>Ga0265306_10000446_pt1 | contig 19619 bp, 15 predicted proteins | sample Helome_3_FD_192493 | JGI IMG/M metagenome (GOLD analysis project Ga0265306, IMG submission 192493) | Marine sediment microbial communities from subtidal zone of North Sea - Hel_20160420 (Illumina Assembly) | ecosystem: Environmental > Aquatic > Marine > Subtidal zone > Sediment ... | reverse complement strand
ACCGGTTTGGCATAGCCGAAAATTACCGGCGATCCGGACATTTTCAAGATGACCGGCAAAAGAAACGATCCGAAAAGGTCAAGATGTTTAATCGGGTTTAACGTCAAACGACCGGCCAGACGGGCAGTCGGGTCGCCCATTCTATCGGCAACATATCCGTGCGCCACTTCGTGCAATACCACTGCCACGATCAATGGCAAAATCATCAAGATGAATTGAAGAACAGCAAAATTACCGATCATAATTTCTGGCAAAATCCAGTTCGTCTCTTTTTGTTTTGAGCTTGTTGTTTAATTTGGCATCCAGGGCGGCCTGAAAAATTTCCCGATAAAGCGGTCCGGGTTTCACGCCCATCTTGATCAGATCTTTGCCCCTGATCGATACCCGCACTTTTCGCAGGCCGGTATAATAGTGCGATATTGCTTTTTTAACTGCATTTTGCTGGGTGATCGCCATCATGAACAATATCAACTCGGTCCGGAATTCGGAGAGCTTGCGGTAAAGCGCGTTATTGGGCAGCGGCAGATTCCGCACCAGCTCCAATACGCATTTTTCGGCCGCAAATCGTTCTTTGCAAAATATTTTCCGATAGCGCGGTGCCAGCTCAAAACGGTTGCATATTTCGTCTGATCGCTGCGGATCGCAGGTGTGAATCAGGCCCAAAAAATAAACGACCCATTTCATATAGGATTCGTCTAAAAAAAGCAAATCATGCCAGGCCAGAGCCTGTTTGGCCGAATTTAAGACAGATATCAAGCGTTTGTCCAGTTCAATCGAAGGGTGGATAAACTTGAGCAGATCAAAGTCATTGAGCCGGATAATTGCGGGTACCGGATTGTCTTCCTGCAGGATTTGTTTCAGTTCGGTTAGAACTCGGCGTCCGCTGAGCCCCCGAAAGAAGTTCATGTTGACTGCATTTTCGACAAGTCGTTTTGTCAATTTACCGATAGTAAACCCAAAGCGCTGCTCGAACCGAATGGCTCGGAAAACCCGGGTGGGATCTTCCACGAAGCTCAAGTTGTGCAACACGCGAATGATTTTTTCTTTCAGATCTTTGCGTGCTGAGAAAAAATCGATCAGGGTACCGAATTTTTCACTGTTAAGCTGAATCGCCAGCGTGTTGATGGTGAAGTCCCGCCGGAACAGATCCAGCTTTATGGAACTCATTTCTACAATCGGCAGCGCGGCTGGAAACTTATAGTACTCCAATCTGGCTGAAGCCACATCAATTTTAAATCCATCCTCAAAAATGATCACGGCGGTGCCAAATTTTTCATAGGTATGGATCCGCGCCTTCTGCAATTTAGCGTATGTTTTGGCAAAGGCGATACCATCTCCCTCGATGACGATATCGACGTCTTCATCGGAGCGGTAAAGGAAAAGGTCGCGTACAAATCCGCCTACCACATATGCGCCGTATCCGCATTCATCTGCAACCTCACCAATGGTCTTAAGGATGTTCAATAATCGCCGGCTAAGTCTTTCTGTCAGAAATTTGACAACGTTTCGTGTTTGGGCATGTGTGGGTTCTCGCAGTGGGTCCGGTAAACCGGTTGAATCTTTTTTAGACTGGCGGACCAGGATGTTCAGCAAGTCGGTTCGGGTGATGACGCCGGCAATTATGGAATTGTCGATTACGGGTAAGACGCGCTGTTTGTTTTCAATGATTTTTTCCTGAACTTCGTTCAGATCGGCATCTGGCTCAACGGTTGCCAGTTCAGTGGTCATGTATTCTTTTACCGGAACCGACTCCAGTTTGTGATACAACGCCTTTTCAATCACCTGTCGGGTGATATAGCCGCAAAGTTTATCCTGCCCGTTCCGGTTTTCAGTGACCAGAAGGGCATTGATGTTGTACCGGGTCAATAAATCATTGGCAGCCTTGCACGACACCTCATTTCCAACAGTGATGGCCGGTGATGACATTAGGTTTTTGGCCTGACGCTGGGCTTTGACCTTGCTGTACAGAAGCTCTACGAGTTTGTTTTCAACCTGTGCCAGGGTATCGCCCTTTATCGATGCAGAGGCGGCATACGCGTGTCCGCCGCCACCCAAAGGGGATATAATGGTGCCCACATCGACATCATTAATTCGGCTGCGGGCGACAACATAAATTTTATCTTCCATCCGGCCAATGGCAAAGAGAGCGTCCAGATTTTCCATTTTTACCATTTTTTGGACCAAAAACGCGAAATCAGGCATGTATTTTTCGGTGGTCACCATCGTGACCACCACCTCGATGCCGTTGACATTATAACGCGTAGCGGATTGAATCATATCATTTAGTAAACTCACCTGCTCGGGGCTTAACTCTCTGGCAATCAGATCTGAAACCACATTCAGGTTTGCCCCTTTGGACAGTAGAAACGCCGCGGCTTTAAAATCCTGCTCGGTTGTGGACGGAAAGGTAAATGAACCTGTATCCTCATAGATCCCCAGGCACATAATGGTGGCTTCATCGGCACTGATCTCAATGCTTTTTTGAGCAATAATTTCGACAAGTAACGTTACGTTAGCCCCGCTCAAGCGATGAACCTCGATAGCACCCTTGATATCCTTATCCGTAGCGGGATGATGGTCGTAGATGTGAATATCAAGGTCTTTGCGTTTTAAAAGCTTGATCAGTTTACCGATGCGTTTCGGCTGGCGGGTATCTACCAGCACGAGCCGTTTGACTTTGGCAAAGTCGATCTGCCCGATATCGGTCATGTTAAATAGATATGCCATTGAATTGATAAAGAAATTTTTCAGATTTTTTTCCTGAGAGCCTGGAAATACCACCAGTGCTTCTGGATACAGCTTCTGCGCCGCCAGCATAGAAGCCAGTGCATCAAAATCAGCATTCACATGGGTTGTAACGATGGTCAGGCCCTCGGCCCTTTGCTTTTGTTTCTTTGGTATCATCCGTCAGTCGGTTTTGGATTTCTTTAAGATGCTGAAAATAAATCAAATTTTTATTTTATAGACGTTATCACAATAAGCCCCAGATTGCCAACGAGATTCCTCGGTTTGCCGGGAGGTTTATTGACAACTATTTGAAATCGTTGTAATATTAACATGATGACGTTGACTCGAAAAATTCGGGTAGCTCGGTGATGCGGCTCATTCAGTCTGCTGGTGCTGGCGAAAACGGTTGTATTTCGCACCGCGCCAATAAAAATCTTAAGTTTGCAACTTGATAAGCCGATATACATTCTGCAACTCAGTCTGTCCGTTATCCAGTTTACAAACTGTGCAATTCTAAAGATTTGGCGGACTGAGCGCTGCTCTGTCCCAAGATATAACAAAAATCAGATGTCAAATTATTGGTTCTGATTTGACAAATAGGATAATAAAACAACCAGAGACTTTTGCATCCTGACGACCTAGCAATGCCATTTGCTGGTCTGGAGCGTTTTAAACGAATATGGAGGCTCGATCATGCCAGTTTATCAATGGGTAGGTACCAATAAAAAGAAAGAAACCCGAAAAGGCGAAATGCAAGCTGCCAATGAAGCAGTGGTTCGTTCTAATCTGGTGCGGCTTCGAATTACGCCTACTAAAATAAAAAAGAAGCCCAAAGACTTGTTTGAAAACGTTTCCTGGCTGCAGCCAGCGGTCAGAGAAAAAGATATCATTCTTTTTGCCCGTCAATTCTCCACAATGATCGATGCGGGGCTTCCCATTATCCAATGCATGGAAATACTCCATAACCAGCAAAATAATAAGACCTTTAAACGCATGATCAAAGAGATTAAAGAAAAGGTCGAGGGCGGTGCGACGCTTGCCGAGGCGTTGAAGCGATTTCCAAAGCATTTTGATGATCTCTTTGTCAACATGATCGCAGCCGGTGAGGCCGGTGGTATCTTAGATGCCATCTTAAGACGTCTGGCCGCCTATATGGAAAAAGCCGCCAAACTCAAATCCCAAGTCAAAGGCGCAATGACCTATCCCATCGTAACCTTGCTTATTGCCGTTGTCGTGCTGGCTGTTATTCTGGTCTTTGTTATCCCGGTTTTTGAAGAAATGTTCGCTGATTTTGGTGGTGAATTGCCCGTACCCACCCAAATTGTGGTCACAGCCAGTGAGATCGTAAAGAGTAAGATTATATATATCATCATCGGGCTCGTCATTTTTGCGTTTGCTTTCCGAAAAGCGTATAAAACCGAAAAAGGACAGGATATAGTCGATAATCTCGTATTGAAAATTCCCGTCTTCGGTGAACTGCTGCGCAAAGTAGCTGTTGCAAAATTTACCCGTACCATGGGGACCATGCTTTCCAGTGGGGTAGCTATCCTGGAGGCACTTGATATTGTTGCCAAGACGGCCGGAAACCGGACGATCGAAAAAGCCGTGTATGATGTCCGATCCGGTATTGCTGAAGGCCGCACCATGGCCGATCCATTGCAGGAAGCCGGTGTTTTCCCGGCGATGGTGTGCCAGATGATTTCTGTGGGCGAATCCACTGGAGCGTTGGACGCCATGCTGGAGAAAATCGCCGACTTTTATGATGAAGAAGTTGACCAGGCAGTTGAAAACATGACCGCGTTGATTGAACCGTTTATGCTCGTATTTTTAGGGACAACGATTGGCGGGCTGGTGGTCGCCATGTATCTGCCGATTTTCAAGATGGCCGGCGCCATTCAATAATCTCGCTGATTTGTCCGAGCTTGGAGCGGACACATCTCTTTTTTTGATATCGCTTGTTTGGCTAAAACCCTTCTTTTGTGATACAACTCATTTGGGAGCAGAGGCTGAACTGCGGCCTCATATCTTAAAACACCTTTCAGAGTATTCATTTGAAGAGCTGCCTGTTTACCCATGCCTGAAAAAGATGACAAAACAAAACTTAAATTACTGATATTTATCCGCATCCTGTTTTCGTTGTTGTTGTTGGGCTCCGCTATTGTCTTGCAATTTCGAGAAACGGCCACCCCCGTGGATCAGCCTCTGGCGGTTCTTTACGGTCTCATCGTTGCGATACTCGTGATATCCGTGATTTATTATTGGTTTCTCAAGCGTGTAAAAAGCAAAATCACATTTGCATTTATTCAAACCTGCATCGATACCTTATTTGTTACCCTGATTGTTTTCTTGACCGGCGGTTTTGTGAGTGTTTTTTCGTTTCTTTATTTAGTGGTCATCATCTATTCAAGTATGTTGCTTCCCATGCGGGGGACGATGGTCATCGCAGCGCTGTGCAGTCTGCAGTTTGGCGCATTGGTTGAGCTAGAATATTTCGGCTTCCTCAATCCGATGGGCCCCAATGGCAATCCACTTGCCATCGCATACGATTGGAGTCAAATATTTTTTAAATTGACGATCACCATGACGGCCTGTTTTGCGGTGGCGTTCTTAAGCAGTTTGTTGTCTGAACAGACCCGCCAAACCAAAGAAGAACTGCGCACCATGGAGGGCCATGTCAAGCGCGTTGAAAAGATGGCCGCCATCGGTGAGATGGCCGCCGGTTTGGCCCACGAAATCAAAAATCCGCTGGCGGCTTTGACGGGTTCCATACAGCTGCTGCAAGAAGATATGCGCTACGACTCGGATCACGCGCGTTTGATGCAAATTATTCTGCGTGAAGCCGATCGCTTAAGTTCCCTGGCCAGCAATTTTCTCTTTTACGCCCGACCCCCTGCGGGCAAGATTGAGCCAATTGATCTCAGCCGGGCATTGCTTGAAATTGCAGAACTTTTTGAAATCGATGGTTCCAACAATGGGCGCGTCAAAACGACCAAAAATGTGTCTTCTAATGTATGGATTACTATAGACCCGGGTCATCTTCACCAAATTCTGTGGAATTTATTGTTGAATGCGGCCGAGGCCATTGATGGTGAAGGCAAAATCGGGATTGAAATGTTTTCGGCCAAAAACAAGTACGCCTGTGTTAAAATCACCGACAATGGATGCGGCATCTCCTCAGAGACGTTAAAGACGATTTTTGACCCATTTTTTACCACCAAACCAAACGGGACCGGCCTAGGTTTATCGATTGTCCACCGGATACTTGAGGCCAATGACGCCTGGTTAAACGTTGAAAGTCAACTCAATAAAGGCACCACCATTACACTCCATTTCAAGCAAATTGCCCCACCGGGCTAACCCGTCGGACATCAATCAAACTCGCTCTTGACAGTTACCGGTAAAATAAGATAGCAAATTCAGTTTATATTGATAATTTGTACCGTTTGGCAGGTTATACCGCTTTTCATAATAATATTCCGGGTCACCGACCACCCGCACAGCGGGTGGCCTGGATTTTTGCGCCATCAGCGGAAAAACCAAAGGCACGGTCGTGCCTTAATCGGTGCGGGTGTAACCGGGTGCAAAGCACCCGGTTAAAAACACCCCATTGCGGAATTGGGGTATAAGGGGTTGTAGAAAAAAACGTTGGCATAACGCAACGTTTTTTAACAACCACTATAAGTGCATCGATTTGTAACCTGAATCTTGCATGAAAATTAATGAGAAGCTCAAACGGCCTAACCCGTGACTGGATTAATTATGGTAAAAACCAGCGAACTCATTCAAAAAAGAAAAGATAAGTTCGATACGCTCAAACAAAGCAAGCTGCAGCTTTTCCCAAACGACTTCAGGGTATCCCACACCGTCAATGAAATTAAGGCGCTAGTCGAAAAATCGCCGGAAACGCTAAAAGCAGATTCACCGTCTTTTGCTGTTGCCGGCCGCATGGTAGCCATTAACCGATTTGGAAAAACGGTGTTTATCCGCTTCCGGGATCGGACCGGACAGCTCCAGGCATATATCCGCAAGGATCAAATTGGCGATGAGGCGTACCAGCTTTTCAAACAGCTGGATGTGGGAGATTTTGTCGGCCTTGGCGGAGAGATGTTTCAAACCAAAACCGGCGAATGGACTTTATTTGTAAAAGAATTGCAACTGCTCTGTAAGACCATCCGGCCCCTGCCGGAAAAATTTCACGGTCTCAAAGACCCGGAAAAGCGATATCGCCAGCGATATCTGGACCTGATAATGAACGCCGACGCGAGGAAGCTCTTCGTCCAGCGCAGCCGCATTATTCAGGAAATTAGAAATTTTTTTCTGCAGCATGATTTCTTAGAGGTCGAAACGCCGATGATGCAACCCATCCCGGGCGGTGCAGAGGCAGAGCCATTCATTACCCATCACAACGCCCTGGGAATGGATCTCTATTTGCGGATTGCACCTGAACTTTATTTAAAGCGCCTGGTGGTCGGCGGATTTGAAAGGGTTTTTGAAATCAACCGAAGTTTTAGAAACGAAGGTATTTCGACCCAGCATAATCCGGAATTTACCATGCTTGAATTTTATCAGGCCTATGCGACGTTTACCGATCTGATGGATTTAACCGAGCAGCTATTTTCAACGGTGTCGCTGGCCGTAACCGGATCCACCAATATCTCATATCAGGATGATACCATTGATTTGGCAGGCCCCTGGCGTCGAATAACCCTGCAAAAAGCGCTGGTGGATATCGGTGGCATTGATGCCGCACTGTTAAAAGATAAAGATGCGCTTCTGAATTTTGCAGCTCAAAGCGGAATCCAAATGACCAAGACCGGCCGGTTAGGCAAGGTCATCACGAAATTGTTTGATGCCGTGGTTGAACCTAAATTAATCCAGCCCACCTATATTACCGGCTATCCGGTAGAAGTCTCGCCGCTGTCCCGTCGCAGTGATCATGAACCTGAAATCACCGACCGCTTTGAGCTATTTATAGGCGGCCGCGAGATTGCCAACGGATTTTCAGAACTCAATGACCCGGTCGACCAGCGAGAACGCTTCAGCCAACAGGTTGAAAGTCGCGCAGCCGGAGATCAAAATGCGCACCTGATGGACCACGATTATATTGAAGCATTAGAATATGGCATGCCGCCGACGGCAGGCGAGGGTATCGGTATCGATCGACTGGTGATGCTGCTCACCGATGCAGACTCAATTCGCGAGGTCATCCTTTTTCCGCACATGAAACCCAGGGACTAAAAGGCTGATCTGAGTTGCTAATGACGATCTTATTTTTTATAGTGATTCAGCGATATTGAATTTGGCGTAATTGCAATGTAGACTTTAAACTGCAAAGCAGCGCCTATATAAAAAATAATGAAAGTCCGCCTATTGTCTGGGAGCCTTTAACCGATAACGCATAAACTATACGTCCATTCCAAATCCATGTCTTTTGAATTATATGTCGGTCGCCGTTATCTAAGGGCCAAACAAAAACAAGCTTTCGTTTCGTTGATTACCATTCTTTCCATTGCCGGCGTAACAGTCGGGGTGATGGCCTTGATCGTCGTTATTGCCGTGATGACCGGCTTTGACGCCGATCTCAAAGCCCGCATCCTTGGAGGACAGTCCCAGGTGATGCTGATGCGCCATGGCGGCGAGATTAAGGATTACCGCATGGTAATGGCCAAAGTTGAAAAAACCAAGGGCGTTGAAGCGGCAACCCCCTTTATTGTCACCCAGGCCATGCTGCGGTCTAAGTCCGGCGCTGCAGGCGTTGTGATTCGCGGAATCGATCCTGCGACCGCCGGGCGCGTGATGAAAACCCTCAAACAGGTGACCTTGCCGGATTTATCTTCGAAGGAGGCCAACCAGCAGGCTTTACCCCGGGAGCCTGGCATTGTGCTGGGCAAGGAATTGGCCCGCAACCTTGGGGTGATTGAAGGTGACCGGATCTATCTCATATCGGCGCATGGCATGCTGTCGCCGATCGGACATCTCCCGGCGATGAAACAGTTCAGGGTAACCGGTTTTTTTCAATCCGGCATGTATGAGTATGACCAGACCTTTGCGTTTATTCATATTAATGATGCTCAGAAAATGCTGCGGATGGGCGATTCGGTAACGGGTATCGATATTCGAGTCAGCGATATCTACGCGGCTCGGAATATTGCGGAAAAAATCATTTCCGATCTTGGCTTTCCATACTGGGCGCGGGACTGGATGCAAATGAATCAAAATTTATTTCGAGCGCTTAAAATGGAACGCTGGGTGATGGCTATCATTTTGATTCTGATCGTTTTGGTCGCCGCATTTAACATTGCCAGCAGTCTAATCATGCTGGTTATGGGAAAAACGCGCGACATTGCAATTTTAAAAGCAATGGGCGCCACAAACAAAAGCATCCGCAAAATTTTTGTCTTTAACGGGATGGTCATTGGTGCCATCGGCACCTTTCTGGGGCTATGTCTGGGGCTTTTGCTTTGCACTTTACTCAAACATTACGATATTTATGAGTTAACCGGTGATATCTATTATTTTACGACCACACTTCCGGTAAAAGTAGAGATATTATGGGTTCTTGGAATCGTATCGGCGGCTATGGCCATTTGCTTTCTGGCAACGCTTTATCCTGCACGGCAAGCGGCCAAACTGGACCCAGTGGAGGCCATTCGTTATGGATAATTCAGAGGCTTTTGATAATTCAGAACGATCCGGCCAGACAGACCGTCAACGTACGCAGAGTGGCTGCTGGGTTTGTGCCAGGGATCTGGTGAAGAGTTTTCGGAACGGAGGGGTCAGCATTGATGTTTTAAAAGGCGTCCAGCTGGATCTGGCCATCGGAGAGTCGGTGGCAATTGTCGGCGCTTCGGGGATCGGCAAATCGACGTTGCTTCACATCCTCGGCACTCTTGACCGGCCGGACAGCGGTACCTTACTGTTTAAGGGTGAGGACGTCTTTCAATATGATGATGTTACACTGGCACAATTTCGCAACCAAACTATCGGTTTTGTCTTCCAGTTTCATCACCTGCTACCTGAATTTAGCGCCCTGGAAAATGCGATGATGCCGGCCTTAATCAGTGGCCTAAACAAACCGGAGGCTGCTGCGGCTGCTGAAGAAATATTGGTTCGGGTTGGCTTGCAAGATCGGCTGCACCACCGGGTTGGCAAGCTTTCAGGCGGTGAGCAGCAGCGCGTGGCCCTGGCCCGGGCACTGGTTTTGAAGCCGGCTATTCTTCTGGCAGATGAACCCACCGGTAATCTGGATAACAGCAACAGTAATCAGGTGCATCGGTTGATAATGGAACTCAATCAGGAACTATCCATGACACTGGTTGTGGTGACCCACAATATGGAGCTGGCTTCCTACATGTCTCGCTGCGTCACCATAAGCGCAGGGCAACTGCAGCAGCAAGTCAAATAAATAGCAGGTGTGATTGCTGGGACCGGTGTCTTTGCGGTTTTTGAATGCAGCCGAAATCAGCTTGAAACGATTGGTTCTTTCGCAGATAAAAATAAATGGTCAAACACGATTCAGCCGTTTTAAGGATGTGGCGTTCATGTAAGACGCAGGTGATCAATAAAATTTGTTTGATCATTATTGCCGCAATGGGAATATGCCAGCAAACAGCAAACGCTCAGCAACCGCCGAGTGTTGTTATATTGCCTTTTGAAATATTTTCTGAAAAAGATCTGACCTATTTGCAAACTGAAATTCCTTTGGCATTAAAAAAATCTCTCGAACAGGCAGGCGCAAGGGTTTTGTTACTCGATCCGCTTTCAGAGCCGGAATGGAAAACGCGGGTGGCCAGTACAGAAGCGATCCGGGGCCTAAGTGTTCAGACCGGAGCTGATCATGTTATCTGGGGCAGCCTTACCTGGATCGGGCAACAGTTCAGCTTGGACTTAAAATTGTTTGAAACGCCTGACGAAAGGCCGCGTCCTTTTGCAGCTGAAGGCAAGGGGATCGAAAATTTACCGACCGCGGTGGACAAACTTGCGCAAGAACTGGCCGTGAGGGTTTTTAAACGCAAAAAAATTCTGGCCATAAACGTAGACGGCAACCAGCGGATTGAGGCTGATGCGATAAAAAGGGTTGTCAAGACGCAGCCCGGCGACCTATATAATCTGAAAAGTCTGTCAGATGATCTAAAGGCGATTTACGCCATGGGTTATTTTGATGATATTAAAATTGAAGCTGAAACTCAGCCCGATGGAATGATCGTAACCTTTAATATCAAGGAAAAACCCACTTTACGCAAAGTGCTTTTCAGCGGTATTCGCTGGGCATTTGAAGATGAGGAAGTCGAGGAGGTCATTACAGCCAAAAGAGGTACCATATTAAACATCAATGTTATCCAAAATGATATAGATCGAATTACAGAGCTGTACAAAGAAGATAATTACCACAACGTAAAAGTCGACTATAAAATTTATGAGCATAAAGACAATCAGGCCGATATTGAGTATATTATTGAGGAGGGGGAAAAGTTTCAGATTGAAAAAATCAAATTTGAAGGTAACACGGCCTTTTCAGATAAGGAACTTAAGCGCCAGATGACGACTTCTGAAACAAACATCCTTTCCTGGTTCACCACCGCCGGAGATTTAAACGAAAATAATCTTGAACAAGATGTCGCCAGGCTAACTTCCTTTTATAAAAATAACGGGTATATGCAGGCCCGGGTGGGTGAGCCGGTGGTAAATTTTGTCGGTAAAGAGATTGAAATCACCATAAAAATTGTCGAAGGGCCTCGCTTCAAGGTCGGCAAGGTCGCTCTGACCGGTGATTTGATTTTATCGCAAGAAGAATTGAGTGAAAGCCTAAAAATTAGCACAGAGGAGTTTTATAATCGTGAAACACTGCGCAACGATGTTTTAAACCTCACCGACCTATATGCCGATCAAGGTTATGCTTATGCAGATGTTGCGCCGCAGGTCAAACAGGATCCTGAAAAATTGGTGGTTGATATAACCTTTGATGTCAAAAAAGGCCAGGAAGTCTATTTTGAAGAAATTATCATCTCTGGTAACACCAAAACACGTGATAAAGTCATCCGGCGGCAACTGCGCGTTTACGAACAGGAGATTTTCAGCTCACGTCGGCTTAAACGCAGTATTCGCAATCTTTATCGCCTGGATTATTTCGAAGACGTTAAAGTGGATACCACAAAAGGCAGTGCCGATGACAAGATGATCCTAAAAATAGATGTTGCCGAAAAATCAACCGGCGCGTTCAGTTTTGGGGCCGGTTACGGAAATGCCGATCAGCTGTTTGGGACGATCTCCATTGCCGAACGCAACCTTTTTGGTCGGGGGCAGAAGCTCGAGCTAAAAGGCACTCTGGGCAGTAAAACCCAAAATATTAACCTCAGTTTTACCGAACCTTATATCTATGACATTCCCTTAAGCGGTACCATTAACTTCTACAACTGGCAATACAGTTATGATGAGTATGATAAGGACAGTTTTGGCGTTGGGCTCAGTTTTAGCTACCCCATTTTTAATTTTACCCGAGCACGGGCAGGCTATATTTTTGATTTGGCCAACATCAGCAATATTGACAGTTCTGCGCCCGGATCCATCCAGGAGCTTAAAGGCGAAAACGTAAAAAGCAGCATCACCCCGGGGCTGCGCTATGATTCTCGCGATAGCACCTTTGTCCCGACACGAGGATCCACTCATGGATTTTCCTTTGAATTTGCCGGTCTCGGCGGCGATATTGGATTTATGAAATACATTGGCGAAACCGCCTATTACATACCCTTGTTTTGGAAATTTGTGGCGGCACCCCATATAGAAGCCGGCTATGTCAATAAAACCAAAGATAAGAAATTGCCCGACTATGAGAAGTTTTATTTGGGCGGAATCGGTTCACTGCGGGGATTTGAACGCGACGATTTGGCCCCGCGAGACGAGGACGGAAACTCCATCGGAGGCGACAAATACGTTCAGTTTAATTTTGATGTGACGTTTCCGCTGTTAAAAGACCAGGGGGTATACGGCGACATTTTTTTTGATACCGGCAAAGTTTATGGCGATAATGAGAAGATAGAATTGAACCCCGCTGATCTGCGGCAAAGCGCGGGGCTTGGCATCCGCTGGCTGTCACCGATGGGACCCATCGTCTTTGCTTACGGTTTTATTCTTGACCCAGAAAAAAGAGATAGCGGCCCGGGCAACTGGGAGTTTTCGATGGCGTCCGCCTTTTAAAAAGGTTTGAAACCGTTTAAATTTCAACCTAAATCATCTTTTTAACTAATCAGGGGGAAAAGAATGCGAACATCTAATATAAATAAAGCTATTGTCATCGGCTTTTTTTGTCTCGCTTGGCTCGGTTCTGCGCATGCAGCGGATGTCGCCAAAATTGGCATTGTTGACATTCAACGAATCATGAGTGCATCCAACCAAGGAAAAGCGGCCAAGGCGCAGATAAAACAACAGAGTGATAAAATGACTGTGGCTTTAAGAGAAAAGGGCGACCAGATAGAAGAGCTTAAAAAGCAACTTGAACGTGAGTCAATGGTGATGAGCAAGGAGAAACGCGAGGACAAGGAAAGAGAATTCCGAATTAAACTCAACGACCTAAAATCACTTGAGAAGCGCTATCGGGGCGAATTGCAGGCGATCGAAAAAAAACTGGCGGGCGAGATGCGCAAGGCGGTATTCGCGCTGGTTGAGGAAATTGGAAAAAAAGGAGGCTATTTGCTGATCATCAATAACTTTGACGTCTTGTATTCACCGGGTTCAATCGACATTACCGATCAACTGATCAAAGAGCTTAATGCCCGCTATAAGAAGTGACCCGGGCATTAGCGCGCCGGGTACAAACCGGTTGTGTGCGGTTCATTCTTAGAGCACGCATCAGGAGGGAAAATGGAAAAAACATATGATATTCAGGCCATAATGAAATTTTTGCCCCATCGGTATCCGTTTATCCTGGTAGACCGAATCCTGAATCTTGTACCGGGTGAAATGATCACTGCCCTTAAAAATGTCACCATTAATGAACCCTTCTTTCAGGGGCATTTTCCGACCTATCCGATTATGCCGGGGGTCTTGATTGTGGAGGCCATGGCTCAGGCAGCAGGCGTTCTTGCTCTTGAATCGATGCCCGCCGAAAAACAAGGCAGGCCGGTCTTTTTTATGGGACTGGATAGAGTTAAATTCAGAAAACCGGTTGTACCCGGTGATCAGCTTTTATTAAAAATCCAAATTTTAAAATCCCGATCAAATATCGTGAAAGCATCCGCCAAAGCGTTTGTAGAAGACGAGGTTGTCGCTGAAGCCGAAATTATGGCCACGCTCGGGTAAAATCCTTATCGGCCTTTTCAAGTTTGCTTCCATTATTGTGCGGTATCTAATCTCAGCCGGCCTCACCTTTTTTGGCGATACGGTCAGGTATGGCGCTCCCACCAGGCGGCATCGGTTTCGAATGAGGAAATGAAAACACCTTCTCTGATAAACAGATATATATTCAAAGAATTTGTTCCGCCGTTTGTGGTGAATGTATTGTTTTTTACATTTATATTCCTGATGGCCGAACTCATTCAAATTACCAACTGGATCGTCAATTACAATATCAATCTGTCGACCATTTTACGGATGATTTTTTACCAGACACCTTATTTTTTAATCTTTGTCATACCCCTGTCTATCATGATTACCGTTTTATTGACCTTTTTAAAATTATCCAGTGAAAATGAGATTCTGGCAATAAAATCCAGTGGTATTAGCATTTATGGTTTGCTGGCCCCTGTATGTGTGTTTTGTCTAATCGGATTTGTTTTAACGATTTTCATGACCCTTTATGGCCAGGCATGGGGACGCTCTGCGCTCAGAGAGTTGACCGTTCAGGTGGTGTCTGAGAGCATCGATATCGGTCTAAAAGAGCGTACCTTTGATGACAGCTTCAGCGGCGTCACCATTTACGTTAACGAGATCAATTTAAAAAATAAAAATTTGGTTGACGTTTTTATTGAAGACAATCGTCAGCCCGAAAAGGTCAATACGGTGATCGCACCGAGGGGCATCATATTTAACGACCCCGACACTGCCACTGCCCATTTGCGGCTTTTCAACGGCAGCATTCATCAAACCAACCTGAATGACAAAACTGCGCATGCCATTCATTTTGACACCTATGAAGTCAGCCTTGATACGAGCCGGTCTGCAGCCCGGAAAAATGCAAAACCGAAGCGTCCAAAAGAAATGAGCATAGGTGAATTGCGCCGATTTTTCCGGGACACCGACACTAAAGACGGGCGCTATTTCAGTATACTGCTGGAACTGCATCGGCGATTGTCTATCCCGTTTGGTTGTTTTGCGCTCGGACTGATCGCCGTACCGCTGGGTGTGCAAGCCAGATCCGCCAAACGGTCGTTTGGCCTGGTTTTAGGGCTTCTCTTTTTCTTGTTTTATTACCTGCTTATGTCTATGGGAAAAGTTTATGGAGAAACAGGGGCTTATCCGCCGCAGATCGGCATGTGGCTTCCCAATGCTGTCATCGGCGGATTAGGGGTGTACTTTCTCATTCGCACGGCCAATGAACGCACGCTAAAGCTCGACGCTGTTTATCATTGGCTGCAAAACTTACTATCAAGGTGGACTCGATAATTTAAGCTGTCGGAAATTCTTACCTGAATTTTGCATGAAAATTAATGCGAAGCTAAGATATCATTTTCACCGCGTTCCATAATTATGTCCCGAATCACGGAATTGCGGTATAAGTGGTTGTAAAAAAAACGTTTGAATACCGGAACATTTTTTTACAACCACTATAAAGGCAGCACGTTAAGCAAAGTATAGGAGTACAACACAATACCTGTTAGATATAATGGATGAAAATAATTTTATCGCATTAATGTTCATCCGATGGGCGGGACTGAGGCTTGCATCTGCTGCGTTACTAAGGACGAAGCATAGTTCACTATAGCTTCGCCCTAAAGTGCCTTGCATATGAAAGCCTCCGACCCGCGCAAAATTCAGGTCTTAGCCCATGACGATATTAGACCGCTATGTGGTAAAAGAGATTCTCAAATGCTTTGTCATCGTTTTGACCGTCGTCTTGGGATTGTATATCATTGTCGAATTTTTCAACAAGGCTGATAACTTCACGGAAGCCGGATTATCGATTTCTCGGCTGATCCGCTATCTGCAATTAAAGCTACCCCAGATCATGGTCCAAATTACACCAATCGGCATTCTCCTGGCTGTTTTGGTTGCTTTTGGCTTGATGAATAAGCACAATGAAATTCTTGCTTTAAAAAGCGGGGGGGTCAGTGTCTTATTTTTAATGAGAGCGGCTTTGGCCATCGCGGTTTTTCTCAGTATAACCCTTTTTCTATTATCCGAAGTTGTCGTGCCGATAACCATCAGCAAGGCCAACAAAATTTGGTTTAGTGAAGTTAAAAAAAAACCGGTTTTAGCGACGCGCCAGAAAAATATCTGGATCAAGGGAAATCGCGCCATATACTATATTAAATATTTTAACCCTCAGAATCAAAGCGTCTCCGGCGTCACTTTGAACTATTTTGATAGAGCCTTTAAACTGTCCAAAAGAATTGATGCCACCAGCGGCGTGTATCAGAAGGGCAAATGGGTTTTTTCTGACATTATGGAACAGGTGCTCGATAAAGAATCGGAAACCTATGTCGTTAGTATTTATCCCCAGCAAACAATAAAACTCGATGTTCTGCCGGAGGATTTAAAGCGTGTGTTTACAAAGTCTGAAGAGATGAATGTTGCCGAGCTTTTTTCCTATATCCGTGAAGTAGAATCGGAAGGCTATGATGCGACGACTTTTCGGGTAGACCTGCATGCCAGATTTGCCTTTCCCGTGCTAACGGTTATTGTATGCATTATCGGCATTGGGATTGCCGTTAAACGCAAAGGCCGAGAAGGGCTGTCGGTTAGCATTGCATATGGTGCTGTGATGGTATTTCTATATTGGGTTCTTCACAGTTTTTGCCTATCACTCGGATATGGCGGGTTGCTGCCGCCCATCGTCGCTGCCTGGATTTCAAATATTATTTTTTCATGTTATGCTGTTTTAAATCTGATTAACGCCGAATAAGGAGAGAACATTATGGCCATTAGTCAGGAGTTATTGGAAATACTGGCATGTCCGAAATGCAAAGGTGACATTCACCTCAACGACAGCCAAGATGGACTGATCTGTGATCATTGCAAGCTAGTATACGAAATTAAAGATGACATCCCGATTATGCTGATCGATGAGGCCAAACCGCTTGATGGTTAAACAGTTAATCGTTAATTGTTATCCGTTATTGGTGTTCGCCTTATTTGTTGAGGTCTGCCGATTAGAACAAATAACCAATAACAAATAACCAATCACGTTATACCTATGAGTGTGTTGCAACCGCCCAAGCCAGCAAAACTGGTCATCGGTATTTTTACGGGCGAGATTAAAATTATCGAAAACCTGGTGCCGGATTTCATTTCCCGATTCGGTCAAATCGATTTGGTGAGTCCTTGGATGGTATTTAACTATACTGCTTATTATGAATCAGAGATGGGATCTCCTTTGCACAGGCGGTTGTATTCATTCAAGTCGCTGGTTGGTCAACAGGATCTGGCCAGTGTTAAAATTACTACTCATCAGATTGAGCAAGCCTATTCACAAAGTGGGCGACGCCGTGTTAATATTGATCCGGGCTATATGTTGCACGAGCGATTCGTGCTGGCATCCGGTAAAAATTTTACGCATCGCATATGCATCGGTGCCGGTATTTATGCCGATTTGACACTGATTTATCAAAAAGGTAACTTCCAGCGATTACCGTGGACCTATCCCGATTATGCCGATAACGGCATGCTCAATTTTTTGGAGCAGGTTCGCAGTAAGTACATCTGGGATGTCCGTTCAAAAGCCTGATGTTTTAAACTCTGAGCATCCCGCAGGGAACCCTGCCGAATCAATATGGTTATGGCTGGCTGTTAGTATGTGCCAATTACAAGCGCAGCAGAACCCTTAAAACCTGTGCTTTCTGAAGATGAATCAATGGAGATAAACGACAATTATGATCAAAAGCATGACGGCCTATGCAACGGTTGAAAAGACAACTGACGATCTAACAGCAGCAGTTGAAATGCGATCCTATAACAGCCGACACATCGATATTTTTCTAAAGATCCCATCGCCGTATCAATTCCTGGAAGATAAAATAAAAGAACTGATCAGCACACGAATTGCCCGGGGGCGACTTGAGATACGGCTACAAATTGAGGATCACTCCAAGGAAGCCGCCGCCCTTGAGATTGACGATGCCCGGGCCAACGCTTTGATGACCATCTTTGAGGAATTAAAAAGCAAATTTAGATTGAAACATGAATTAACGTTGGACATGTTGCTCAACGCCGGTGGTATAATCAAGCCTGCTGAAAACCTGCAAAATGACGAAATTTTATGGCCGGTGGTAAAAAATTGCATCGTTTTGGCGCTTGATGATCTTGAGGCCATGCGGCGCAAAGAAGGCGATTTTATTGCAGCGGATTTTAGGGGCCGTCTGGAATACATCAATGATTGTCTGAACCGGATAAGAAAAGGATCTGCGAATCTGATCACGCAATACCAGCAGCGGCTAAAAGAACGGATTGCGGCTTTAACCCAAAACATTGTTGAACTTGACCCGGCGCGGATTGCCCAGGAAGCTGCCTTTCTAGCAGATCGAAGTGATATTTCCGAAGAGCTGACGCGGGCTTCAAGCCACCTGAACCAATTCGACCAGATCATGAAGGCCGCAGAACCTGCGGGTCGCAAGTTAAATTTTTTGTTACAGGAGCTGAATCGAGAATTTAACACCATGGGTTCTAAGATCGGCGACGCTGCCATCGCCCATTTAATCATTGATGTTAAATCCGAGCTCGAAAAAATAAGGGAGCAAATACAAAACGTAGAATAGAATCGTGCAAAGGGTGAAAGCCCTGGCCCAAAGTGATTGGTTCTGAATAACCGCTGAGTTCGCCCGCTGCGCGATATATTCACTGGATTTTGCACAAGTCGGGAAATTTTAACATTCTCATTGATTTTCATGTAATATTCAGGAATTAAACCTGGAGGTAAAATGGACCAGACATTACTAAATATTGGGTTTGGAAGTTCGGTAGTCGCAGATCGTGTCGTTGCGATCGTATCGCCCAATTCCGCTCCGATGAAACGCCTCAAAGACGAGGCCAAAGAAGAAAAGCGTCTCATTGATGCCACCCATGGCCGCAGAACGCGTTCAATAATTGTTATGGACAGCAATCATATCGTCCTGTCAGCCATTCAGGCAGAGACGGTTTCACAACGTTACGCAACGCTCAAAGAGCTCGCTTGATTTTTTACCAACAAAACTGGAATCGGTTCAGAAGAACAGATCTGACTGAACCATAAACCGCTAAATTTTAAATCACGAAGCACAGAAACCTTGGGCAGGGCAATTTTATTTCGAACGCTCAATTTTACGGCTGGAGGCTATCCTCTCACATGCCGTCACGATTACCACATCTGTTTATTATCTCGGCCCCTTCCGGCGCCGGCAAGACAACCCTTTGCCGCCGAGTGCACGAGAAATTTCCAGACATGCTTTATTCGGTGTCGTACACGTCGCGCAACCCCCGTAGGAGCGAACAGGAAGGCATCGATTATCATTTCATTGATCGGAATGAATTTGAAAATCGTATCGATAATGGACGCTGGGCGGAATGGGCGCTGGTTTACGGCAACTATTACGGCACATCCGCAGATTTTTTGGATGCGGGTCTTAGAGCCGGAAAGGATTTACTCCTTGATTTGGATGTGCAGGGAACTCGCCAGCTGCTTGAGCGTTATGCCGAATGTGTGGCCATCTTTATCCGGCCGCCATCGCTGGAAGCGTTGCGGCAGCGCCTGGAAAAGAGGGGAACCG
>Ga0265306_10000445_pt1 | contig 19620 bp, 19 predicted proteins | sample Helome_3_FD_192493 | JGI IMG/M metagenome (GOLD analysis project Ga0265306, IMG submission 192493) | Marine sediment microbial communities from subtidal zone of North Sea - Hel_20160420 (Illumina Assembly) | ecosystem: Environmental > Aquatic > Marine > Subtidal zone > Sediment ... | reverse complement strand
TCGGCCCGGCCGGTGTTCAGCAAAAGACGCACCATTCCTTTTTCATGGGGAGTGCTTTCCCGTCCGCGCCCTTTGCGGCGCTCGGGGTGCCTGGGCGCTTGTCCGGTAACAGGGGCGCTGAAATCCGCCACCGCCTTAAGGGGTGCAATCGGGCGCTGCTTTTCCTCTGCGCGCGCCAGTTTCAGGGCCACAGCGGCAACCTCTGCCAGGTCGTGACCGTCTTCAAGCAGCTGTGCCACGATCTCCCGTTCCCTGCTGCAGCGCCCGCGCCGCATCCAGACGGTCACTTTCTCCAGCAGTTGTGTTTCGCGATGCAGTTTGATATCTTCAGTGCTCGGCAGCAGCATGCGATTGATTTTTTGTTTGGTAAGCCCTTCAATTCGGCGCAACCCCCAGCGTTCCTTCGGTGTCAAAAGGGTGATGGCAATGCCCGTTTTCCCGGCCCGTCCGGTGCGGCCGACGCGGTGCACATAGATTTCCGGATCCTGCGGAAGATCATAGTTGAAGACATGCGAAATATCGTCGATATCAAGCCCGCGGGCGGCCACATCGGTTGCCACCAGCACTTTGAGCTTGTTGTCACGGAAGCGGTTGAGCACCTGTACCCGGGCATCCTGGCTCATGTCGCCGTTCAGGGCCTCGGCCGAAAATCCCCGCAGCGCCAGCTCATTGGCCAGCTCGCTCGTGCCACGGCGGGTGCGGGCAAAGATAAGCGCACTGGCGATCGGCTCGACTTCAAACAGGCGCGTGAGGGCTGCCAGTTTGTCGCCTTCATTAACCAGGTAATAGCGCTGTTCGACGGTCTCCACGGTGAGTTGTTTGCACCCGATCTTAAAAGATTGGGGCGCGGTCATATAGTGCTTGGCCAACCGGCGTATGCGCTGCGGCAAGGTGGCTGAAAAAAGGGCGGTCTGACGGCTGGGCACGGTTTGGTCCAAAATGGCCTCGATGTCCGCGATAAAGCCCATGCTGAACATTTCATCGGCCTCATCGAGCACGACGGTCGCCACGTGGTCGAGTTTGAGCACCTTTCTGCGGATCAGGTCGAGCAGGCGGCCGGGGGTTCCGACAACAATATCCACACCCTTTTTAAGACGGTTGATCTGGCGGTCATAGGGTTGTCCGCCGTAAACGGCCAGGACACGCACGCCGATCTGCCGGCCGTAGGTGTGCATGGCATCCGCCACCTGGATGGCCAGCTCACGGGTGGGGGTTACCACCAGACTTTGCACATGGCGCTGACCGGTTTGAAGGTTATGCAGGATGGGCAAGGAAAACGCAGCGGTTTTACCGGACCCTGTCTGGGATTGGCCGATTACATCCTGTCCGGCCAGCATGGCCGGAATGACGGTGGACTGGATCGGAGTCGGTGCGGCGTAACCGATGTCGGCGATGGTCTGCACCAGCTGCGGCTGCAGGTCAAACTCGCTAAAGTTGGGGATCATCATGAAGCTCCTGTTCGCGTTTTGAAAAATACTCCGGGTCGCATACGCTTTGCGGATCATATGCCGGTTGCCTGTCAACAGTCGACCCACCCGGCGAACAAGAGCCTCTCTGTTGCAACAAAAACGCCCGACCAAAACCGGCCGGGCGACCATCTGTAATCGTCAAAACAAAATTATGTTGAAGTTTGCGATCCGAAACGAACCGGTGCGAACCATAAGGCACTCGGGATCAAATTGCAAGCAAAAGTTAATAGGACAAAAGTTTTTTTAGTCAGGATTTGACATCAATTTTATAAGATTTAGTATCAAATTAGGTTATAACAAAGGGGATCCGATGATTAAGGGACATGCAACCATAGATGCCACGGCCGATTATGCCTTCCGCTATGCACCGGTCGCTTATGTGCCTTTGGGTCGCACCGGACTAAAGGCCAGCCAGGTCGGTTTCGGCGGGTATCGGATCAGCAGTGGGGTGAGTCATCACGAAAAGGCACTGAGTGCAGCCATTCGTTCGGGAATAAACCTTATCGACACCAGCGCCAACTATGCGGATGGCGGATCGGAAACCCTGGTGGGACAGGTCCTGGAGGATTTGACGGCCAGCGGCGAGTTGAAGCGTCAGCAGATAATCGTGATTTCCAAGGTGGGCTATCTCCAGGGGGAAAACTTCGCCCTGAGCCAGCAGCGCAAGTGCGAAGGACTGCCATTTCAGGACCTGGTGGAGTACAGCCAGGGTTTGGAGCACTGCATTCACCCGGAGTTTATTGAAGATCAGCTCACTCGAAGCCTGAGCCGGATGAAACTGGAAACTTTGGACGGATATCTTTTGCACAATCCTGAGTATTACCTCGGATGGGCCATAAAGAGCGGTTTGTCTCTGGAAAGTGCCAGAATTGAATATTACCGCCGCATACGGGCAGCATTTGAATACCTTGAAAAGGAAATCGAAAAAGGGCGCATCCGCTTTTACGGAATCAGCTCAAACACCTTTCCCGGTACCGCCGACGATCCGGAGTATACCTGCCTGCAAACCGTCTGGGAGACTGCGGAAGCTGTTTCGGGAGATCACCATTTTGGCCTTGCCCAGATGCCCTTCAATCTGCTGGAGCCCGGAGCGGTACTGGAGGTCAACCAGCCCGGAGGTAAAAGTGCGCTTTCCTTTGCTGTGGAAAAGGGTTTGGGTGTTCTAACCAACAGGCCCCTGAATGCTTTTGCGGCCGGTCGCCTTCTTCGACTGGCCGATCTCCCTCAAACGGAGCGCAAGGCTACCAGTGAGGTGATCGAGAAAATCCGCCAGCTTCAAAAATCTGAAACGCGGTTCTGGAAAAAGATCCTTCCCCGTCTGGACATCCCGCCCGGGTTGAAGGTCCGGCTCAAGCAGCAAAACGAGGTGAGCGATAACCTCAAGCATTACTGGAAAAATTTTGGATCTTACGAGAATTTTCGCCAGGCGCAGAAGGGGATGTTTTGGCCGCGATTCGAGGGGGTTCTCAATTTTCTGGCACCTTATGGGAAAGAAAATGAGGAACTGTCCCGGTGGCTGGCGTATCACCCGATCTGCCTGGAAGAGGCTTTGGACGCGGTGGGTTCCATTTATGCCGAAGAAGCCGCCCGGGTATTGAACCGGATTCGCTACGCAGTTAATGACGCCGATCCGGAATGGGAAAAGCAGGGCACCCTCAGCCAGAAAGCGATCCGGGCCCTGTGGTCGACCTGCGGTGTATCCGTGATACTGGTTGGAATGCGAAGGGACACCTATGTGGAAGATGTCCTGAGCGAACTTAAACGGCCCATGGAGCAAAAGGACCGGCAGGGCAGCTGGGCAAGACTCAGGCAGGGGACAGATGAACTCTTTCGGCCGTCAGGGTGAGAAGTAACAGGCGCTTGCCCCTGGTTTTGTTGAAAAGGTTGCCGCGGGGGAGCTGTGGGGCTGCGGCCCGATCTGATTTAGGCTGATTACCTGTGGGTTTTGAGCGGGCTGACGCGGTTGGCTGTGCCATGGATCCCCTTCGCCGCCTCGGCGTATGGGATCGCAAACTACCTGTTGGGATGTAGGGAGAATGGACAAAGAAACAGATACATCAGCGGCAGATGATGATCGCCCGGTGGCACTACCGGTCTGGGACCTTCCCACCCGGCTGTTTCACTGGCTGCTTGTGGTTCTGGTAGCCGTGTCTTTCACGACCGGCAGCATCGGCGGCAACGCCATGCAATACCATGAGTGGAGCGGATTTGCGATCCTGGTTCTGCTGGTTTTTCGGATAACCTGGGGATTTGTCGGCGGCCGGCCGTCCCGGTTTAGCGACTTCGTAAAGGGTCCCGCCGCGGTGTGGCGCTATGCAACCGCCTTGGTCAGGGGAAACTCGGAGGGTTATCTCGGGCACAACCCCCTGGGCGGGTGGTCGGTTCTTGCCATCCTGCTGGCGCTGTTGATCCAGGCCGCAACCGGCCTGTTCGCAAATGACGACATTATCTCCGAAGGTCCCCTTTACCTGTGGGTGAGCAAGCCGGTCAGCGACTGGCTTACCGGTGTTCACAGGCTAAACCGGTATCTGATCATAGTGCTGGCGGCCACTCATGTATCGGCCGTGCTGTTTTATCTTTGGGTCCAGCACGAAAATTTGATCAAGCCGATGATTACCGGGATCAAACTCTGGACGGGCGGCGACACCGCGCCCCCTGCCGCGCCCATCTGGATGGCAGCGCTTATTGCAGCAGTCGCAGGCTTTATACTCTATCTAATGGTATATTGATCACCTGCCGGCAAGCTCCCGCTACCCGGTTTCGGGCTCGACCCGGACCACACTACTTACGGGTCTTGCTGTGGCAGTTCTTGCAGCTCTGGGCGACGGCGCCAAACTGGGCCTTGATGGCACTGAAGTCGCTGCCCTTTGCGTCGGCAGACAGCTTTCCGACCTCAGATTGATATTGCCGGGATAAACTTTTCAATCCGTCCGGATTTTTGAGTACGCTGGATTTCATGGTCGTTTTGCCCCCGTCGCTGCCGGGGACCAAAAACGCCTCCCAGGGAAGCCCCGAAAGGGATTCGATGACGGCCGTGTTGCTCGCAAAGGTTTTTTGATCATAGGGCTGCTTGCCCTTGACCATGGCACCCAGGCGGCCGAAATGCTGGGCGATGACAAACATCACCGATTGACGGTATTTGATTGCATCCTCTGGTTTCGCGAATTGGGCATAGGCCGCCCCGATTATAATCCCAAAGACCACCATGACTGCCAGTGTTTTTGCGATCGGTTTCATATTTCCTCCCTTTTAAAATTATAGCGGTTGTCAAAAAAGCGGTCCGCTATTCGAACGTTTTTTTACAACCACCTATACCATCCTTTCGTCGTGGCGGCAATTGACAAAAGCTCTTGGAGAAATTATTATTAAAGCATCAGTTTGAGTCGCTTTCGGACCAAGTCCCTGTGGCCTGTAAAGGCAGCCGGGGATTTTTTTTAGGGGTGGATTATTTGATCGAAATCTATACAAATTAAGCAGTTGCCCCCTTCTTTGGAATATTGAAATGCTCAGTTTAGGTGAAAATAAATTATGGACAATAATACTCAAAAAGAAATCAGCCGGAGACGGACCTTCGGAATCATCAGTCATCCGGATGCCGGCAAGACCACGTTGACGGAAAAGCTGCTCCTTTTCGGCGGAGCCATCCAGCATGCCGGGGCAATCAAGGCCAAGAATGCCGCCCGCCATGCCACCAGTGACTGGATGTCGATTGAAAAGGAAAGAGGGATTTCAGTGACGACTTCGGTAATGAAATTCAACTACCGGGATTTTGAGATAAATCTTCTCGACACGCCGGGCCACCAGGATTTCTCCGAAGACACCTACCGGGTATTGACCGCTGTCGACAGCACGCTGATGGTGATCGACAATGCCAAGGGAGTCGAAGCCCAGACCGAGAAGCTCATGGAGGTCTGCCGGATGCGCAACACTCCCATCATTACCTTCATCAACAAGCTTGACCGGGAGGGTATGACCCCGCTGGATATCCTGGATGACATCGAGGATAAGCTTCAGATCGAATGCACACCGCTTTCTTGGCCGATCGGTATGGGTAAATGCTTTAAAGGGGTTTACAACCTCTTTCACAAACAGCTGCATCTTTTTCGTCCCGGCAGCGACACCCGCGGGCAGGACGGGGTTGTGATTAATGATTTGTCGGATCCGGTCCTGGATGAAATGCTGGGCAGCCAGGCTGAAGAGCTGCGACGAGACACCGAACTGATCGAGGGCGCGGTAGACCCCTTTGAGATGAAGCACTTCTTAAACGGAGGCCAGACGCCGGTCTTTTTCGGCAGTGCCATCAATAATTTCGGTGTCAAAGAGATGCTGGATGCATTTGTAGAAATGGCGCCCTCTCCGGGCTCACGCGCGGCCGTCTCCCGTGAAGTGTCGCCGTACGAAAAATCCTTTTCGGGTTTTGCTTTTAAAATCCAGGCCAATATGAACCCGGCCCATCGCGACCGGGTCGCATTTGTCAGGATCTGTTCCGGCAAATTCAGGCGGGGGATGAAGGTGGTTCACCACCGGATCGGAAAAGAAGTTGCCCTGGCCAATGCGACCATCTTCATGGCCCAGGACCGGGACAATGTGGCCGAGGCCTTTCCCGGAGACATTATTGGCATCCACAACCACGGAACGATCAAGATCGGTGACACGTTCAGCGAGAAGGAACTTTTGAAGTTCACCGGCATACCGAACTTTGCCCCGGAGCATTTCCGGCGCGTCCACCTGAAAAATCCGTTCAAGGCCAAGCACCTTCAGAAGGGCCTGACCCAGCTTGCGGAAGAAGGCGCGGTCCAGGTTTTCAGGCCGATTATGGGAAATGACTATATTCTGGGAGCGGTCGGTATCCTCCAGTTTGACGTCACTATGGCCCGGCTCAAGGCCGAATATGGCGTGGATGCGATCTATGAACCGGTGAACTTTGCGGTGGCACGCTGGATCGAGTGCGGTGACCGCAAGAAGCTGGCCGAATTTGAGAAAAAGAATACGGCCAACCTGGCCAGAGATTCTCAAGGCTGCTTGTCCTTTCTGACAACCAGTGAGTTTCAGCTCAATTACTGCATGGAAGAATGGCCGGAGGTTGAGTTCTATAAAACGAGGGACATAAACTAGAAGTGGTCTTAAAACCCCATCTAACGACCCAAAATGCCTTTGCCATCAGGCTGTCAAGGGAGAATTTAGGTATCAAAACTTGGCAGGATCATTCTCTTCTTGAAAGCCTAAAAATTTCTCATACTCACGCTCAAATTGACATACACCTTCGATAATAAGAATGACTTCCTCATGAATGTTGGGGGCAGCAATCGGTTTCGATCCAGTAAAAAAGATTTTTTCAATCTTGTGGTTATCCATCCATTTACGGATAGAAGAAATTGTATGGCTAAGTGTGCATTTATTTAGTTCCAAAAGCAAGCATGGCTTGTTTTGCTTGACAGCCAAATCCTTGGTTGCATTAGATCCTCTGATAAGCTGACCATAGGTCAGGATCACCGTACCATCAGAGTCGATAATGTTTTTTTCCAGCCTTTCAAAATAGCTTGGATTAGCAATCTCCTTAACATTGTACTGCTCTTGTAATTCATCGATTTCTGTCTTTCGACTTTTGTAAGTCCATCCTTCATGCGGAATGTCAAGTTTGATTGCAGCATCCAGAGCAGCTGCCTCAACTCCGGGTAAGCCTCCTGATATTATCTTTTTAAGCATTTGAATGCTTACCTGAAATCATCGTGGTTTTGCCACTGAAAAAAATTACCGGTGTGAAGGAGACATCCGATAGACTCATAGACCTGTCCAGTAAATGGTGTCTCACCGATTATTGGTGATTATCGTCCTAACTTTACAGATGCATCGAAAAAGGCACCCTTCTCGACGGAAACTCCTTTACTCTCGATATCCCCCGAAAAATCAGCCTCCTTGGTGATCTCCACCGTTCCACTTGCTTTAATCTCCCCTCTCATATGACCCCTAATTCTAACGTTTTGGGCATGAACTTCACCCTCTAATCTTCCTTTGGGGCCTATAAATAAATTATATCCTTTGATTTCTATGTTGCCCTTCACCCTACCGTTTATAATCAAATGTTCTTTAGCCGAAATGCTACCTACGATAACAGTGGAGTTGCTAATTGCTGTTTTCTCTTCCTTTTTAATGCCATTTTCCACAGATCTTCTCCTTCCTTCATTTTTATAGCTGGCGTTACGGGTCGGATCACCCTGAGAATAGGGAAAAACGATGAAAATGTCAAAAGGATTATCAAAACCCACTTATACCACCTTTCCGTATTTCGAAACTTATTTTTAAAAAGCAGTATGGCTATGATGTCCGCCATTTTTCCTGGAATCTAGAATTTAAGCTTTGACGAAAATTGCCGATACTGGTTCAGAAGAAATCTTGGGTATGTCACACCTTATTTCAGAGGTAATTACGGTTGGATTTCTGATTTACGCTGAGATTGACAGGAGGAGGCGGATGTATACACTGCCCTTATACGAGGCTAAATATAATGGAAAAGAAGAGTGGGAAGAGATCTCCGATGTCGAACTCATGGATGGGTTATACAAAATCTATAAAAAGGTGGCCCCGGCAATAAAGGAGATGATAGAGGGCAAAGAAATAGTCACGCCAGAAGCTGTTTACCGGCTTAAAATGAAAGGTGGCGAACAATCTGACCCGCCGCCGACCTGAATACCTGCCCATATTGGTTTTTCCTATTCCACAACCAATATCTAATACCCGAGGGTAATGGAAAGCTTAATTGGAAAAACGGACGACCATCTTGGATGTTACAACTGACATTCGCGCCAGGGCCGCACCAGTAGAATGAGTCCGGTCGAAGCCAGATACATTAGACCCAGATAAGAAAAGACCAGGGTGTAGTTGCCCTGGGTGAGGTCCAGAATATAGCCGCCCAGCCACGGACCGAGGGGTCCGGACAAGAACCCATAGGCGGTGAAAATCAGCCCGAAGATAGCTCCGAAATGGGCCATGCCGAAACAGTCGCCGGCCAGCGGTGCGGTGACCGCGAACAAGGACCCGAAGGCAAAGCCGATAACTGCCGCAAGGGTGGTCCACAGCCAGATGCCTTCCAAATGGGGCATGATCAAATAGGCGACGGCAGCACCCGCAAAGCTGAACGCCATCATTCGGCTGCGGCCCAACCGGTCTGAGAAAAATCCGCTCACCAACCGGCCGCCCCCGTTTGTCAAATTAAAACCGGTAAGCAAAACGATGGCCTGGGTGAGGCTCAGCCCGCGAGCCAAACCGAATCCTGTGGCCAGCACCAGCATGCTGGCACCGGCGGCGCCGGCCAACACCCAGGTAAGCCATAGACACCAGAATTCGCGGGTTTTTAAAGCTTCGCCCACAGTGCGGCTGGTTGCCTCAATCGTCATATCAGCTGCCGGCGCCGCTAAATCCACCTCTGGGAACCGGATAAGGGTGGCAGCAGCCAGGCCGACGATCAGTGCCACACAGCCCAGCACCAGGTTGATCGTTTCATAACTCCAGCTTGACAAAAGGGCGGTGAATACCGGAGATATGACGGCCGCTGCCATTCCGAAGGCCGTATTAATAAGTCCTGAGACCAGCCCGCGCATTTCGGGGTACCAGCGCTGCACCACTGTTAGCGCCGGGACATAGATAAAGGCCGATGAGGCGCCGACTAAAAACGCCCAGGCGTAGACTGTGGTCATGCTTTCAGCCCGCCCCAGCCAAATAACACTGCTGCCGCACAGGATGGCCCCTAAGGCGACCAGCTTTGCGGGTCCGTACTTTTCTTGCCAGCGTCCGCAAAGGTACATGAAGCAGGTAGCGCCGATCAGGATAAAAAAGATTGTCTTGCCAACCTCACTGCTTCCGACATTGAAGGTCTGTTGCCAGTGCTGGCTCATGATCCCGGGAAAGCCGAAGATAAATGCACCCGGCCAGAAAATGGCGCAGGCGCTGGAGATCAGGACTAATGCCCGTCCGGGTTTTTCTGGTATAATGGCTCCTATAGGGGTTGTCAAAAAAATGCTCCTTCACGCGGCCTTTTTTATAAAATATATTGGAAAGCAAATCAGATACAGGATTTCTGTCATGGTAACCTTTCAGTTTGGGGTATAGCGCATTGAAATTTTTTCTGATTTTTAGCATGTAAGCTTTTCCGTCGTCAATAATATTAGGGTTGCTGTCGGCCTGAAAAAGTTAGCATCACCTATTGCAATTGACTGTATCTGGCTATACCTTTGTTTATTAATAAATGGAGCAAAGACACCAGACCGAATCGGTATTAATATTTTTGAAAAGTTCAAACAAAGGAAAATGAATAATGAATAATATCAGTAAAATATCCGCATCAGAAGAAAGACATCGCATAATTGAAACCACGGCCTACTATCGGGCTGAAAAAAGAGGATTTTCCGATGGTGACCCGCTAAAGGATTGGCTCGAGGCCGAAAGCGAAATCGATGCCCTGTTTCAGCAACCGGATGATGAGGGGTCCAGCATGCACGAGCGTGCGGTCTACCGGAGGATGCGTGCCGAGTTAAAAAAGATCCTGGCCGGGGCTCAGGATACGATCAAGGCCGACGCCATCAGCCAGGCCTTCGATTGGTCGGGCAGAGAGCTCAAAGAATTGGGGAAATACGTTCCTGCGACGGTTGACCGTGCCGGAAAAAGACTCAAGCAGGAGGTGGCCGCCGCAGTTGAAAAATTGGGTCCCCGGTGGGACGCCTTTGCGGAGAAGAGCCACGGACTTTTTGAGCTCTGGAGGGACAAAAGGGGTCAGTACGTCAACCAGACCCACACTGCGTTAAACAGCCGGGTGAGTCGCTATCGTGACAAAAACGGAAAGAAAAAAAATGGAAACGGTTCCAAATCTTGATTAGATGGGGTTTTGAAACCACTTCTAGTGCTCTCAGTAAATCTCGTATTTAACCAGCCTGCCGTCAAGCCCGCCGGCCTTGATCGGTTTTTTCCAAGATGCTTTCAGCCCGATTTTTTTGATATACTCCCGTTCTCCGAAATAAACAAAAGCGGCCGAGCCTTTGCATTTCTGTTTTAAAAAATCGCCGAGATTTTTATAAAACATTTCAAGGTTTTCGTCTTTGCCCATCCGAATGCCATAAGGCGGATTGGTTACAATTACATGCCCTTCAAGGGCGGGCAGATTTCTGAAGTCCGCCCTTGCAACACTTACGTTATTTCCATAATGGAGCCCCATCAGGTTTGTCCGCGCTGCGCTGACGGCCTCTGCGGACACATCACTGCCCGCAATCAGGCCTTGCGGCAGTTCCCGGATGTGTCCGTCCGCCTCTTTTTTTACCTGCTTCCAGACCGCGCCGTCAAAGTCGGGTAAAAATTCAAACCAAATCGATTCCTGAAAACACCTGCAGGAATATTGCTATACCGCATGAGCGCCTCACACAAAAGGGTTCCTGAACCGCACAGAGGATCATATAAAGGAATAGAACCGTCCCATTCGCTGGCTCGGATAATCGCGGCGGCGACGGTTTCCTGCATCGGCGCCGAAACGGTCTCCTCTCTGTATCCTCTCCGGTGAAGCGCGCCGCCTGAGGTGTCGAGGCTTATGATGGCCTTATCGTTTCTGATATGAAGGTTCAGCAGGATATCCGGATTTCTTACCGACACATCCGGACGCTGACCGGTTTTTTCTTTGAAATAGTCGGCAACCGCATCTTTAAGGCGCAGGGCAGCGTACTTTGAATGCGAAATCGCGCTGTCGGAAACATTCCCCGCTACCGCAAAGGTATTGCCTTGCGCAAAAAAATCTTCCCACTCGATCTGTTTGGCCCTCTGATACAGGGTATCGGTATCATGACAAGCGTGTGATATTATAGGCGCAAGGCATCGTGAAAGTAGCCGGGTCAGATAATTAATTCGATACAGGGTTGATTTATCCGCCCTGAAATGAATTCCGCTGAATTCCGGCCTGACATCTTCGGCGCCGAGTTCAGCTAGCTCCTTCGCGCCGGTTTCTTTTAAGCTGTCAGCGATCTGGGCAAAATAACGGCAATCCTTCTGATACTGATACACCGCCGTTTGCCGCTTTTTTCTTCTAAGGTGATTGACCCGATCGGCTGATACCATTTTTCACCACTTTCGTTTCAATCGGAGCCGCAAAGAACGGTCGATATATTGTTTATCATTTCAGACCTATTGCAGTATTAGCCGTTTCGCTCCTGAATGAACCCTGCCGTTGTCGCACCAGGGTAAATAATGCAAGAGTTTGGGTGCAAAATCAACCCCATCCTTGGAACTCACCAGGGGGGATATCCATAAAATGGGGCTTACTCTATGATATCGGATATAATATCGGGATATTAGCTATTCAAAGCGTCGCTCATAATCTAAAGCACTTTAATAGTGAATTAAGCATGAGAGAGGTTGTAGTTTGGAGTTCTCGTTATAGCGGTTGTCAAAAAAACGTTCCGTTATTGGAAGGTTTTTTTCTACAACCACTTATACCACCCTTCCGTATTTCGGAACTTATTTTTGAAAAGCGGTATAAAAGTCTTAAGAGCGAATAATTTCCTCAAGGAAAAATTATAAGTGCCGATAGCTTTATTTGAATTGTATAATTTTCACGATACAGGTCCGTGTGCAACAAATTTGACAAGGGGGCACTGCCGTCTGGGTTAGCAGTCTCCAGTTGCGGTTCTTGAGAAACTATCGGGGCCCTTTATTGGGTTTTTAATTTGCAGTCCAGATTTTTAGACAGGGAGGAGATAAATAATGTACAGCAAGAAAGAAGTTCAACAAAACGCTATTATCGATGCAAAGAATAATATTCCGAGCAGAGATGATACGAATTTCTCTCAATTTGAGCAAGAGTGTATGGCGATGGCCAATAACGAAGCGCGGCAGGAAATGGCCAAGTATGAGCCACAATTGGAGATTCTCAATGGGAAGCACAAGCCCCTGCTTAAGGAATATGAGCGAATTTCCAAGGATTATGAAGCGCACTCCAAAAAAATTGAGCGAAGCGAACCCAGTGTGGAGTTGTCCAGGGGTAAGTACTACGTGTTGATGTCTCTTTTTGTTTTGGGTGAAATCCCCATGAATTCTCTGGCTTTTTCGGTGTTTGGTGAAAGTCAGATATTTACCTGGATTATGGCGCTTGGGGTGGCCGTTGCCATCCCGTGGATCGCCCATGCCGTGGGCATTCTCATCAAGAGAGGGTCGGTGCCATGGTGGAAAAATGGCATTGGTGTGGCCGCACTTCTCATGCTAACTGTCGGCGGCCTGCTGGCCATTGGCTACGTGCGTGTCCAGTATCTGGGTGATCTCAACGCAGCAGGTGCGACCAAAAGTTTCGGCAGTAGCGGCATTATAGGCGCTTCTTTCGTTGGCCTGAACCTGGTTATTTTAGCCGCAGCCACGCTGTGTTCCTATTTTGCGCATGACACGGATCCTTTACTGGAGCATTTGCACCGCAAAACCAACCAGATTAATAAGGCGATGCGGACTATCGAGGCCAAACATAATAAAATAGTTACCGAACAGGAACAAAAGATCAACCGGATTCATCAGCAAACCCAGGAAAACATCTATTATTATCGCAAAATCAATCAGCGCGAACGTCCCGATCATGAAAAACCCAAGTCCTTTGAAAAGGAACACGAGGTGATCCTGGACTATGGTAATCAGGATCGCAACAAAAGAGTTCAAAAAATGCTGGACGCGACCACCCAAATGCGTGTTCAGGCATCGGGCGAATAGTAAACATTCAACCCATTTTAATGGGATTTGAGGAGGTACACCCATATGAACCGGTGGAGTCTAAAAATATTGTGTGTCATCGTTCTCAGTAACATGCTGTTATTGAGCTCTGTGGAAGGAAAAAGTGACACCTTCTGGAAGTTGGGCAAGGAGAAAAAAAATCCACGGGTGGTGGCTGTATTTGTCGATATGTCCGGCAGCACGAACCAGGCCCGGCGAACGGTTTACCGAAATGCCTTTGATAAAATATATGAAAATCTTCAGCAGGGCGATCGTATTATCGTAGGAACCATCACGGGGCGGTCCTATATCGATTTCAAGCCCGCGGTGGATGCCGAAATTCCCAAGCAAAGTATATGGGTAAACCGTATTACATTTGAACAAAACATGGCAAAAACCAAAAAAGACATTCAAACGGAAGTTGAGAAACTCCTGTCGGCCAGGCACGGGACCCAGCGAACCGAGATAATTAATTCTCTGAATATCGCCGATAAAATCTTCCATAACGAAAAACGTCAAAAGATTCTGATTATCCTTTCTGACATGATCCAGGATTCGAAAGAATACAATTTTGATCGGGTGAATGTCACCGATGATTATATCACCAAGATCATCAGAGACCGCCAAAAGCAAAACCTGATTCCCAAACTCAATGATGTCAAGGTCTATGTGGCCGGTGCCAGTGCAGCTGATTCCCAGAAATTTCGTTCAATCGAAAAGTTTTGGAATCGTTACTTTGTTGCCTGTGGTGCAGATTTTTCACTGCATAGATACGGCCATTCCCTGCTGGAATTTGAAAAGGAAACCTGAGCACTGATTTGTTTGCAACTGAAGACCCACACCGATGAATGAAAGTCCATTTCGTGAGCGATTCCGACACAGCGAGTCGAATTCGGTTGCTGACACCTGAAACCTGAACACGGCTGGCAAGCGTAATCACCCCTCTCTCCGAGCTGTAGACTCTACGAGCCGGAAGCCGGCTTGCAAAGCCGGGCCCTCTGGACCCGGATCTTTACTTTTTAAAAGCGGCATAAAACAAAAGGGGATCAGTTCATTTAGGACTGTTCCCCTTTAAAATTATTTCACAATATAAGTGATATTCATACCAACAAAAAGGCCATAGAAAAGAGCAACAGGACACTGCCTGGAAAAACAAGCAATCCTTTCGCCCAATCCGACCAGGATGTGGGTTCTACTTCCTTCTTATTTACGAGGGATTCGTCGAGATGAATTTTGTTTTTTCTGACAAAGTCCTTTGCATAATGCGGCAGGACCTGATCCATCATATATCTCTTAAAATCCTGATCAATTCTATCGCCGGATACCGACCATTCTTCTGCAGATTTGCAGAGAAGATCATATTCGGTACGATCGGTTGCCAGGGAAATTTCGTACAGAGAATCCTCCATTGCAATCAGCTCAGCCTGGCTGTCTATTTGAAACTTCCGATAACAGGCCCAAAAAAGGTATCCCACCAACAGTAGCGCGCAGATACCCGCAATTAGATTAAATCCAGGTGCATATCGGGGGACATTATCAACGTTGCTGACGATATCCGTCGCATGCATCTGAGACAATCCCAAAATATTGTCTACCCTGTCTTCTGGACTGAAAAAAATAAAGACAGCCATGCTCAGCAGCAACATAGCAGCAATGGAGTATAAAACCGATATTCTTTTATCCATTTAAACACCTTCCTTAGTGCTTCGATTTGCAAATAAAGTTATGTATGTTTAGATTGAGAATCATTATTAATGCTCACTCAGCACTAAGTCCTGAGTAAATAAATACGTTATCGTATTTATGAATCGAAGGACTTAGCTATGGCTGGAAAATGATTATTTGTCATCCAAATAACAGCGCCCCTCAAGTTCAGAGGTGCTCTCTTTCCTGAAAATAAGAAAACCTGAAACAGAAATATGATTGATTGCAGCTTCAACCCCAAAGGCAGAGAGTGCTGTTTTCTGTTATATCAAATATGCTTGTCATTATTCCAGTTCTTGTCAACCTGAATCATGTTTTGACACCATGCTTTTTTGAATATATGTCATTAAAACAAGACCCTTTAAACCTTCGGGGAAGAGGTCCCTGAAACTGGTTTTCAAAAAGAAGCCCTGGTTTGCTGTCAATCTTGGTGCCGGAACCCATCATGCCTCAGTATTCCACAGGAGCAAAACCGCGATGACGAAAAAAGATCAACCTGAATCACTCATACCATCCGTATCAAAAGCCTTTGAGCGCCAAAGAATAAATTTACTTGACCGTCTCCGGCAATGGCCCAAATATGAGCAGGCCCGGGATGAAAGATCATCAGAAATAGACCGTTGGGTGACCGAAGTTTTAAAGCGCGCAGATCGGGGCGCGCCCCGGCGGGTATTGTTTGTTCACGGTCAGTTGCCCGGAGAGACCGGCTCGGGGGTTTACATGCAGCAGATCGCCAGAGAATCGATTCGCCAGGGAATCGACATGTATGTGCTATCGGCGGGATACAAACCACTTGATGCATCCGATATCAATGGCGTTCCGGATGAACGTATTTTTACCTGTTTGTTCACGCCGGCGGGAAAAAAGCCCCGAGAAGGCGCAGTAAAAACACCCATCTCCGGGATGTCGGTTGTCATGCCCTATCATGTGATAGCTTACCGTGACCGGAGCGAAGATGAACTCCTGGATTTTTTAACGGTATTCGGCAACCAGATCGCAAAGCTGGTTTTACGGCTGCAACCCGATGTGATTCATGTCGATCACCTGTGGTTTCTGAACGGGCTGACGCGGTTGGTTGCGCCCTGGATCCCCCTCGTCGCATCCGCGCACGGGACCGCAAACAAGCTTATTATCGACACCCCCCGATTTCGTGATTTGATGGTTCCGTGTGTTTCCAGTGCCGATCATGTGTGCGCGATATCCCCGGAATCGGTTCTGGAATGCAAGCAGATGCTTGAAATCCCGCAGGAATGCCTCTCCATTGAAGGCTATGGCTATGAACCGGAATTGTTCTATTACAAAGGCATAGATCGCCTCAAGGTGCTCAAGGATTCCATCCATGTTGATTTCGGGCGCAGCAGTCATCTCGCTGTTTCAGTCGGTAAATTTGTCGACTGGAAAGGATTCAAGGAATTTACGGTGGCCATCGGGCATTTGCGGGAGCGTGGTTATGGCATCATGGGAATAATCGTCGGCGAGGGTGACCCCCACAGCCGGTTGGAATTGGAAACATTTATTGCCACAAAAGGTCTGGCGGATTACGTACTTCTGCCCGGAAAAGTAGATCGGGCAGTTTTGCCTGATATCTACCGCTCCGGAGACGTCTATGTTTTACCCTCGCATGTTGAACCCTACGGCCTGGTATTGATGGAGGCCCTTGCCTGCGGAACGCCCGCCGTTTGCGGCAATGTCGGCGGTCCCCCTTCCTATGTTCCCCAAGCACTCAGGGATGAGGAACTTGTGGTTTTGGTTGATGCCATCAAATTGACGCCCACAGGGGAAGCACTGCCGGAGGATCGAGTTGTGTATGCTCGCAGCCTGGCTGATGGGATGGAAACCATTCTTAAAAAGAAAATTGACCCAAAGGATCGACTCCGTATTGCTGACGCGATGAAATCCTTGAGCTGGAGTAGGCTGGTAGAATCTCTGTCAAAGATCTATGATAGATTACTGAGAAAAACCCTTAATGAAAACCTACGAAACGTTGGTGAATAAGTTGAGAAATTTTATACTATCTCTCTTGACAGATGGGCTATAGGATGTCCCTATTTCCCCCCCGGGTCATAGATTGATGCCCTGTTGCCCAAACGCTTACCGGATACGATGGGTAGGAGAGGCGATATAAACCACATGTCTGCGCCCGCCCCGGCCCAGGCGTTGCCGGTTAACGGAGAACCCGGCAGCTTTCAAACGTTTTTCAAAGGCCTTGTCCGGATCTTCGGACCAAACAGCAAACACCCCGCCCGCCTTCAAGGCGGAACTGGTAAGCTCCAGCGCCATATCGCCGTAAAGATACTCTCCTCTGCCCGCAGCCCCCTCATGAGGGCCTTCGTACAGGTCCAAAATTATGGCATCAAAACGATTTCCCTTACCCTTCATTGCCGCATAACGAATGACCGAGGCCACATCATCAATCAAAATCTTGACCCGCGGGTCGTCAACTGCCCCGCCGGCAAAATGGGCGATCGGTCCCCGGCACCATTTAACCATTATCGGGTTCAGTTCAGCCACCACGACCTCGGCATCAGCCGGAAGATTATCAACGGCCGCCTTGAGGGTGAAACCCATGCCCAGGCCACCCACCAGCACCCTGGGATTCTTTTTATTCTTCAGGGGTTCACAAGCCAGCTCCGCCAAAACTATCTCCGACATGTTGGCCGAGGAGTTCATTAGGACCCGATTATCAATGGTTATCAAAAAATCCGTCTCGCCTCTCTGCCGAAGATCGAGAAGCCCCTCACCGGTATCAATACTGTCAACTATCCGCCAAGGCCTAGTCATTTAGAATCCTCTAATTATAATTAGATGGAAAGGTTGACATTTAAACATACTTTCTTATCTTTTCACCCTGGTGCTATTGAAGTGGACCTGTTATAAGCTGATCTGATACTCTGCACCATAGAGGGTGGCCCTTCGGGGCCACCCTTTTTTTATTTTAGTATCCCTTTTCTGAACAAATTCGTATCACTTTTGCGGGTCTTCTATTATTTTAGGCTTGCATGCCAAATGAAGTTCATTATAGGTTAAGCATAAGCATTCAATCGAGAACTGAAAGGGGAAATGGCATGAAGGATCTGATTACCGAAATTGTGCAAGCTCTCGTAGATCAACCAGAGCAGGTTACGGTTACTGAAATTGAAGGTAGCCATACTGTAGTTTTAGAACTCAGTGTTTCTAAGAGTGATATGGGAAAGGTCATCGGCAAGAAGGGCCGGAATGCTTTGGCACTGAGGACTATCTTGAGTGCAGCTGCTGGCAAGGTCCGAAAAAGGTATGTTCTCGAGATTGTTGAGTGACAATTTGCAAAATTGCCGAGCAATGATGAAGGCGGTCAAAACACCTGAGGCCGTTAAAAAGGAAGTTGTGGATCGGCTGCATGATCTGGGTTGGACCGACAACGGTATCATGGATGCTTTGGCACATGCTACCAATATGATCGGGACCAGTATCCTGATGAAGGCCTTAATCGTGGATCAGGCGTGCCAAATTCGCATGTCGCAGTAGATCGCATTGGGTCACATCTTATATGTTTTTTTCCTCGGAAGCGAATAATGTTTAAGATGTTGCCCTTTTCCTGCAGAAAGTGATTTGAGGGGTTGCAATGAGTCTAAAAGATGATTTTAAAAAGATGATAACAAAACTATCGACAAAATTACCGCTTCCGCCAATAGCAAATATTTTTTTCCCGCCTTTCTATAAAGGCGGCCAGCCAAAAGATGCTCAGTTTATGGCCATAGGTCTTGAAGGTGGGGCGGTCGGAGTCAGTTTTGTTCTCCTGCCTGATGAAAAAATGGAAGAATACATTGTTTTGCAGCCGTCGGATTTTGTCGCAAAAAACCCTTGCAGATTTGCCCTTGAATTTGGCATGGCCGACCCACTTAAAGAGATGATCAGTCTGGCGGCAATTAACGCCATTTGTCAGCATATAATGAGGGAGACCAATTTCGCGGTTGATGATGCCACCGATTCACTGGGACTGTTATCGATCTCCGAAGGAGATAGGGTCGGCATGGTCGGTTTGTTCTTGGGTTTGATTGAGACCATCAAAAAGGCCAACGCTGAACTGGTTGTCATTGAAAAAAACAAACAGTTTATTCAAGAATTTCCCAATTTGCCAATTACCATGGATGCGACAAAATTGAGCACATGCAATAAGATTCTATGCACCAGCACGACCATAATGAACAATTCACTGGATGAGATTCTTGCCCATTGTTCACCGGATGCATTTGTCTCAATTATCGGCCCCACGGCGGGATATTTCCCGGACCCACTTTTTGTCCGCGGTGTAGATGTTGTGGGTGGAAGGGTAGTAAAGAACGGCGAATTGTTTTTGCAGCTGATTGCAGAAAGAAAGCGCTGGGGAGCAGCTACACAAAGGACCTGTTTCCAGAAAGAGACTTACGCCGGTATAATTTAATTGCTGATTAGAAGGTCTCAACTTCCTCCACAGCAACTTTTACCACATTTTTCACCTCCATGTTTTTCTCAGCATACTCAGCGGCTAATTGATTGAATAGTTCACCTGATTTGAGGATACTGCCTTGCCCCCAAATGCGGCAGCCCTTTCGCGCTGCGGCATCTAAACAGATGACGGCCACCTGGGGACTCTCCCTGATGTTGGCGACAGTTCGGGGAGAGGCAATGTCTGCAAATACAACATGTTCATCATCCAGGACGCGCAGCGATCCCTTGGCAGAGACATTTGGCTTTACGGTTTTGC
>Ga0265306_10000442_pt1 | contig 19653 bp, 10 predicted proteins | sample Helome_3_FD_192493 | JGI IMG/M metagenome (GOLD analysis project Ga0265306, IMG submission 192493) | Marine sediment microbial communities from subtidal zone of North Sea - Hel_20160420 (Illumina Assembly) | ecosystem: Environmental > Aquatic > Marine > Subtidal zone > Sediment ... | reverse complement strand
AAACAAGAGGTCAAGCGACTCATCAAAGAGACCGGCCGTATCGAATGGCTAAACTATGACATAGCCAACCCTATGGTCATGGACTACCTGGCAACGGCCAAAGATCCGAACGTCTATCCGAACGTCAAGGTGCCGGTCATGGTGATTTACCCTGAGCAAGATATGTTCTTGTGGCCGACTCAGGCAATTGATACTCCTTCACGTGTGGATGCTGAGTGCCGTATTGAATTCATTCAAGGTGGCCATTGGTCCATGCTGGATCACCCCGACGACGTCAACGTACGGATGCTGGAGTGGTTTGGCTCTGAAAGCTACGACGTGCGAGCTAATGTAAAAGAAGCCTGATCTGTCTGGCAAAGTTGTGGCAGCCGGTGCACTTGCGCCGGCTGCCGCAGTGATCAGCAGCAGATTGCAAGCATAACCTGGAGTAAACTGGGATGATGGAGCACTTCAAAAAACCCGGTGCGCGACTGTTGTATCGTTTTTGCGTCATCGGCGTATGGGCGCTGATGTCGGCTCAAACTGCCTTCGCTCAGGACGTGAACAGCGCAGAGCAGTCAAGGGCTTTCGGCGGGCCGGATGCCCCAGCGAACCGGATCGAATCTGACCGCGTTTCAACAGATACGCCCCTCAAGCTGGATTCCCTGAAGCCCTGGTATGAATGGAAAGACGAGCTTCATAAGGAGCACGGCCTGTCCTTCGGGGTGGAGTACAACGCGGTGTACCTGAGGACCAGCGATCGCCTGCCGGGTACCGACAAGGACGCGTCGGGCGGCATCTTTCGCTTGAGCGGTGTCTGGGAGTTGTTTGGCCGGGGCTCGGCTCACCCTGGCAGCCTGAATTTTCTTTTCGAGCGCACGGACGAATTTAGCAATACGGGGCCGAGTTCCTTCCTTGGCGATAGCCTGGGCTATGCCGGGATCTCGAACCTTCCCTACAATGATGAAGGGTGGCGGCTCAACACGCTCTACTGGGACCAGAAGTTCCAGGGTGGCAAGTACGAGGTCGTCGCTGGCTGGATCGATACCAGCGATTACGTCGATGTCTTCCCGCTGGTCAGCCCCTGGACAGACTTCTTCAACTATGCATTCAGCATCGGCGTTGGCGCCCTCGATCTGGCCAGCGATCCCGCGCTCGGGTTTGCGGGCGCGGCCTGGCTGACAGATGATGTCTACGTAATAGCCGGCTTCGCTGACCAGAATGCGGATGGGACCGATCCCTTTGAAGGGTTCGACACTTTTTTCAATGACCATGAGTACTTCAAACACATCGAGATAGGCTGGACCGGCGCTTCCCAGGAGGCCTACTATCTCAACAATGTTCACCTGACCCTGTGGCACGCGGATGAAAGAGATGAGTTGGGCGTGGAAGACGGTTGGGGGGGTGTGCTGTCCTTTAACCACGCCATCGGCGACAAATGGCTGGTGTTCACCCGGACCGGGTGGGCGGAGGACGGCGGCAGCCTGCTGGAACGGTCGGTCAGCATCGGGGGCGGCTATACGCCCGGCGGCATGGCGACGCTGGGATCGGGAAGCCAGCTTGGCTTCGGCCTCAATTGGGGCCGGCCGAACGATGCCCTGTTCGGTACGGATCTGGATGATCAATACGCAACGGAGGTCTACTATCGCTGGCGACTGACCGATGAGATCGCCATAACACCGAGTGTGCAATTACTGATCGACCCGGCACTCAATCCCGACGAGAACAGTGTCTGGGTTGCCGGTCTGCGAACGCGCCTGGCGTTCTAGGCGCAGTGATGCGCTATGCAAGGCGAATGACCTGGAGATCAGGCGCACTCGCGCTGCTGTTTTGCATATGCTCTCCGCAGCACAGGTGGTAGACTATATCGCTGGCGAGGTGCCCTTAATACGGATCCAAAATCACAATTCAATATTTCCAAGGAATCAATTATGAGCCGACTATTTAAACGTCCCTTCCAGATGCTGGTGCTGCTGGCATTTACTGCGGGTGTCATGACCGTGCAAACGGCCTGGTCAGACACCGACACATCGGTGCTTTCCCGTATCCAGCAGCGTGGTGAGCTGGTTCTGGGTACTTCCGGAAATATGCCGCCCATGACCCAGACGGGTGAGGACGGCAAGGTGACCGGGTTTGATGTCGATCTGGCGAGGTTTATGGCCTCCGGGATGGGTGTGAAACTGAACATCAAGACCATGTCTTTTGACAAGCTGTTGCCTGCCCTGGAGAAGGGTGATGTCGATGTGGTGATATCCAACGTCACCATGAACCCGGAACGCAATATGCGCGTTGCCTTTGTTGGTCCGTATATGACGTCAGGCAAGTGTGTCATCACCAAGCGTGAAGGTCTCGCCAGGGCCGAGGAGGCTACTGACCTCAATGTGCCGGAAACCCGTCTTGCTGCCCTGGCCGGTTCCACCAGCGCGGATTTTGTAAAGACCCTGCTGCCCAAGGCGACACTGACGCTGGTTGATGATCATGATGGTGCTGTCAGGATGATCAACGACGATAAGGTCGGTGGCTTGCTGACCGACTATCCCATTTGTCTCTCCATGCTGAAGCGCTATCCTGATGCCGGTTTTGTCTCGATTTTTACACTGCTTAGTTACGAGCCCATAGGTATTGCCCTGCCGGGCACCGATCCCCTGTTTATCAACTGGACAGAAAACTTCCTGAAACGCGTGGAAGGAGTAGGGATTCTGGAAGAGTTGAGTATGCGCTGGTTTGGCAAGGTCACGCTTACAGTCGAGAAAGAATGATGCAGGCAGGAGGGCAGTGCCTGTCCTGGTTACAAGCAGTTCCTGATATTATGAAGTGATGTGGTCCCACACACCAGGCAGATTGCATGTCAGTCGGTTCAGGCGCCTGCAAACCTGTTTCAGGAACTGATCAGCCACTATGTCAAGAATGCTGAAAGAGCTTAGGGCGCGTGTCCGTTACCTGATCGACCGGGCATTTGCCCGTGAATTCGCGGGTCCGCTGCTGCTGTTACTGATGCTGGTGGTTACAGTCACCCTCCTCGGTATGACAGCGGCCTTTTTCGGTCTTTTCTCGACCGAAAATGCCGGCATCATCGGTATACCCCGCGATATCGACAGGGGTTTCTGGGACTCGCTGTGGTGGTCGTTGAACCAGGTACTGCGTTTGCGCGGTTTCGAACGTATGTACGGTGCGACCGGTATTGTACTTGCGTACGGCTTCATCCTGTCACTCATGGGGCTGGTGGTCTTCAGTGTCCTGATATCGCTGATCAACAATACCATGCGCAGTCGTATAGCGGCTTTGCGCAGGGGTGAGACGCCGGTCCTTGAACGTGACCATGTGCTGGTTCTGGGCTGGAACAACAAGGTGTTTTCAGTGCTGCAACAGCTGGCCTGCCTGGAGCCAGGCATCAAGGTGATTATCCTGGCGCCGCTGGAAATCATGAAGATGCAGGAAGAGTTACGGGTCGCCGGCATACCGTTCGAGCCGATAACCATCATTCTGCGCAGCGGCATCCCCAGCAACCGTGGTGAACTGGAACGTGTCGCCCTGGATCGCGCCAGCAGCGTCATCATTCTCTCTACCGACGCTGATGACAGTGAATCCATTAAATCAATGGTATTACTGGCGGCGAAGGATGACTGGCCTGGAAAGCCGCCCACACTGACCTCGGAAATCGCCCATGAACGCAACTACGAACTGGCTAAAATTGCATCCCGTGGCCGCTTGCAGATCGTTTCTTCGGCCAAGGTCATCAGTAAAGTCATTGTGCAGGCGATTCGCAACCCCGGGTTGTCCAGTATCTACAATGAACTGTTCTCACGCGCTGGTAACAGCATCTATGTTCAGCAGGTACCTGAATGTACCGATGTCGCCATCGAGGATATTGCCTACCGGATAACGAATGCCATACCTATCGGCATTACCTGGAAGAAGAAACAGGATGGTAACCTGCGGTACGCCGCCGCACTCAACCCGGAACCCGATTACGAGGTTGCCGAAGACGAGAAGCTGATTGTCGTCGCACGTGGCTTACCCGTTCATTATGCTGCATCCGAGGCCGGTTACCAATCAACACTGGCCCGCGAAGGCGGCGGTCATACCCGCGTACCCCGGCGAGTCCTGGTTATCGGCTGGACGGGTATGATTTATGACATCCTGCTGGAACTGGATGCACATGCCTTGCAGGGGACAGAGATCAGTATTCTGTCCGGCAAGACTCCCGAAGAGGCAGGTAAGCTTATTGAAGAACGTCAGGAAGGAGGTTTTAAGAACCTGGAGCTGGCATTCATCGAAGGGGATGCCGTCGATGCAGCAGTCTACGCAGAAATCGATCTCAGCAGCTATCAGAGCCTCGTGGTGCTCGCCGACGACTGGGGTGATACAGGTGACGTCGATACCCGCACTTTGCGCATACTGCTGCGCCTGTCGGACTTGCGTAAATATGACAAGGTGCTGGCCCATACGGTGGTGGAAGTTATGGAAGAGGCCAACCGCGACCTGATCGTGGGGCTGGGTGTCGACGATGTCGTCATCAGTCCCAACATGGTCAGTGCGCAGCTGGCCCAGATTGCCCGGCAAGATGTGCTGGGCCCAATCTATCGCGAGTTGCTGAGTGCGGGTGGTGTTGAGATCAGCCTGCGACCGGCGGGCGATTATGTTGCTCTGGATACGGACTGCCACTATAACGACCTGATATATGCCGCACAGCAGAAGCTGGAAATCGCGCTTGGCTTACGCCTGGCACGCAATAACGGCGAAGTACTGCTCAACCCGCCACGCGATAAAACCTGGCGACTCGGAGAAGATGACCAGGTTATTGTACTGGCGCAGCAGCTTTACCAGTAGCCGGGGCGTGGTGGGCCACGGTCTGGCGGATCAGGTTCATCACCTGTTCATGGTCACTGGCGCTTTTCTCGAGAATCTGTTCCACCCGGCCGCTGAGCATGCGCCGGTCTTCCTCGGTCAGATCCTTCGCTGTCAGCACTATGACCGGAATGTCCTGCCATTCAGCGTTAGTGCGCATCTCGAGCAGGAAGTCGAAACCGTCCATCACCGGCATCATCAGGTCCAGCAGAATCAATTGTGGCTTTTGCTTTGTCAACTGGTCCAGCGCTTCGCGGCCGTTGCCTGCTTCACTCACGGTCCAATCGGATTTCTCCAGCGTCCGCGCCATCATCTCCCGTGTTGCCTGATCATCCTCCACCAGTAATACTGAACAGGGTTCACCGGGGGTGTAATAGCGCGCCAGGGCGTTGTGTAGCTGCTCGCGGTCCACCGGCTTGGTCAGGTAATCAGTCGCCCCGAGTGAATAGGCTTTGGTCTTGTCGTCGACCATGGTCAGCATCACCACAGGGACAGCCTGAAGTGCCGGGTCGGCCTTCAGCGCACGTAATACCGACCAGCCGTCCATGTCCGGCATCATCACATCCAGCGTGATGGCCGCCGGTTGCAGTTGATGCGCAAGGCGCAGGCCATCCTCGCCAGTGAGTGCAGTGACGACATTGAAACCGTCTTTTATCAAGAACCGCTCGATGATCTCACAGGCCTCGGGATCATCATCAATGACCAGTATGCTGCCGCGTTCGGCCTCATCGACATCAGTTGAGGCTTGTACATTTTCAGCGGTTGGTTGCGGGAGGGCTTCCTGCGACACCTCTGTGCCTGGAAGCAGTGCGGGCACTCGGATGGTAAAGGTAGAACCCGCTCCCGGCTTGCTGGCGACGGTCAGATCGCCGCCCAGCATCTGGCAGAAACGGCGTGAGATAGCCAGACCCAGACCGGTACCGCCATAATCGCGGGTAGTCGACGCATCCGCCTGGCTGAATTCTTCGAAGACATGGTCCAGCTTGTCCGCCGGAATGCCGATGCCGGTGTCGCTCACCGAAAAGATTAGCCAGTCACCGTCGGCTTGCGCGTTGTGCTCGGCCCGCAGGGTAATGCTGCCGTCATGGGTGAACTTGGCGGCATTGGACAGCAGGTTCAACAGCGACTGTCGCAGCTTGGTGAGGTCCTGACAGGCCTTGCCAAGCTCTTCTCCGCGTTCAATCCTGAAACGATTGCCGTTCTTCGCCATGAGTGGCTGTGCAGTATCAAATACCTGGTTGATAAAAGCGCCCACATCAAAGACCTCTGTAAAGGCCTCCAGTTTGCCAGACTCGATTTTGGACAGATCGAGCACATCGTTGATCAACGAAAGCAGGTGGTTCCCGGCCTGGTTGATCTTCTTCAGATCAGGAGCGAAGTCGTCCTGTCCGGTGTCCTCTGCTTCTTCCATCAGCATCTCGCTGTAGCCGAGGATGGCGTTCATGGGGGTGCGCAACTCATGACTCATGTTGGCCAGGAAGGCGCTCTTGGCCTGGTTGGCCGCGTTGGCCGCATCCCTGGCTTGTTCCAGGCCGGCCTGGAGCGATTTGAGTTCGGATGTCCTTTCCTCAACGCGTTGTTCAAGATTCTCGTTGAGTTCCTTGAGTGCAACCTCACGCGATGACAGTTGCTGCACCATGTTTGAAAAACCGGCTGCAAGGTCACCGATTTCATCCTCACTCTGGCGCTCTACATCGATTTTCAGATTCCCTTTTCCGATTTCCTCCACGGCCTGAGAAAGATTACGCAGTGGCCGGGTCACCCAGGCCAACAACAACCAGACACCCAGCACACACACCACGAAAACACTGCCGAGAAGAGTAATCGCTCGTGCCTCCTGCTGGTTGAGGAAGGCCAGCGCGCGTTGTTCATCCTGGATGGATAGCAGCATCCAGCCCCCGGATTCAATCAGTGCCGGACTGATCCACTGGTTATTCGGGGATTCCCAGCCCGCCAGCTGGACCATCCGGCTATCCCCGGAACGAGATGCCTGTTCGAGAGCTGCCTCAATGTCCGGGCGGTTCAGTTCATGAAAAACATCCTTGATCTGCCGTCCTATATAGTCGGTATTATCGGAATACAAAATGCGCTGCCGGGCAGACAACAACAGAAAACGCTGGCCCTTCTCACCCTGGAGGGAAGAAATCAGTTGTTTCAGGGGTTCCAGGGGAATGTCGATGGTTGCCACACCAATAAAACGACCCTCTCTGAAAAAAGGCGCCGAGAAGGTGGTCATGTATATATTGCCGCCACCTTCATCAAAATAGGGTTCCGTCCAGACACCCTTCAAGGCCTTGCGGGGCAGATGCCACCAGTCCCAGTCGGGCCGGGTATAATCGTAGTCAAGCTCGGTGGTAATGATTTCTGTCAGATCCTTGCCCTTCCGGTAGACATAGGGCCCGAACAGACGTCGTCCCGGGAACTCTCCCGGCGCAAAGGCGAGAGCCGCACCGAATACCAGCGGGTTGGATGCGACATTGCTGCGCAGAATCTCGAATGCGGCTGCCTCGTCGATGTCACTGCCAATAGTGAGATGATCGGCCGTGGTACTGGCTATTTGCGCAACTTCCCGTAACAGCACCTCGATTTTTGCAGCGTGGAGTTCGGCCGATTGGGTGAGTTCGCGCGCTATTGTCTCCCGGGTGTTATCTTCGAAGGCCTGTAGTCCCAGTGCAAGAATTACAGCAAAAACCCCGAAAAGCGGCGCAATGGCAAGCAGGAGAAATTTCAGTCGCAGGCTCATGGGACAGTACCGGGTACGCCTCCGACCGGGGCCGATGCAATCGTCAGTAGCGATACACCGCTAGTTTGCGGTCCTGAAAATACCCTGGTGGAAATACTGATCTTTTTTGGTAGATGCATGCGCACAGTTTCAACCAACAGGAGGCAGGGCAGGGTCGATGATCTTGTGAATCAGGTTTACCACCTGTTTATGGGAGCCTGCGCCTTTCTCAATGATCTGTTCCACCCGGCCGCTGAGCATGCGCCGGTCTTCATCCGTCAGGTCCTTGGCTGTCAGCACGATCACAGGGATGTCCTGCCAATCCGCGTTGGCGCGCATCTCCAGCAGGAAGTCGAACCCGTCCATCACCGGCATCATCAGGTCAAGCAGAATCAGTCGCGGCTTTTGCTGCGCCAACCGGTCCAGTGCTTCGCGGCCGTTGCCGGCCTCAAGGATCTGCCACTCGGCTTTTTCCAGTGTGCGCGCCATCATCTCTCGTGTTGCCTGGTCATCTTCGACCAGCAACACCGAGCCGGGCTCACCGGGAATGTAATAGCGTGCCAGGGCATTGTGTAACTGGTCGCGGTCCACCGGCTTGGTCAGGTAGTCGGTGGCTCCGAGGGCAAACCCCTTGCTCTTGTCGTCGAGCATGGTGAGCATCAATACCGGAACATCCCGAAGTGCCGGGTCAACCTTCAGTGCGCGCAACACCGACCAGCCATCCATGTCCGGCATCATCACATCCAGCGTGATGGCAGCCGGTTGCAGTTTATGCGCAAGGCGCAGGCCCTCTTCGCCGCTGAGCGCCGTGACAACGTTGAAGCCATCTTTCTCGAGGAATCGCTTGATGATCTCACGGGCCTCAGGGTCATCATCAATGACCAGTATGGTGTTGCCGGCTTTGGCATCAACGGTGTCATCTGACGGATGGATATTTTTGGTGGTTGGTTGCGGAGGTTCTTCCTGTGGTGACTCGGCACCTGGCAGTACAGCGGGCAATCGGATGGTAAAGGTTGAGCCTGCACCCAACTCGCTGGTGACAGTCACATCGCCGCCCAGCATCTGGCAGAAGCGTCGCGAGATAGCCAGGCCCAGGCCGGTTCCGCCATAATCGCGTGTGGTTGAGTTGTCAGCCTGGCTGAACTCTTCGAAGACATGTTCCAGCTTGTCCGCCGGAATGCCGATGCCAGTGTCACTCACCGAAAATGTCAGCCATTCACCGTCGGCGTACGATGCGCGATCCGCGCGCAGGGTAATGGTGCCTTCATGGGTGAACTTGGCGGCATTGGATAGCATGTTCAACAGTGACTGACGTACTTTTGTGACATCCTGAAAGGCATGGCCAAGATCTTCACCGCGTTCAATTTTGAAATGATTATTGTTCTTTTCCATCAGTGGTTGTGCGGTGCCGGAGACCTGGTCGATCAAGGCGCCAATATCAAACTGTTCTGCGAAGGCTTCCATCTTCCCCGACTCGATCTTGGACAGATCGAGTACATCATTGATCAACGCGAGCAGGTGATTACCGGCCTGGTTAATCTTTTTCAGGTCGGGGATGAAGTCGTCCTGTCCGACATCTTCAGCCTCTTCAATCAGCATCTCGCTGTAGCCGAGAATGGCATTCATGGGCGTGCGCAGCTCGTGACTCATATTGGCGAGAAATGCGCTCTTGGCCCGGTTGGCCTCTTCAGCAGCCTCTTTGGCGATCCTGATTTCCGCGTTCTTTTTTTGTTCTTCAACCAGTTCACGCGCCTTCACCATGCTGGCCTTGAAGACCTGAACTGATTCGGCCATTTCCCTGATCTCATCGCGCCGGTCGTCCACCGTAACGTCGACATCCATGTTTCCGGCAGCGAGTTCCCGCATGTTATTCGACATGGTGCGGATGGGACGCGATACCCCGAAGCCGATCAGCCAGGATGCAATAATCGCCAGCGCAATCGATACCAGGGAAACGACCAGCGTAACGGCGACCGCCCGGTCGATTTCCGCCTCTGCACGGGGGCCCAGTTCATCCTGTAATGCTTTTATCTCCAGCATCAGTCGTTCGACCTTGTCGGCAACCCTGGGACCGATTTTGTCCAACTGGTTTCCGATAATATCGTTGCGGCTGATAATGGCGCTGTGGACGTCTTCAAAGGCTCCCGCATAAATATGTTGATCGGTCCGGACTGCCCCGGCAATCCCCAAACGCTCTTCATCCTGAAGGTTCGCTACCAGCAGGTCGAGGTTTTCCTGCATCTGGGTAAATTCCTGCGCCACGCGCTGGTAGGAAGCGCTGTCATTCCGGATAAGAAATCGCGTCGCATAAATTTTCGCCGACAACAGGTTGCGCAAGGTCAATCCGGCACGGTACTCCGCTTCCGTGTCGCCGTCCGCGAATGCACTTTCCATGATCGCCGACAGATTCTTCTCCATCCTTGGGCCAACCACATTAAGCGTATCGCGCACCAGCGTATCTCGCGTAGCTTGTTTTGCACTGACCTCTTCGAAGCGGGCAACGTAGTCATGCAGTTCCTGGTCGAGACTGTCGATGATTAACCGAAAACCCCGGTCAGTGGTCAGGCCGCGGGCGTCTTCGATCATCTCGATGGTCGTTCTGGCTCGCTGCTCGACACCGGCTATGCTGTCTTCGTTGGCATCGATCACAAAGTCCTTGGCAAAAATCCGTGTCATCAACATGTTCGCCTGAATACGGCTATTTGCATTGGTCTGGCGAGCAAGCGAGCGGTACTGTTTGAAATTCTTATCCGCGCGGTAGAGGCTGGACAGGCTGACTGCCGAGATAATCAACAGTAGCAAAAGGAGTATGCCGAATCCTGAAAATACCTTGGTGGAAATACTGATCTTGTTTAGAAGTTGCATGCGCACATTCTCAACCAGCAGGAGGCAGGGCAGGGTTGATGACCTTGTGAATCAGGTTTACCACCTGCTCATGGGAACAGGCACTTTTTTCGAGAATCTGTTCGACCCTGCCGCTGAGCATGCGCCGGTCTTCCTCGTTCAGGTCTTTGGCCGTTAGCACGATGACCGGAATGTCCTGCCACTCAGCGTTGGCGCGCATCTCCAGCAGGAAATCGAACCCGTCCATCACCGGCATCATCAGATCCAGCAGAATCAGTCGTGGCTTTCCCCGGGCCAACTGGTCCAACGCTTCGCGGCCGTTGCCGGCCTCACTGACAGACCACTCGGCTTTCTCCAGCGTGCGCGCCATCATCTCCCGTGTTGGCACGTCATCTTCTACCAGCAACACCGAACAGGATTCGCCGGGGGTGTAATAGCGCGCCAGGGCATTGTGCAATTGCTCGTGGTCCACCGGCTTGGTGAGGTAATCAGTTGCCCCGAGAGCGTAGCCTTTACTCTTGTCATCGATCATGGTCAGCATCACCACCGGGACATCCTGAAGTGCCGGGTCGGCTTTCAGCGCGCGCAACACCGACCAGCCGTCCATGTCCGGCATCATCACATCCAGCGTAATGGCGGCCGGTTTAAGTTTATGTGCGAGGCGCAGGCCGTCTTCGCCGCTGAGTGCCGTGACGACATTGAAGCCGTCTTTTTCCAGGAAGCGCCGGATGATCTCGCAAGCCTCGGCGTCATCATCAATGACCAGCACGGTCTTGCCGTGGGTTGCTGTGCCCGGTTTGTCTGCAGTTTGTGTTTTTGCACTCCTGGGTTGCTGTGACGCTGCGTGCGATGCTTCAGCCCCGGCAAGTACGGTGGGCAGTCTGATGGTAAAGGTGGAGCCCTCGCCCAACTCGCTGGTAACGCTCAGGTCACCACCGAGCATCTGGCAGAAGCGTCGCGAGATGGCCAGGCCCAGGCCGGTACCGCCATAATCGCGTGTGGTTGAGTTGTCAGCCTGGCTGAACTCTTCGAAGACATGCTCCAGCTTGTCTGCAGCAATACCGATACCGGTGTCGCTGACCGACAAGGTCAGCCATTCTCCGTCAGCTTGCAATTCGTGCTCGGCCCGCAGGGTAATGGTCCCTTCATGGGTGAACTTCGCGGCATTGGACAGCAGATTCAACAGCGACTGGCGCAATTTAGTTACATCCTGACGGGCCTTGCCCAGATGTTTACCACGCTCGATGGTGAAATGATTGTTGTTCTTCGTCATCAGTGGCTGTGCAGTGCCGGAGACCTGGTCTATCAAAGCGCCCACATCAAAGGTCTCGGCGAAGACTTCCATTTTTCCGGACTCGATCTTGGACAGGTCGAGCACATCATTGATCAGGGAGAGGAGATGATTGCCAGCCTGGTTGATCTTCTTCAAATCCGGTATGAATTCTTCCTGCTCCAGATCCTCCGCTTCCTCAATCAGCATCTCGCTGTAGCCGAGAATCGCATTCATGGGAGTGCGCAGTTCGTGGCTCATATTTGCCAGGAAAGCACTCTTGGCCAGGTTAGCGGCATTAGCTGAGATCATGGCCTGTGCCAGTTTCTGTTCGTGGAGCTGAGACGCTCGCATGTAAGTGCGGAACATGCGATAGACGAAGAAGAGGATAATGATGAGGATCAGGATCTGGACAACTCCTGTTACCACTAGGGTGTATAAAGCTACCGTCGAATGATCCTGTGCAGCGTCATAAACCTCCTGGCTTTGCGCGACCTGGGTTCGGCCGAAAGCTGTCAATGCCTCTTTTAGTGCCTCGTATTGGGTTTTCTCCTGCTGGGTGACGCTGATGAAAGCTGCAACGCGGATGCCCTCTCCGATGTAATAGCCTGTTTTCGACACGGCCTCCCGGTAATTATTCCAGGCTGCTTGAATAGCAATGAATTCAGACTGGCCGGGTATGCCGGCACCCCCCTTATCAATGCGTAATTTCCATTGAGTAAGACGTGATTCGATTTCCTCAATGCGCTGGCCAAGGCGCTGTGTGGTTTCCTCGACAAGAGCCTGATTAGGCGACAAAACGCTCTCCATGGATAACATGCGGATGTCAGCAACAGGCGTGGCAATCTCTCGCGCTAGCTCTTCCAGGCTGCCGGCAGTGTTATGCATTGTATCGATGGATTGATCCACCCTTTTTAAATTGGACAGGTTGTAAAGGCTCTGGCCAATCAGCAACAAAGATGCGGCTATCAGAAGGATAATGATTCGACGCGACAGAGAACGTTCTTGCTTCAGTTCATACTGCGTTTCCGTCTGACTGATGTCCGGGCTTTCGACGAAGTCGTTCATGGTGTCGGTTTTCCAAAATACTGCCGGTTTATACGCAATGGTTTACGCCGTTCTGTGGGGTAGGGCTGTTTTCCCCGCAAGGACCAATGCTGATCAGTCACCTGCAAGTCACGCAAATAGACAAAGGCCGAGCGTCCGGGATTAAAATCCACTTCCTTGTTCACCGCGTAAACGTTGTTCGGGTTGGGCAGGAATACCATGTAGTTGTTTTCGTAGACATAGCGGATAAATTCAGCTAACAAAGGTACGTATTCATCGGATACCGTGTTAGTTCTGAGTAAGCGATCGGTTAGCGCGACCAATTGCGGGTTGGAGGGGATAGTCGACCAGGACGTGCCGGGTAGGTAGACGAAGAATGCCGCCCAGGGATGTTTATACCAGTCAAAGTTCCCCCACAGCAGGAGGTCCCAGGGCTTCTGATTCTTGTCTTCCAGGGTATCGAACAACTGCCGGAATACATCTTTTTCACTTGCCGTTACCTCCGTGTTCAGATCGATATTGACTTGTGCCAGGAAGTACTGGATGTCTCGGATCAGGAAAAGAAAACTCTCCTGGACCAGCAGGGTCAGCCGTAGCGGCAGTTCCGGATCCAGGCCGTTTTCCTGCTGGTATTGTTGCACCAGCGAACGCAGCCGCTGAGTACTGAAATCGTGGGTTTTTGCATAGTCAGCGAAGTACTCATCCAGGGACTCGATAGCATCTGCCACGCGGTAGAAGTTGGGTGATACCGTGGTGGGTGACAGTACCCCCTCGCCGAGCATGGAAAGATTCAGCAGATACTCCTGGTCGATAGCATGATTGATGACGTAGCGTACGCGCTCGTCAAGAATCGCCGGATTGCCATTGAGCATGTTGAAGTGCATCGCATAGTTATTCATCGATGGCGATACGGCAAGTTTTGCGTACGGAGAGAGCACCGTCTCCACCTCATCGGCAAAGGGCACCGGCGTGATATCGATGTTACCTTCAGTGAACAGAGCCAGGTTGCGGGCCTTGGTAATCGTCAACCCGGTGTAGATGGTGATGGTTTCTACCTTGGGTTTGTTATCCCCCCAGTATCCCGGGTTGGCCTTTAGAATGACCTCCGGTGTACTTCGGTCCCCCTCGACGTATCCCTTATGCAGGATGTACGGGCCCAGCCCATAGGGACCCGGCTCGGCCAGGTTCGGGCAACTTGGCTTGCCATTCCAGCCGTGTTTTTCAAGGTATTCCGGTGTATAGAACTGCAACCAATTGGCATCATGCAGAAACACGCCGTAAGGCTCAGTCAAATGGAAGCGAACCGTGTAGTCGTCAACTTTCTCGACCCGGTCAAGTATCCTGCTGAGCTTGGTGAAGCTGAAGGGTTGCTTTTTAAAATAATCCATGTTGAGCAGGACTGAATCCGCATTGAACGGGCTGCCGTCCTGAAAACGCACCCCCTGGCGCAGGCGAAACTCCCATACCCTGTCGTCGATAGTGTGGTGACTGATCGCCAGGTCGTATTGCCAACCCTTGTTATTGTTTGCTGGCCGCACCAGTGAGGCATTGATGGCGTGGGAAATTGCGAGATAAGGGAGATTCGGCAGGAATAATTTTACGTGAGAGCCTTCCCTAAACTCACCTGTCACTTCATTGGGAGCGGGATCGGCTGCAAGCCCGATATTCGGTGGCTCCGCTTTTGCCTCTCGCAGTCCGTCAGACATCAGAAATACAGCAACAAGCATCCACATCAAAACAACTTTGCTCAAGCTATACCACCAAGTCGATGAGCCAAGTCGGGGGTGAGCGATGTGAATTAATAAGATGCTCATTTCCGCTCCAGTCACTGCAATATGGATGTAAGCTGTTTAATTAGGGCTTACGACCTGGCGAATCAAGTCAATTACCTGCTCATGGGAACAGGCACTTTTTTCGAGAATCTGTTCGACCCGGCCGCTGAGCATGCGCCGGTCTTCATCGGTCAGGTCCTTGGCCGTCAACACGATCACAGGGATGTCCTGCCAAACCGCGTTGGCGCGCATCTCCAGCAGAAAATCGAAGCCGTCCATCACCGGCATCATCAGGTCCAGCAGGATCAGTCGTGGTTTTTGCCTTGCCAACTGATCCAGCGCTTCGCGGCCGTTGCCGGCCTCACTGACAGCCCAACCGGATTTCTCCAGTGTACGTGCCATCATTTCGCGTGTTGGTCTGTCATCTTCCACCAGCAACACAGAACAGGACTCATTGGGCTTGTGAAAACGCGCCAGGGCCTTGTGTAACCGGTCGCGGTCCACCGGCTTGGTCAGGTAGTCGGTTGCTCCGAGGGCATAACCCTTGCTCTTGTCGTCGACCATGGTCAGCATCACCACCGGGACATTGTGCAGTACCGGATCAACCTTCAGTGCGCGTAACACCGACCAGCCATCCATGCCTGGCATCATCGCATCCAGCGTGATGGCTGCCGGTTTGAGTTTGTGTGCAAGACGCAGGCCGTCTTCGCCGCTGAGTGCCGTGACGACATTGAAGCCGTCTTTTTCCAGGAAGCGCCGGATGATCTCGCAGGCCTCGGCGTCATCATCAATGACCAGTATGGTGTTGCCGGATTTGGCCTCATCGACATCAGCTGGCGTGCGGATATCTTCAATAGCCGGTTGCGGGGATACTTCCTGCGGAATCTCAGCGCCCGGAAGTACTGCGGGTAGTCGAATGGTGAAGGTAGACCCCACCCCCGGTTGACTGGTGACGGTCAGGTCGCCACCCAGCATCTGGCAGAAGCGTCGTGAGATTGTCAGCCCCAGACCGGTACCACCATAATCGCGCGTGGTGGAGTTATCCGCCTGGGAAAATTCTTCAAAGACATGTTCCAGCTTGTCTGCGGCTATACCGATTCCGGTGTCGTTTACCGAAAAGCACAGCCAGTCACCATCGGCTTGCGACTGCCGCTCTGCCTGCAGGGTAATGGTGCCTTCATGGGTGAACTTTGCGGCATTGGACAGCAGGTTCAACAGCGACTGGCGCAATTTGGTTACATCCTGACGGGCCTCACCCAGATTGTTGACACGTTGCAACGCATAGTGATTAGTGTTCCTTGACATGAGTGGTTGCGCAGTGGCCGAGACCTGGTCGATTAAAGCGTCTACATCAAAGACCTCCGCATAGGCTTTCATTTTACCGGATTCGATCTTGGACAGGTCGAGCACATCGTTGATCAGCGCGAGCAGATGATTGCCGGCATGGTTGATCTTTTTCAGGTCGGGGATGAAATCGTCCTGTCCGCCATCCTCAGCGTCCTCGATCAGCATCTCGCTGTAACCGAGAATGGCGTTCATCGGGGTGCGCAATTCATGGCTCATGTTGGCAAGGAAAGCGCTCTTGGCCTGGTTAGCCGCATCGGCCGCCTCCTTGGCCATATTCAGTGCCTGCTGCGCATGTACAATTTCGGTAACATCCTGTGTTACCCCGTACATGTCGGTGGCATTACCTTCACTGTCCCTGGCGACGGTTCCATAGGCATGAATCCAGACCACTGAGCCATCAACCGGTCGCTTGTAGGCATAGACTGAATCATAGGCCGGTATTTTTCCTTCAATTGCATCCTGGAAATTTTGCCAGGTGAGTTTCGATGCTTCGAGGTCGCCGGCTTCCACATTGGAAAACCAGTCTTCCATAACGCGATAACGATAATCGTCGTTAGGAATGTCACCAAAGATGCCAACAGCACGCCTGGAGGAATTGTAATAGCCTGATCCATCCAGATGTACATGCCAGTAGCCCGCCTTGGTCAAGCCCAGCGCCTGGTCGTTAAGAAAGTTGGTATGTTGCAATTCATCCTTTCTGAGCGCGAGCTCCTGGGTTGCTTCATGGATCCGTTGCGAGATGACCTGGTTACGTCGCAGCATCATGCCGATAAACAGCGCTATCATCGCTGATACTGTGGTGCCGGCGAGGAGGGCGAAGTTCGCCAGCCTGTCAGGTATGCCACCTTTGAACTGTGGGCCCACATGCCAGGTGAAGGAAAGATCAGCGCCGGCGCTGACAGTCCGGGTAGTCACAGAATGCAAACTCGTGTCTGCGCTGTTGACGAAAACGGGAATGCTGTCACCACCGTGGAATTTACCGCTTATATCCAGTGTCAATCCGGCGGGTACCAGCTGTTCGAAAAGCCCCTCAATCATCACATCGTAGTTCACCAGGCCAAGGACCATGGCCGTCTTGCCGCTTGGTTCACGGATACCGAGCGCGACCGTGGAAACCATGGTGTCGGTTTCCAGCTGCAGAGGTGGACCAAGGAGGATGCGACCGGGTTCCGCAAAGGCAGCCCTGACCGTAGGCAGAACCGCTTTGAGGCTTTCGGTGCGCGCACCGGCAGCCAGCGGACCGTCCATGTCGGTAGAATAAACCAGGTGTAAACCCTTGCCCTGATCCAGACGCAGGTAGGCCACTGAATCCAGGAAAAAGGCAGTCGCGCGAGCCTCCAGCGCATCAAAGCCGTTAAGAAACTCCACCTCGGTCAGGGTTGTGGAATTCTCGGCAAGAACCGCCAGGCCAGACAACGGCGCATAACTTTCCTCCAGCCAACCGAGCAGAGTGCCCGACAGCCCGTGCGCGGTTTGTTCCGCTTGTGCCAGCCACGAACGCAAGGCGTCCTGCCGGAACGCCTGGCTGAGACTCCAGCTTCCACCGGTTCCCAGGGCTAAGATGAGTAGCGGAACAAGCCACAGTCGGACGCCTTTGGAGATTGGGTTCATAAGGATGGTGGGTGCCTGTCTCAGTTATTGATACTGAAAATGGGGCGGAAGCCGCGTGGCGCCAATGTGGTCGAGGAATCCCAGGCACGCAGTTTGCTGCCGTTTATTAGCACGATGTGCGGTGCAACATGTTTGAAATAGTCCTGTTTTTGCAGCATACGCACCATTACGTCTACAGCAATGCGTGCTTGCAGGGCCGTCTGATCGCTGGGCGCGGCAAGGATGTTGCCGCGCTTGATGCCCCGATGCACATCGGGACTGTAGTAATACGACAGCACCTGTACGCTTTTCGACAATCCACGCCGTCTCAGTACGTCCACGGCTGCTTCGGCGGTAACCGCGGTACCGACGATGTAGTCCAGTTTGTCGGCGTGCTCATCGAGGACGATCTCAATTAGCCGGCTCTGGGTGGCGTGGCCGGTATCACCCATGCTGGTGCTGATGATTTCAATGGAGCTATCTTTGATGGCGCCCTTGAATCCTGCGTCGCCCGCGTTAACCCAGGCCGCGCCTTCAGGGCCAGGGAACCAGGCAACTCGCACCGGCTGGTCGCTGTCCTGGTGAAGTTTGCGCAGGTACGTGCCTGTCTGTGACCCGAGCTCCCCAAAGTCCACGGCAACACGCGCGTCGAGATGCGATGAGGACATGCCATTAATCAGGTCGAGTACCGGTATGCCCCGGTCGGCCGCCGTCTTGATCAGGTCTTCGAGCCCGTTCTTCGATATGGCACTGACAATCAGACCGTCTGTATCCTTTGCAAGGCAGTCCTCGATCTGTTGACGTTGCACATCCAGATGCTCGTAGCCGCCAGCCTCGTACAACGACAGACCCACATCAAGCCGCCGGGCCTCGGCAATCAGGCCATAGTTGACCGCCAGCCAGTAGGCATCCTTCAGGTGAGGTATGGACACACAGATATTCCAGCGATGGCTGGCTTTGTCCAGTGGAGTGTACTGACGCGGTTTGCGCTGTAGATTGTTGTTAAAGGGCGGCTCCCATACATCGACCTCAACCGGATACCAGATTTTAGCTGCCTGGATACTCCCGCTTAGCAAGGCCATAAGCAATGCAGTGATCAGAGCGGGGTAGCGGATAATTACCGGATATCGATGCATCAGGTCAGCCTTATAGTGGATGTGCCCGGGGTAGATCAGTTTTTGCTAAGAAACTTCTCGATTTTTTCCAGCAAGCGTTTGAAATTGACCGGCTTGGTATCGTAGTCATCGCAGCCGGCTTCCAGTGCTTTCTGCTCGTCACCTGACATGGCGTGTGCCGTAAGCGCAATCACCGGGATCGATTGGGTGGATGGATCAGCCTTGATTTGTCGGGTGGCCTCCCAGCCGTCGATGATTGGCAGACTCAGATCCATAAGGATCAGGTCGGGTGACTCCGAGGACGCCATATTGATGCCTGCCTGACCGTCTACCGCTATGACGACCTCAAACTCCTTGCGTTCCAGCCGGCGGGACAGCATATCGCGGTTCATTTCGTTATCTTCGACCAGTAATATCTTGCTCATTGTCTCTCCCAGCACTATGCCCCTTGATTGATTGTGAACACCAGTAATATGGAATTGCCCGGAATTTGACTACATATCATACAATTTTAAACATGTACCTTCAGCAGTTTTACGTCGATCCTGGTGTTACTGATTGCATCAAACGACGGGTTCAGGTCTAACATTCCAGCACCTACCTCAGCAGTCAGAAGGTATTAGATGTTGGAATGTTAGATTTGCCCCCCCTTCGAAAATCTGGCAGAGAGTAAGGTGCTGATCTGAAACTGGAGATATATCCGGTGGTTCGGTATTATCCATGAGAGATTGTCCGGGGCACCGAGGGTGGTCCTTCTGATTCGGGTTTTATGCTCTAGGTGCAGGGCTACGCAGTACTGATCCATGGCCGATGGTCAGTTTCAGGCGTCAACTGAAATCAATTTTTCCGCGAATATAAAGGAACACCGCATGAATAGGTGCCTGGGCTTTCTGCTTGCAACAATTTTGTTATCGACGGGGTGGGCATCTGCCGATGCCTACGACTTTCCCATCGATAACAAGTTTCTCGCCACCGTTGTTGGCACTCCTCCGGCCTACCGGGCCGAGTTACCGGACAAAATCCCGCTGAAGCGGCACAGCATCGACATTTTCGAGGATCGCGAGGCACCCGAGGCCGTCTGGTTCGATGAAAAGCTGCGCTACTCCCGGGCCTTGCAGA
>Ga0265306_10000440_pt1 | contig 19675 bp, 18 predicted proteins | sample Helome_3_FD_192493 | JGI IMG/M metagenome (GOLD analysis project Ga0265306, IMG submission 192493) | Marine sediment microbial communities from subtidal zone of North Sea - Hel_20160420 (Illumina Assembly) | ecosystem: Environmental > Aquatic > Marine > Subtidal zone > Sediment ... | reverse complement strand
ATCCTTGAAAAAGCCAGGGCAATATTTGTTCTTCCTGCTACTTTTGACTGGAATGACCTGGGTACCTGGGGTTCATTATATCATAAACTTGAGAAAGATGAAGACGACAATGCTATTGTTAATGGTAAAGTTTTAAGTGAGGATGCTTCCGGAAATATGATTCGATTACCAATAGATAAAATAGCTGTTATTGATGGATTAAAAGATTATATAATTGTTGATAAAGAAGAAGTACTAATGATTTACCCTAAATCCAAAGAACAATCTATCAAAAGTGTTTTGGCAGAAGTAAAAAAGAGATTTGGAGGCCAATACACATAATTATGAATGAAGATTTTAATGAAAATCCATTATCCGATGCTGATGAGAAGCTCAGCGGAGAACAAGCTAAAAAAGATTTTCAGGGATTTTTAGGAAGCACCAAAAAATTTCTTACGGACCTTTTAAACATTCGTAAGGATACAGATCAGGAAGCTACAAAACAAGCTATTATAGCCGATATACCTTTTAAAGGGCATACGATTTGGATATTGATATGTTCAATTTTCATAGCTTCAATTGGTTTAAATGCAAATTCTACGGCTGTTGTAATTGGAGCCATGCTTATTTCTCCTCTAATGGGTCCTATTTTAGGTGTGGGCATGTCCATTGCAACAAATGACATTGATACGCTAAGACGTTCTTTGAAGAATTTTGCTGTTATGGTCGGCTTTAGTATACTTACGGCATATTTATTTTTTGAATTTTTTCCGTTAAGAGATGAATCCTCTGAGCTATTAGCTAGAACGGAACCGGATATCAGAGATGTTTTAATCGCCTTTTTTGGCGGTTTCGCTTTGGTCATAGCCAGAGCAAAAAAGGGAACTGTAGCTACTGTAATTTTTGGCGTTGCAATTGCAACGGCTTTAATGCCGCCTTTATGTACTGTAGGTTTTGGACTTGCAATTGGCAATTGGGAATATGCAACCGGGGCTATGTACCTTTTTATCATCAACACTATTTTCATTGCCGTTGCCACAGTGATAGTTCTAAAGTTCCTCCGTTTTCCAATGGTTAAATACATTAATTCGAAAAAGAGACGATTTTTTGCCAGGATCACTACTTTGGTAGCCCTCCTGGTCATGATTCCAGCCATGATTACCTTTTATAATGTTTGGCAGAAATCCCGATATATGAAGCAAGCACAAGATTTAGTTAAACAGACTATTGAAGTATATAAATTTAAGGATAGGGGAAGATATTTAGATAATCTTACTGAGATTAACTATAACAGGAAAGGTGGTTCTACAATTGAATTAGTTTGCATGGGGGATGAGCTTATACCTGATAATGTTATTAGCAGCTGGATAGAGCAAAAAAACACTTTTTCCGAACTAGTTGAAACGGAACTAAAAATTGTACAGGGAGGCAGGGACGATTCTGAAATAAAATTTAATTATATTAATGAATTATACGAATCTAAAAAGGCCGAATTGTTAAATAAAGATGAGCGAATAGACTTTCTGGAAACTGAATTAGCTAAAATGAGTAAATTTTCCACAAAACAAATTCCGTTTGAACAGATCAGTGCCGAAGCTATAACCAATTTTGAGAATCTCGACAGCTTAGGGTTTGCTTATAGAATAACAACTGACTTTACTAAGATTGATACAATACCAATTTTCGAAGTAGTCTGGAAAAAAGATGCAAAGCAGGAAGATATTAAAGAGGATACTCAAAAACTAAGTAAATGGTTAAAGTTGCGATTGAATGACAATAAAGTCCGTGTTAAGTAGAAGCAGACTAATTTCGCTCTTCAATATACATTTGTCTAACCTTTTTAAATAACTCTGAGGAATATACAAAATCAGTTATTGCTTCATTATCTGTTTTAAAGATTTCCTTATTGGTGCCTTCCCATTCTTTAACACCGTTTTTAAGAAAGATTATTTTTTCACCAATTTCCATCACAGAATTCATGTCATGGCTATTAATTACTGTAATAATGTCAAATTCTTTTGTGATCTCCTGAATCAAGTTGTCAATTAAGATCGCTGTATTGGGATCAAGGCCTGAGTTTGGCTCGTCGCAAAATAAATATTTGGGATTCATTACTATAGCTCTGGCAATAGCAACTCTTTTCTGCATACCTCCCGAAATTTCTGCAGGGTATTTTTTATTTGCATCAATGAGGTTAACCCTTTTTAGTACAATATTTGCCCGGTCTTCCATTACCGATCGGGATTGATTAGCAAACATGTCCATAGGAAACATAACATTTTCTTCAACAGTCATGGAATCAAATAATGCGCTACCCTGGAATACCATCCCCATATCTTGTCTTAAATCTCGTTTTTCCCTAACAGACAGTTTAGCAAACATTCGGCCGTCATAACTAATTGTTCCCTCATCTGGCTCAATTAAACCCAATAGACATTTCATAAATACCGTCTTCCCAGAGCCGCTTTGACCTATAATCAGATTGGTTTTTCCTTTTTCAAAAGAAGTGGTTATACCCTTTAATACCTGGGTATCTCCAAATGATTTATTTAAGTTTTCTACGTCTATCATTAGCCTAACAAAAGTTGTGTAAGAACAAAGTTAGATATAATGATCACCACACTGGTCCAAACAAAAGCGGTTGTACTTGCTTTACCAACATCAAGGGCACCACCTTTCATGTAATAGCCATGAAATGAAGGGACAGTAGCAATTATAAATGCAAATACAATAGATTTAATAAAGGAATAGGTTACATGGAAAGGGATAAAATCTAATTGTATGCCTTGAATAAATTCAGAAGATGTACTGTAATTCCCTAAAGAATTAGCAATTAACCCTCCAAAAATTCCGACGTACATGGATATAGCAATTACAAAAGGATAAAATAACATTGCAATTATCTTAGGAAAAACCAGATAATTAAGGGAATTTACGCCCATAACCTCCAATGCATCTATCTGTTCGGTTACGCGCATCGTACCTATGCTCGATGTAATATAAGAACCCACTTTACCGGCCATGATGATTGATGTAAATGTAGGGGCAAACTCGAGTATAACCGATTGCCTGGTAGCAAATCCGATCAGGTCTTTTGGGATCAATGGATTTGTAAGGTTTAATGCTGTCTGAATGGCCACAACACCTCCAATGAAAACAGAAATAAAAATCACGATCCCCATTGAACCAAAAATTAGTTCATCAATTTCCTTTAAAATTAAAGATTTCATTATTGACCACTTTGTAGGTTTTTTAAAAACCTCGCGAACCATAATGGAATAGCTGCCAATTGATGAGATATAATTCATAAAACTATGCGATACTTCTAGCTGTAAAAATAGTAATATTAGACTTCATTTAACCTTCATTTAAAATTTTAAAACTTAATTTAGGAATTTTTAAACCAGAACTTATATATAATGTTTTCCAAAAGCTATTTCACATCAATTTTATTAATTGGATTCCTTTTAAATTCTTCGGATGTCGTAGGTCAACGAAGAACCAAAGAATCTGCTAAAATACAAGTTTCTGCTCCCCTAAAAACCACTCCGAAGTTGATTGTTGGTATTGTCGTTGATCAAATGCGCTATGATTACCTGACACGTTTTTGGGACCATTATGGGGATGGTGGTTTTAAACGCCTGGTGAATGAGGGCTATAATTGTAAAAATAACCATTTTAATTATTCACCTACCAGCACAGGCCCGGGACACGCATCTGTGTACACAGGTACTACTCCGGCAATACATGGAATTATAGGAAATAACTGGTATGATAAGGAAATTGATCAACTAGTCTATTGTGCATCCGATGATTCTGTGGCCACAGTTGGAGCGATTTCAGATGCAGGAAAGATGTCACCTCATAGAATGACGGTTACCACAATTACCGATCAATTGCGATTACACACACAAATGAAGGCTAAAGTTGTAGCCATTGCTTTGAAAGACAGGGGTGCTGTTCTTCCTGGAGGTCATTCGGCAAATGCCGCTTATTGGTTCCTCGGTGGAGGTGAAGGGAAATGGATAAGCAGTAACTATTATATGGAGAATTTGCCTGCGTGGGTCGTAGATTTTAATTCTTCTAATGTTGTTGAGAAATATAAGAAGCCCTGGAATACTATTGAGGATATTAATTCTTATGACGAAAGCGGTCCCGATAATAATACCTACGAAGCGCTGTACACAGGCGAAAGCATTCCTGTTTTTCCGCATGATCTTCCAGGTTTATGGGATAAGAATAGTAAATATGATTTGCTAAAGGTTACACCTTTTGGAAATAGTATTACTACTGATTTTGCAATAGAAGCAATGAAAGGGGAGGAGCTGGGTACGGACAGTATAACAGACTTTTTAGCTATTAGTTTTTCAAGTACAGATTATGTTGGACATTGGTTTGGTGTAAATTCGAAGGAAATACAGGATACATACGTACGTTTGGATCGTGATTTGGAACGAATATTAAAGTATCTCGATACCAAAGTGGGAGCTGGAGAATATACCGTTTTTCTTACTGCAGATCATGGAGCAATTAATGTTCCTGCCTATTTGAAAGATCAAAAAATACCAGCCGGATATATTAATAGGACTGAAATACAATCAGAACTAGGAGAATTTATTAAGTATAAGTATGGTTCCGCAGATTTAATTAAAAATTATTCTAACAACCAGCTTTTTCTTGACCATAAGATTATTCAAAATTTAGATCTAAATCCAAAGGAAGTCCAGGAGGCCTTGGCAAGTGAATTGCTGTCTTACAAACCCTTTGAAAAGGTATACACCGCATATCAAATGCAAAATAATGAGTACACGACCGGAATTCCATACATTATTCAAAACGGATACAACATGAAACGCTCTGGTGATATATTAATGGTGCCGAAACCTGGAATTATTGATTATAGCAAAACGGGATCCACACACGGATCTGCTCAGATTTATGATACCCATACACCACTTATTTTTTATGGAAAAGGTATAAAACCGGGCTCAACAGCTCTTAGAACAGAAATCCCCGATATTGCGCCTACCATAGCCATTTTATTAGGGATTGCATTTCCTAACGGAGCTACCGGCAAGCCTATCACGCAGATATTAGAATAATTTATTAAGAATATTTTTCCATCTGAGTTTGCGAATAAATTTGCCTTCTTTTTGAGAAACCAGAAAGGGAATATTCTTTTTTTTGGCAATTGCATAGCCTTTTAAAGTGTCTATAAATAAACTCGTCTTTTTTCTTTTAAATGCAATTTTAAGTGAGGCAATAAAACTAATCAAATAACCATAGCGCATCCGATACATGGCCTCACCCTGCAGATAACGGGCCTGTTTGTTATAGGATGCTCCCAGAGGTCGTAAGTGCTTTATTTTTAATGAATTATCCGTAATAACCTTAAAATCATGATACTGAGCCAATAGCTCATCTATAGTATCCCAGCCTATGGAATTTTTTAATCCACCTATTGCATTAAAACACTCTTTGGTATAACTTTTAAAAGCACCACGAACATGATCTTTATTCATAGGGTGATTTAATTTCCACTGCCCTTTGGTATCTTGTTCATAAGCAAACCCACCTAAAATGCCGGCCCTGGGATTTGAATTAATTAGTTCTGATATTTTTTCAAAGTAGTTTTCCGGGGGTATAATATCAGCATCCAGTTTGACAATAAAATCGTATTGGTCGTCTAACAGTTTAAATCCTTCATTAAATGCTTCCACAACTTTAGCCCCGGGCATATGAAGGGTAGATGAAGATCTGTTAACTTTTAAAATATGGTTGTTTCCTAAGACAAATTCATCTATAATAGTTTCGGTTTTATCTGTGGAATTGTCATTCACAACCAAAACTTTCTTCGGTTGCATGGTTTGTGATAGAACGGCATTTAGCGTGGCTGCTATGTATGATTCTTCATTATGTGCACAGATTACAATATAATAATTCACTATAGTAAGTTATAATTATTCCGGTGCAATAAATCTAGTGCTTTCGGGAATCCTTTTTCGTTCGGCATAAACAATGTAATAACGGGGAGTAAAAGTTCGCAATAAAGGTCTAAGACCTAATTTCTTAACAGGATTAGTCCAGCTAAATGTATCTTTTATCTCCCAACCAGCTTTTTCAAGCAACCAATTAAATTGCCAGGACTCAAATTCATGATAGTGCCTGTCCCAGGGGTCATTTTTACTCCTGTACGCTGAAGCAAACCAAAGTCGCAATGGAACACTGGTAACAATTTTATCAGCCTTTATCGCTCTCAAAATATTGTAAGGTGCCAGCAGGTGTTCAAAGATTTCAAATGCAGTGACTACATCGGCATTCGAATTCTGTATAAAGTTAAAATCTAAATCAAGGTCTTCGCCGGCAGTATTTTCAACCTTAAAGCCATGTTGCTTCATGATTTCAGAAAATGGGTTGGTAATTCCCAAATCTAAAATAGTTTCCTGAGTAGTAATATGTTTTTGAAGAAAGGCAAGTGTATTTTTATACCTTTTACCTGGAAAAGTTTTTTCATACATATTTTCAGCATCTATAGACTATGGCGTTGATATTCATACCTGCGCCAACACTGGCAAAGATAACAACATCTCCTTTTTCTATTTGCTGATTTTCTATTTTTCCGGTTTTAACCATATGAAATAAGGTGGGAACCGTTGCTACGGAACTATTTCCCATTTCACGAATATTCATCGGCATAATTCCTTCAGGTATTTCCAAATTATAAGATTTGTATAATCGTTTTACAATAGCCTCGTCCATTTTTTCATTTGCCTGATGAATAAATATTTTTTTTACATTTTCAATTGGTATTCCGCTTTTTTCCAAACAAATCCTCATGGCATTTGGTACATGATTTAGCGCAAATTCATAAATTTTGCGCCCATACATTTTAATATATTGAGTTTTGTTGGTACAGGATTTATTATGTGATTCGCCGAAAAATAGATAATAGGCTTCTTCATCGGTAAATGTAGCAGAAGTATGTGCAAGGATCTCACCGGAATCTTCCGAGTCTTCAATAATGCACGCTCCGGCGCCATCTGAATATATCATAGAATCCCGATCATGCGGATCAATTACCCTGGAAAGTGTTTCAGCCCCAATTACCAGACATTTTTTTGCTATACCACTTTTAATAAAAGCATTTGCCTGAATTACTGCTTCAATCCAACCCGGACATCCAAACAACATATCATATGCAACACAGTTGGGATTTTTAATTTTGAGGAGATGCTTTACTCTTGTGGCTAAACTGGGTACGGTATCGCTCTGGGATTGTCCATGGCCTACGTCTCCAAAATTATGCGCAAAAATGATATAATCCAATTCTTCAGCATCAATTCCGGCATTTTCAATAGCATCCCGGGCTGCAAAGAATCCTATATCTGAAGTATTTTGTTCTTTTTTGGCATAGCGCCTTTCCGCAATACCCGTTATTGCCTTAAACTTTTCGATGATAATCTCGTTCGTATGGGCAAAGGGAGTTCCTTCACTCGTAAGAAAATTGTGGTGCTCAAAATCTTTATTTTGAGTAGTGATCGACGGAATAAAACACCCTGTGCCGCTAATTCCAATACTCATATTTTAGGGAGTTGACATAGTTTTTAGCAAAATAATAATAAAATCTATAGTACTATGCTGGCATCGTAATCAATTACGATGTTCAGAAGAAACAAACAGCATAAATTTAATTCTTAAGCTTCTAAGCAACCTTTCATATCACTGTGTATAGGTTATATACTATGCTTCGATATATGCTTCAATCGGAGCACAGGTACATATTAAATTACGATCTCCATAGGCTTCATCAACCCTTCTGATACTGGGCCAAAATTTATTTTCGAAGACGTATGGCAATGGGAATGCAGCCTCCTGCCTTGAATATGGGAAATCCCATGAATCATGGGTCACCATATGAAGAGTATGTGGTGCATTTTTTAATAGATTATTTGTGGCATTTGCTGAGGATTGATCAATCTCTGCCCGGATTGATATCATAGCTTCACAAAATCGATCTAATTCATCAAGGTTTTCACTTTCTGTAGGTTCTATCATAAGGGTCCCGGCTACAGGAAAAGATACTGTTGGAGCATGAAAACCATAGTCCATCAATCGTTTGGCGATATCAGTAACCTCTATTCCGTTTTGTTTAAATGGTCTGCAGTCCAGGATCATTTCATGCGCTGCACGCCCTTGTTCCCCGGTGTAAAGAACATCAAATTTACCGCTCAACCTATTCTTTATATAGTTAGCATTAAGAATAGCAATTTTTGTGGATTCGGTTAAGCCGGCTTCTCCAAGCATCTTAATATAGCCGTAAGAAATTAAACAAACCAATGAACTGCCCCAGGGAGCCCCTGAAATTGCAGTAATTGCTTTTTCACCACCAGTTTTTATTACCGGGTTGCCAGGGAGGAAAGGAACCAATTGCGCCGCAACACAAATAGGCCCTACTCCAGGGCCGCCGCCTCCATGCGGGATAGCAAATGTTTTATGAAGGTTAAGATGGCAAACATCAGCTCCAATGGTTGACGGATTTGTTAATCCTACCTGTGCATTCATATTAGCACCATCCATATAAACCTGCCCCCCATGGTCGTGAATAAGTTGTGTTATATTTTTAATGGAGGATTCAAAAACTCCATGTGTTGAAGGGTATGTAATCATTAATGCCGCCAAATTTTCTGAATGCATTTCTACTTTCTCCTGTAGGTCCAGTATATCTATATTTCCCCGATCATCTGTTTTGGTTACAACAACCTTCATTCCGGCCATTACAGCCGAAGCCGGATTAGTACCATGAGCGGATGCAGGAATAATACAAATATTTCTATGAACCTCACCTCTGGATTCATGATATGCTCTTATTGTCATTAATCCGGTAAACTCACCTTGTGCACCAGAATTGGGTTGCAGAGAAGTACCGGCAAAACCTGTTATTTCAGTTAAATCTCTTTCTAATTCCCGAAGCATTATTTGATAACCCTCCGCCTGTTCAACAGGCACAAATGGATGAATGTTTCCCCAGGCAGGCATACTCAAAGGCAGCATTTGACTTGCAGCATTCAATTTCATAGTACAAGAACCCAGTGAAATCATAGAATGATTTAATGCCAGATCTTTGCGCTCTAATTTTTTAAGATAACGCATTAATTCCGTCTCCGAATGATATAAATTAAAGACTTCATATTCGAGGAAGGGTGTAATGCGTATTAACGAATGCGGAATAACATCCTTTGTTTTTTCATCTATAGAATAAATTTCTTTGGATTCAGTCAATTCACTAAAGCAATTCAAAATTTGTTTAATATCGTCTTTGCTTGTTGCCTCATTAACCGATATGGAAACGGTATTACTATCAATATAATTGAAATTTATACCAATTTTTTCAGCTTTTATTTTTAAGGATTTGCTATCCGGAATCCGCACCTTAATAGTGTCGAAAAAAGCAGTGTTCAATTGTTCAAATCCTTGTTTTTCAAGCAACTGACCTAATACCTTTGCATTATAGTGAACTTTACCCGCTATATATCTTAATCCTTGTGGCCCATGATAAACTGCATAAGCCCCTGCCATCACTGCAAGTAAAACCTGTGCTGTACAAATGTTAGATGTTGCTTTATCTCTTTTAATATGCTGTTCTCTGGTTTGTAAAGCCATACGCAACGCCTGATTGCCATCTGTATCTTTGGTAACTCCTATTATTCTTCCGGGAATATTTCTTTTAAAAGCCTCCCTCGTGGCAAAAAAAGCAGCATGCGGGCCCCCATAGCCCAAAGGAATTCCAAATCTTTGTGTGGTTCCAACAACTACATCTACTCCGATTTCACCAGGTGGAGTTAATAATACCAAACTAAGTATATCTGCAGCTACAGCTACTTTTATCTCTTTATCCCTGGCTTTTCGAACAAAACTTTTATAATCATTTACCTGACCATATTTACCGGGGTATTGCAAAAGAGCACCGTAAAAACCTTCACCAAACTCGAATGCTTCATGATCTCCGGTTATCAATTCAATTCCAAGGGGTTTTGATCTGGTTTGCAATAGTGATAGGGTCTGTGGCATTACTTCATTGGAAACAAAAAATTTAACTACATCTTTTTTCTTTTGTTCCCTGTTTCTGACGTCAAAAAGCATGGTCATCGCTTCGGCAGCTGCAGTACTTTCGTCTAAAAGTGAAGCATTGGATAGTTCCATCCCTGTAAGATCGCAAATCATGGTTTGGAAGTTTAATAAGGCTTCCAATCGCCCTTGTGCAATTTCTGCCTGATATGGCGTATAAGCCGTATACCATCCTGGATTTTCAAGAATGTTCCTTTTAATAACAGATGGAGTAATACATTCGTTATATCCCAGTCCGATATAAGTTTTGTATACCTGGTTTTTTAATGAAAGTGAATTTATGTGCGACAGGAATTCATGTTCGCTCATTTCCCTGCTAAGATCTAAAGGTTTTTTAAGCCTTATTTCACTAGGAATAGTTTCATATATAAGCTGGTCTATACTTTCTGCGTTAATGGTTTTAAGCATTTTAGGCAGATCTTCTTTCCGTATACCTATATGTCTTGAAGCAAACAGGTCTGTCGTCATAATTCCCGATTTTATAGCTAAAATAATAGTGAACAAAATTAGGGATTAATTCTTGTAAAATAATCTATTTCAATGCGTAGTAGCCTAAAGTTTTTAACGAAAAAGATGCGTTATGAACAGTTTGGCTATTTTTGTTTAATGGGGTGGTTGAGCCGTATTCTTAATTTTTATTTAGATGCCAGCATTCATGTGGCACTTGCTGTGATAAGCCTATTATTGATCACTAATCTGCACTTAAACATTTTACCCGATCAGCATCTGATTCTTTTCGTTTTTTTTGGAACCATACCGAGTTATAATTTTATTAAATACGGGGTTGAAGCCAAAAGATATTTCCTGGTAAAGAATAGCTATCACAGGCAAATACAAATTTTCAGTTTACTATTATCAGTGCTTGCAGGATATCATTTCTTTTTTCTGAGTTATGAGGTATGGTTCATTTGTTTTGTATTGGCCGTGCTAATAGGGTTGTATGCATTGCCGGTTTCTCCAAAGCATAAGAATTTAAGGAATTCAGGCATCTTAAAAGTAATGTTGGTGGCACTTGTATGGACTGGAACTACGGTCATAATTCCTGTAATAGCTTCGGCCATTTCATTTTCATGGGACATTTGCCTTTTAATACTCCAACGGTTAATTCTGATACTTATATTGTTGATTCCATTTGAGATTAGGGATCTTGATTATGATGAATTGAATCTTAAGACAATACCACAGCGCATCGGAGTATCTCAAACCAAAAATCTTGGACTACTCTTGTCTTTTATATTTTATTTAATAACTTTTCTCAAAGACGATTTAAGTCGGTTGGAAATTATTGGAAAAACAATACTTTTTTCTATTTTAATAATTATGCTGCTGGCGACGCACAGAAATCAATCAAAGTATTTTGCCTCATTTTTTGTAGAAAGTATTCCAATTTGCTGGCTGGGAATCCTAATATTCCTGGATAGTTATGTTTAGAGCTTTTGTTCAATCATTTCTTTAATTTTTTCCTTTTCCAGCTCTGAAAGTTTATATAAATTGGCCCTTTCACAAAGTATGGTTAGTTTTTTGTTCTTCTTAGAAAATGCGGCGCAGGTTTTACAAAACAAGAGGTGAAAACCTAGTTTTATTTGTTCAAGAAGTGTCGCTTCCTTGTACTGTTTTTTATTGCAAATTGTACTTGCTTCCTCGCAGTTAATCATAATTTAAACCAATTTTCATTGAGACAACCCATAAGATTTGTTCTTGCTCTATGCACCATTACCCAAAGGTTAGACGCATTAATTCCAAGTTCATTACATATATCTTCAGTACTTAATCCACGTATAGTTTTCATAACAAATACGGCGGATTGCTTTTTTGGCAGCTGAGAAATACATTCCTGTATGGCTAGTCCTAATTCTTCATTTTCTATTGCATCATTTTCAAATGTGCTAAACGGATCCGCTACATTTTCTTCAAGCCAATCTCCTGCGGAATCACTTTGGCTATTATAATTAATTCGTACTTCGGCCTTACCTTTCTTTGAATTAATTTTTCTGTAATAATCTATGACTTTTCGTTTTAAAATGGCAATGAGCCAGGTGCGTTCCGATGCTGCTCCCTGATAATTTTTAGCCGATTTTAAACCGGCCAGGAATGTTTCCTGTACCAAATCTTTCGCGATCTCCGAATCACTAACCCGTGCCACGGCATAGTTAAATAGATAGTCGGCATATTTGTCGACCCATACATTAGGATTTAAAGAATATTCCGTCATTTTGATATTTGTGGTAACCAAAAATAAATTAATTTTATTGAAAATATTAATTTTAAGTGTAATACACCAAATTATGAAAAATATCGGTTATGTGATTCTTTTGTTGTTTATTCAAATAAGCTGTACTCAAACTAAATCCATGTCAATTACTGAATTGAAACCTCAGGATATGGAAAATGCAGTACTTATAGATGTTCGCACCCCTGAGGAATATGCTGAGGGTCATCTGGATAATGCAGTCAATATTAATTGGTATGATGAGGGTTTTATTGATCAATTCAAGAATGTAGAAAAAAAGAAAACTATTTATGTCTACTGCAAAAAAGGAGGACGCAGTGCAAGTGCAGCTGAGTTACTCACCTCGTCCGGTTATAAAAATGTTATAGACCTGTTGGGGGGCTACGATGCGCTGGAAGTAAAAAATTAAATTAAGCTGTCTTTTTCATCAATCCAGCACGCTCCAAAAGAGCTTCAATTTTAGGTTCCCTGCCCCTAAAGCGCTTATAAAGGGCCATTGGTTTTTCAGTTCCTCCTTTGGAAAGAATATGGTCTTTAAATTTTTCAGCTATTTCTTTGTTAAAAATTCCTTTTTCCTTAAAATAATCAAAGGCGTCGGCATCTAATACTTCAGCCCATTTGTAACTGTAATAGCCAGCGGAATAACCACCCTGAAAAATGTGGGCGAATGATACACTCATGCACGTCTCCGGGTTATTTGGGTAAAGTAATGTATCTTCGAAAGCTTTAACTTCGTGTTTTTTCACATCTGAAATAACAGAGGGATCAGATGCATGCCAGGACATATCCAGGAAACCAAAACTCAGTTGACGCATCGTGGCCATCCCCTCTTGAAATGTTGCAGATTCCTTTATACTTTCAACTAATGACATAGGTATAGGTTCTTCTGTCTCATAATGCCTTGCAAATACTTCCAGAGCTTCTTTTTCATAACACCAGTTTTCCAATATCTGGCTGGGTAACTCAACAAAATCCCAATAAACAGAAGTACCGGATAAGCTTGGATAGATCGTATTTGCAAGAATACCGTGGAGAGCATGCCCGAATTCATGAAAGAGCGTTGTAACTTCATTAAAAGTTAACAGGGATGGTTTATTTTCTGTAGGTTTAGTAAAATTGCAAACGTTAGAAATCTGAGGTCTTTCATTCTTGTTGTTCATTATGAACTGGGGCTTAAATGAAGTCATCCAGGCACCGGCACGCTTCCCTTCCCTTGGATGAAAATCGGCATAGAATAAGGAAACAATTTTATTATTACTATCATAAATTCTATAAGTCTTAACTTCCGGATGATACTTGTCTACATCAAATACTTCTTCAAATGACAATCCGTATAGTCTTTCGGTTATCATAAATACCCCTTCAATAACATTTTCCAGCTTAAAGTATGGTTTAAGCTTTTCATCGTCAAGGCTAAAGCGTTTTTGCTTTAATTTTTCAGAGTAAAAAGATCCGTCCCATGACTCTAGTTGCTCAATTCCATCCAGTTCTTTGGCAAACTCTGATAGTTCTTTAAATTCCTGTTTAGCTGCCGGCTTTGCCTTAATCAACAATTCTTTTAAAAAGTCATATACTTTTTCCGGGGTTTCGGCCATTCGCTCTTCTAAAATGAAATTCGCATGGCTTTTATAGCCTAATAAATTGGCTCTTTCATGTCGAAGATTGGCAATTTGGAGAACATTAGCCTGATTGTCTAGTTCATCATTATGGAACCCTTTGCTCCCGAATGCCATTGACAGCTCTTTTCTATGTTCTCTGTTGCGTGCATATTTCATAAATGGAATATAACTTGGATAATCCAGAGTTATAAGCCATCCTGTTTTACCTTTACTTTTAGCTACTTGCGCTGCTGCATCTTTTGCACTTTGTGGAAGTCCGTCAAGGTCGTCTTCGTTTGTGAGGTGCATTTCATATTTATTTGTCTCCTTTAACAGGTTTTCACCAAATTTTAATTTTAGTGTTGCAAGTGTTGCATCAATCTCCCTCAGGCGTTTTTTTTGTTCTTTATTAAGGTTAGCACCATTTCTGCTAAAATTTTTATACTTTTTATCAAGTAAGGTGTCTTGTTCTGCTGTAAGGGTGTATTTGTCTTTATTCTCAAAAACCTTTTTTACTCTTTTGAATAATTTTTCATTTAGGGTAATATCATTATTAAACTCGGACAGTTTTGGTGATATCTCCTGGGCAATCTTCTGGATGGTATCATTTGTTTCTGCAGAATTCAGGTTAAAAAACAGACTGGCAATACGTTCCAAATGTTGTCCCGAGAATTCTAAAGCCTCAATAGTATTCTCAAAAGTGGGTTCTTCTTCGGAATTGGTTATGTCATCAATTTCTTTACGAGCATTCTCCATTGCTTGCAGAAAGGCCGGCATAAAATGTTCATTTTTAATACTCGAAAAGGGCGCGGTATCAAATGGCGATAATAAAGGATTCATATACAGACCGATGTTTATTACTTTATTTATGAAGAGGATTTAATCTGCGGAGGATAACAATGTTTAAATTTCTTATTTAGGTTTATTTATTTCCTGAGCGCCCTTAACTACTTTGTCCTTTAGTCCTTCTTTGTATAAAAGAATTTTATCCATTACACACTTATCACTACTGCCTATGATTTGCGCTGCTAGTATACCTGCATTTTTTGCACCGTTAAGTGCAACGGTGGCTACCGGAACACCTCCGGGCATCTGTAAAATAGACAAAACCGAATCCCAGCCATCAATGGAGTTACTGCTTTTGACCGGAACACCTATTACCGGCAGAGGAGAAAGTGAAGCTACCATTCCAGGTAAGTGGGCTGCGCCACCGGCCCCTGCTATGATAACCGAATATCCATTTTTATGAGCTTGTTTGCTAAATTCATACAATTTATCCGGCGTTCTGTGGGCAGATACAATATCAACCTCTACTTCAATATCAAATCCTTTTAAAATATCAACTGCTTCCTGCATAACGGGGAGGTCACTTAAGCTACCCATAATTACTGCTACTTTGCTCATATTTTTCTTATTTGCTTATTACTTTTATAGTTTTCTTTACTTTTTCGGCTATAGTACGGGCCTCATCTATATCGTCATGTACAATAGTTACATGACCCATTTTCCTGAATGGTCGTGTTTCCTTTTTACCATAAATATGAGGTGTAACGCCACTTAGTTTAAAAATTTCTTCAATATTTTTATAAACGACTTCGCCGGTATAGTTTTCTTCACCAACCAAATTAACCATCACCCCTGCCAATTTACTATCTGAACACCCAAGAGGAAATCCAAGGATGGCTCTTAGGTGTTGTTCAAATTGATTTGTATAACTGGCCTCTATACTGTAATGACCACTGTTATGGGGTCTGGGTGCTACCTCATTGACCAAAATCTCATCCTCTGATGTTTGAAACATTTCAACTGCCAGCAGGCCTACATGCTGTAATTTTTCAGACAACTTTAAAGCAATCTTCCTTGCTTTAATAGCAACTTTATTCTCAATTCTGGCAGGGCATAAGACATATTCAACCTGATTGGCTTCCGAATGAAATTCCATTTCCACTACCGGATAATCGATTACTTCACCCTGGACATTTCTCGATACTATAACGGCCAATTCATTTTTAAAAGGAATAAGATCCTCAGCAATACATTCAACATTAGGAAGGTTTTCAAGATCATTCAGGGAACGTACAATTTTTACCCCTTGCCCGTCATATCCAAATTGGGCACTTTTCCATACAAAAGGAAAAGCAATACCTCCATGAGTAACGCTATCCTTTATTTCACTTGTATATGCAAATCTGGAAAATGGGGCTGTTGGAATTTGATTGTCAACATAGAATAACTTTTGTTTAGCCTTATTTTGAATAGTTCGAAGAACCCTTGCAGAAGGATAAATTTTTTTGCCTATTCCCTCTAATTTTTCAAGGGCATCTAAATTTATATTTTCAATTTCGATAGTAAGTAAATCTACTTCCTTTCCAAAATTGTATACTTCATCAAAATCCATCAAGCTGCCCTGGACGAATTCGTTACAGGCAATTTTGCACGGAGCCTCGGACGAAGGATCCAGCACTTTGGTATAAATGTCAAACTTCCTTGTTTCGTACAGGAGCATTTTACCCAACTGACCTCCTCCAAGAATGCCTAGTTTAAAATCAGAAGAAAAGAAATTCATGAACTTATACTTTCTCAGGTGAATAAGATTATTTTGACTGGCTACAAAAATACATCTAAATGTTAGAATCTGTCGTCCTAAGCCTAAAAAAGCGAAAGCAAAATACTATCTTTGCCATCCTATAAAACCGATACCATTGATAAAGTTGCATGACAAATTGTTTAAGCCATTTCTGAAGGAAGAAGAAATACAACTTGCAATTAAGAGAATTGCCAATGAAATTGCTAAGGACTATAAAGATGAGGTACCCATATTTGTTGGGGTTCTTAACGGGGCCTTTATGTTTATTTCTGATTTATTGAAATGTTATCCCTATCCATGTGAGGTTTCATTTGTAAAATTAGCTTCATACAGGGGCCTGATATCTACTGGGATTGTTGAAACACTACTAGATCTTCCCGAAAATTTGGAGGGGAGAAGTGTGGTTATTATAGAAGATATTATTGATACCGGGAGGACCTTGCAGGAATTGGTCCACTTATTTGCAGAGACGAATGTCAAGGAGTTTAAAATAGCAAGCCTGTTTTTTAAACAAGAAATTTACAACGGAGAATATTCCATCGACTATATTGGAATTGAAATTCCAAATAAGTTTATTGTAGGTTATGGGTTGGATTATAAAGAACAGGGAAGAAATTTGAGAGATGTATACCAACTAAACCAAAACCATATGATTAATCTTGTACTTTTTGGAAAACCAGGAGCAGGAAAAGGAACACAAGCTGCTTTTTTAAAGGATCAATACAATCTATTGCATATTTCTACCGGAGATGTTTTTAGATATAATATTAAGAATAATACCGAACTGGGGAAATTGGCACAAACCTTTATGGATAAGGGAGATCTGGTACCGGATGAGGTTACTATTAAAATGCTCAGAGATGAAGTAGAAAAACATCCAGAAGCTAATGGATTTATTTTTGACGGTTTTCCCAGAACAGTAGACCAGGCAAAAGCACTGGACAACCTAATGGATTCCAAGGAAATGCAAATTGATGCTATAATTGCCTTAGAAGCCAACGATGAAGAACTCATTCAACGTTTATTAGAAAGGGGAAAAATAAGTGGAAGAACCGATGATCAGGACGAGGATAAGATCAGAAATCGCTTTGAAGAATACAATCAAAAAACAGCTCCTCTTAAGGAGTACTATATAGCTCAGGGAAAATTCCATACCGTAAATGGTATTGGAGCCATAGAGGAGATTACAGAGCGCCTTGACGTTGTAATTCAATCAATACAAGTCGAAGGGTGATCTGAACATGACCATAGACCTATATCATGCTACTGCTTTTATTATAACGAATATTGAGCGATGACCGAAGGGAATTTTGTGGACTATGTAAAGATGTATGTTACCTCAGGTAATGGAGGTAAAGGATCCATGCATTTGCACAGGGAAAAATATATAACAAAAGGCGGGCCTGACGGAGGTGATGGTGGTAGAGGAGGTCATATCATTATTCGTGGTAATGAAAACCTTTGGACACTCCTTAGGTTCAAATTTAAACGGCACTTTAAGGCCGGACACGGCGAACATGGAAGTAAAAACAGAAGTACGGGTGCCGATGGAGCGGATGTATTTTTAGACGTACCCCTGGGAACAATTGTGCGTGATTCGGAGACCAATGAATTGCTATTTGAGATTACAGCCCACGGGGAAGAAAAAATTGCTGCTGAAGGAGGTAAAGGAGGCCGTGGGAATTGGCACTTTAAGACAGCTACAAACCAAACCCCCAGGTATGCACAACCTGGTATCCCTGCAGAAGAAAAACAATTTACCCTTGAGCTTAAAGTTTTGGCAGACGTAGGATTGGTTGGATTTCCCAATGCCGGTAAATCTACATTGTTGTCAGTATTAACATCTGCAAAACCAAAAATAGCGGATTATGAATTTACAACATTAAAACCAAACTTAGGAATTGTTAAATACCGCGATTTTAGGAGTTTCGTAATGGCAGATATTCCGGGTATAATAGAGGGAGCTGCAGAAGGCAAAGGGTTAGGACATTATTTTCTAAGACATATTGAACGAAATTCTATTCTACTATTTTTAATACCTGCAGATAGCAATGACATTACTAAAGAGTATGATATTCTATTAAATGAATTAAAAAAGTATAATCCTGAACTTCTTGATAAAAACAGATTATTAGCCATCTCCAAGTCCGATATGCTGGATGATGAGCTAATTGGGGAAATGAAAATTCAATTAGATAAGGATTTAAAGCAAACACCTTATATATTCATCTCTTCGGTATCAGAATTGGGTCTTGATGACCTAAAAGATAAGCTTTGGCAGCTATTAAACGATTAAATAATACAATTTTCGACTTCCCTGTTTTTTTTCTTTATTTTTATGTAAAATCGTTTATGAGAAATATAATGATCTTATTGGTTGTTGTATCCGTGATTTCTTGTAGTACAGTAAGCGTAAACTACGATTTTGACAAAAATGTAGATTTTAGCAATTACAGCACTTACAATTATTATCCTGAAATGCAAACGGGTCTGAGTGATTTGGATTCAAAACGCCTTTTTAACGCAATTGATTCAACTATGCAAATGCGCGGAATTTTATTATCCGAAGAACCGGATTTTTATATTAATATTCAAAGCAAATCTTATGTAATTCCAAATAACAGCACGGTGGGTGTAGGAATAGGTGGCACAAGTGGCAATGTAGGAGGAGGTGTTTCTATTGGAGTTCCCGTGGGTGGCTCTAATCTGGAACGGGAATTAATTTTTGATCTGGTAGATAGCCAAAAGGATGCCTTGTTCTGGCAGGCAATAAGCCTCAGTAATTTTAGTGAGAATAATTCGCCTGGAGCCAGAGAAAAGAAGCTTTATGAAATTGTAGCCAAAGTATTTTCAAAGTATCCACCTGTCATAAAGAAGGGCAAAAATAAATAGTCCAAACTTACCTTAACAAATAAATGGCCCTGAAATAGAATATTCAGGCAGGCAATCCTATATTTTAAGGACCATGTGAGTATATAAAAAACGGAAGTCTTTCATTTTGAAAAACTTCCGTCTTGCTAGTACACTACAACATTCTAAGGTTGCAGCAATGGAGCATATTTATCCTTATAACCAAAAAGTACAGCTACATTTAATATTGTCAATACCAGTGCACCCATAATATTTGCAGGGTCCAGAGTTGCATGGAATAAAACA
>Ga0265306_10000439_pt1 | contig 19677 bp, 14 predicted proteins | sample Helome_3_FD_192493 | JGI IMG/M metagenome (GOLD analysis project Ga0265306, IMG submission 192493) | Marine sediment microbial communities from subtidal zone of North Sea - Hel_20160420 (Illumina Assembly) | ecosystem: Environmental > Aquatic > Marine > Subtidal zone > Sediment ... | reverse complement strand
TTGCTTTAGCTGGTTGTCTGAAACTCCTCATTTCCTTCCCCTGAAATAAATTCCCTGTATTTACCATCCCTGGTAGTTGCTCGGCATTCCCTGCCTTATTCGTCCCACACCCATACGTTGATTCTGGACACTTCATCAAACCCGCCGCCATCAACAAATGGGTTGCCGTCCACGAATGGATTACCATCCACAAACGGGTTACCGTCCACAAACGGGCTACCGTCCACAAACGGATTACCATCCACAAACGGGTTACCGTCCACGAACGGGTTGCCATCTACGAATGGATTGCCGTCTACCCAGGAATCACCATGCTGATTGAGTCTGCCATCCCAGCTGTAACCCACACCGGGGATGTAGTAATTACCTTTATTATCTAACTGGACAGGTCCGATATAGTGCTCTTTTCCAGCCAGGTCTCTATCGATGTTGAGACCGCCGTTGCCGCAGCCTGTTATATCGCTTTTGACGGCCCTGTAGGCATCCACCCTGCCTGCTCCCTGTTGAAACGGGCTGTAACGCAGATCGCCGGAATTTTTGCCACTGGAATAGATGCCGACCTGGGTGGTCGCCATCAGCCGGCACTTGACGTCATCCGGGCTCAGCCCGGGTTCGTTTTGCAAGATGAGCGCGGCCACGCCAGTGACTACCGCGGTCGCCTGTGAGGTACCCGCCATGATGAAATACTTCCCATTGTCGTAGTATTGGGGGTAGTTCACCGGATAGTACCCATCGGCGGGCATATATCCGGCCAGGTGTGCACCGGGCGCCACCAGTTCGGGTTTCACGAAAGCCTCGAACGTGGGACCTGTTGACGACCAATAAGCCATCATGTCGTCGTCGGGATCCTCGGGGCTGTAATTATCAGTGATGGCCCCGACCGTGATGACATAAGGAATATTACCCGGTACCCCGATGGTCATGGGATCGGGCCCGGTGTTGCCGGCTGAAGCCACCACCACGATGCCGGCCTGCCACGCCGCCATCACTGCCTGCGCGAGAGGGTCATCCCAGTAGTAGGATTGGGGCGCAGCTGAGAAGGACAGGTTAAGGACATCGATACCGAATTCCTGATTGTATTCCAGCACGAAGTCGAGTGCACGGATCACGTCCAGGTAAGTGCCGCCGCCGTCCGCGCCAAATGCTTTGACCGATACCAGGTCGGCGCCAGGTGCGATTCCGATATATTCTCCATTATGGCTGTCGCTATTGAGCGCGATACTTGAAAGATGCGTGCCGTGGCCGTTGTCATCGTTGCTGGAATCGTTGCTGGAACCGATACCAGTCAGATTTACAAACTCGTCCGCAATCGCATCATAGCGTGCCAGAATGCGGTCATCGTTCGCGGAGTTTTTTCTAATGGCATTCTGTCCCCACCACAGACCGGTGTCGATAATAGCCACGGTGACGCCGCGGCCATCGATTCCTGTGGAGTGGACATCAGGTGACCCTACAACTTTTCCATACTGCTTCTCAACGTATGGTTCGCTTGAGAGAATTGGATCTGCCCATACATAGCTGGCGACCTGCGCTTTATTGTTCACATAGGTGCGGATTTGCGGATCAGCGTCCAACGCAATTCTCTGCTCGCTGGACAGGCGGGCGCCGACCGCATTGATGATCCGCAGTTCGTGCGTGATCTCGCCCCCAACCTTCTGTACGGCGCCTAATGCCTGTTCCAGGCTGGCCGCCTGCACGATGTAAGAGGCAGAAACTGTTTCAGTGGCGGTGCCGCCGTCTTTCCAGTCAGGTGAAAAGACGAGGGCAAATAACGCGATGATTACGATCCCCGTGATGGTTCCAAATTTGGTTTGAATTCTCATAAATTACTCCTACCCTTGATTTCCTTTTCCTTAATTTATTCTTGTTCCACCCACACGTTGACCGCAGCGGGTTCAGCCATTCCGTTCCCGTCTACAAAGGGATTGCCATCCACAAAGGGATTGCCGTCTACGAAAGGATTGCCATCCACAAAGGGATTGCCGTCCACGAAAGGATTGCCGTCCACAAAGGGATTGCCGTCTACGAAAGGATTGCCGTCCACGAAGGGATTACCATCTATCCACGGTGAACCGTGCCGATGCAGGCTGCCATCCCAGTAATAGCCCACCCCTTCGATAAAATAGTTGCCTTCAGCATCCTGCCGGGCCGGGCCCTTGTAGTGTTCCGCATCGATCAGTTCCAGACCGACATTCAAACCGCCATTGGCACAACCGACATCGGTCGTGTGAATCGCAGCATATGCATCAACGCGTCCCGCACCCTGCTGGAATGGGCTGTATTGCAATACTCCCGTATGTGGTCCGGCCGCAAACACCGCGGGGCGGGCCGAAGCCATCAGCCGGCACTTGACGTCATCGGGCGTGAGCCACGGTTCCGCCTGCAGGAGAAGAACCGCCACGCCGCTCACTATTGCTGCGGACTGGGAAGTTCCGGACATCGTGAAGTAGTTCTCACCGTCGTGCCATTCCGGGTGGTCTGCGGCGAGCTTGCTCTTGACCCTGGTCAGCGCGACCATGTGGCCACCCGGCGCGACGATTTCGGGCTTGACGAATCCTTCGTGCGTGGGGCCGGCGGAAGACCAGCTGGCCAGCATGTCATTGCTGCTGTCTTCCGGCGTGTAATTGTCGGTCATCGCCCCGACCGTGATGACATAGGGGACGTTTCCAGGCACCCCGATCGTCCTCGGGTCAGGACCGGTGTTGCCCGCTGAGGCGACCACCACGATGCCGGCTTCCCAGGCCGCCATAACCGCCTGGTTGACCGGGTCTTCCCAATAGTAGGACTGAGGTGGCGCACTGAACGACAGGTTCAGAACACGAATGCTGTAAAGGTCCTTGTTGGCCAGGATCCAGTTCAGGCCTCGAATCACGTCTGCGTAGGTGCCACTGCCATCGCGGCCGAAAGCCTTGACCCCCACCACGTCCGCCGCCGGTGCGATGCTGTTGTATTTGTCTGGATCAGAGTCAGGCCGCGATTGGTTCAGGATAATACTCGCCACGTGGGAGCCGTGACCGTTCTTGTCGAGGCCTTTGTGTTCTACGTCAGTAATCGCGTTATAGCGGTTAAGTAAACGATCACGACCTTCAAACTCACGAAGCTCCTGTTTCAGCATCAAACCGCTGTCCAGGATAGCCACTGTGACGCCCTCGCCCAGGTACCCTTCCTCATGGACAAGGTCTGCATCAACAACGCGCGGATAGGCGACGTAGAGCGAATCGCCACCGACCGTGCCACTGATCTCGATCGACTGGTCTTTGTGCAGGGTAAACTCACCAAGCTGCAAGGTTTTACGCTGTTGCGCGTCGAGTCTGGCTGCGACGGCATTAATGATTCCCAACTCGTGGGTAATGTCACCCCCGACACCCTGCACGGCGCGCCGGGCCTCATCCAGGCTTGCTGCCTGCACGATATAGGAAGCCCTTGGCGTATCTACGGAACTGAGCGTGGTTTGTTCGAATGGCATTGTGGTCAGGGCCACAGCTGCCAGGATAACGACGCCGATGGTGACCAGAATTGAAGTGCGTAGCATGACTTGTTTCCCCTGTTTCACTTGAAGTGTCCAGGGCATCCTTGCCTTCTTAATTCGCGGCTTCCTGCCACGAGTTCTAATAGTGCTGATAGTGCATATACATGATGTCGGAAACCGGCCTGTCAGGATGCTGTAACAATTGACAGGTGTTCACTGTATAAATACCAGTTTCCTTGCCATCAATAAAACCCCCTGAATGATCACTCTTGATCTACCCAGACGTTGATCGAGGTCGTAGTGATTGATAAATCGGAATCTACGAATGGGTTGCCGTCCACGAACGGATTACCGTCGACGAACGGATTGCCATCCACGAAGGGATTGCCGTCCACGAAGGGATTGCCATCGACGAACGGATTTCCGTCCACAAAGGGGTTGCCGTCTACAAAAGGATTACCGTCCACGAACGGGTTGCCGTCCACCCAGGAGAAGCCATCCCAGGGGTAGCTCGTGTCCCACTCGTAATCTGGAGAGGTTCCTTCAATAGAGAAGCCGGTCGTGCTGTTGTAGCGGGCCGGACCGACGAAGTGTTCGCCACCGTAAATATCTGCATTGATGTCGAGGCCTCCGTTACCACAGCCCAAATTAACATTGGCGTGAATCGCCCTGTTGGCGCTGATCAGGCCTGCTCCTTGCTGGAATACGCTATAAGCGAGTTTGCTATCGGCCCCTTTCGCAGGCTTCGTGGTCGACATCAGCCGGCACTTCACGTCATCCACTGACAGCGTCGGATCCTCGTCCAGCATCAGCGCCACTGTGCCACTGGCGACTGCCGCCGCCTGTGATGTTCCGGACATCACGAAGAAATCGAGACCGTCATGGAACTCTGGATGCTGCTGGGCGATATAGGCATTCGAAGGCATGAGGCCGAGCAGGTGGCCGCCAGGGGCAACCACATCCGGCTTGATGAAGCCGTCGATGGTGGGTCCGACTGATGAGTAGGAACTCAGGTAGTCGTCGTCAGGATTACCATGGGTGAAGGCGTCGCTGATCGAGCCGACAGTGATCACGTAAGGCACATTGCCCGGTACACCAATGGTCATCGGATCCGGTCCATGGTTACCCGCTGATGCCACCACGACGATGCCGGCGTTCCACGCTGCCATCACTGCCTGACCGAGCGGATCCTCCCAGTAGAGCGATATCGCCTCAGAGCTGAAAGAGAGATTTAAAACCTTAATCCCGTAAGCCGCTTTGTTGCTGACGATGAAATCAATACCGCGTATGACGTCAAGGTAACTGCCGCTGCCATCGGCACCGAACGCCTTGACCGAAACGAGATTGGCCATCGGCGCCACCCCGTGGCTCTTGCCGTGGGTTTTTTCGCTGCTCAGCAGGACGCTCGTCACATACGTGCCGTGGCCGTTGTCGTCGGTGTCCACGGTGGGCAGGCCCACTGCATCGATCTGGTCGGTGATTGCGTCGTATTGCACCAGCACCCGGCCCTGGTTGATCGAGTTGTAATCGAGGGCTGGATGCGGCCAATAACCCGTGTCCAAAACTGCCACGGTTACGCCGGACCCCTGCGTCCCCTCATCGTGGACCTGGGTCGCTTCGACGAATTCCGCGTGGGTGGCTTTTGGAGTGTAGATATCAAACTCGAACTGGACATCGTCAACGTATACTTTCTTGTTTCCTTCATCATCCACCGTGACCCGGAATCGCAGCTGGGTTTGGGAACCGATGTAGTCAGACACGTCGATCACTTCCGTTACCAGCGTGCGTTGATTTTCGTCGTCGCTATTGTATGTCCGCAATACGGTGAACGAATTACCGCCATCCGCTGAAATCTCGGCGACCACCTCGCGGCCATCTCCGTCTATGTCATTGTAGACAGCGTATGACAGCGTCGCCGAACTGGCCCACTGGAGATCAACTTCGCGGTAAATATACTCGCCCAGGCCTTTGTCAGTTTCGATTTTGATGCAGTATTCGTCCGCACATTTGCTTTCGTCTTTGACCCTGAAATTACCGTCGTGAACATCGTTGTTGTCAACTTCGATCCAGGGACCAGCCCAGACCTGGATTCCATTGCTGCCACTATAGGATTCCGTGTCGAATTCGTCCCTGACCGTCACCACGTCATTTGCTGGCGGTAGAGCTGGTGGCGGCGCGCTTTCGCTCCCAAACGAAACTGTCAGTTTTGGTGCCTTGTTAAGATTTCCGTGTGAATTAGCACCATCCCAGGATTCCGCCGTCCTGGTACCGGAACCGGATATGAAGAATACCAGTGAATTGTTAGTGCTGGCCCAGTCACCCCGGCTGACAATTTCCTGCACGATACTGCTCAGGTCAGGTGTGCGCTGGTCCGCCCCTGCCGCTCCTGTCGAATCATCGTTCCAGGCGTTTGGTGCCCAGGGAACAGTGGCCGTGGTATCCGGTCTTGAAGTGACGTTATTATCAGAATTAGCGAATGTCGCAGCGCCGCTGGCGTCCTGCCCCCAGATGGTCAATGAAGAGGGATTCAGGTCAACTTGTTCATCCACAGTGAATTGGATATTGGCTGCGGTAATTGTGGATCCTTGCGGTATATTGATGCCGTTAAAACGGATACCAACAACCTGCCCAGGACCCTGATCCCCTATATTGTCAACCAGCTCCAGGTCGGAACTGCTCAAGTACATATCACCCGTATTGTCTTGTTCCGCATCATCTGAGCTCGAAGTAACCAGACTGGAGAACGTCGTCGATGATCCCGATGACGTGCTGCCACTGAACAGAAGTTGCGCGCCGCCATAAGAAGGGCCGCCGTAGTGCAGTATTCGTCCACCCGACGAACCCGAAACATCCGTATTACAGAAAGCCAGGGTCCAGGTGCCGTTGGCCTGCTGACCGTCGAATGCACTCAGTGCGTTATCCGGGAAGACACTGCGCTCAAATGTGGTTCCAATGCCGTGGTTGGCGCCATCATGGATAAGTCCTGCTGATTCATCGTCCAGATAGAAGTTGTAATTATCAAGATAATCACCCTCTGGATCTTGCTCGACCAAGGTCACCGTGGTCCCGCCGGGCGACGTGAGATTTACCCTCAGGTTGCCGTGATAGTTGTGTTCAACGTCGATACCCACGTTCAGGTCATCGATGATGAAATTGTCGCTAACGGCAAATGTGCGCTCATACTCAGGGTGTGAAAGACATGCGTCGCCTGGCGCGCCTTGCGATTCGAAGTGCTCAATGGGATAGGCATTGTCGCTATAGACAAACTCGGATGCGCCGGTGACTGCAGCCCTGCTGTTAACCAGCACTTTCACACCTGCCATCTGGCGCAAAGTCTTCACCTGGGACGTGGTCAGGTTGGCCCCCACTGCGTTAATGATCCCCAGTTTATGAGTAACCTCAGCACCGATGACTGTCACAGCATCAAGCGCCTGCTCCAGGCTCTCTGCCTGCACGATATAGGAATCCGTGGGTGCATCCATCGTACTGTGATTGGCTCGTTCGAATGGCATCAGGTTCAGGAGAACAGCCGCCAGGATAACGACGCCGAAGGTGACCAGAATTGAACTGCGTAGCATGACCTGTTTCCCCTGTTTCACTCAGAATTTTTGCGGTGCCCAGGGCATCCTTGCCTTGCTAATCCGCGGCTTCCTGCCACGAGTCTTAATAGTGTTGGTAGTGCAAATACATGATGTCGGAAATCGGCCTGTCAGGATGCTGTAACAATTGACAGGTCTTCACCTGATAAATACCAGTATCCTCATCCGTCCGAATCAACGTATTTGCACACATACCCGCCTGTCGTTGGTTACTGCTGACCACTTTGGCTGTATTAGCACCCCTCGAGATAACAACGTTCGGTTCTTGCTATGGCGCTTTACTCTGGCCCCATAATTTGATAAGTGTATGAACGATGAAAGCGGTTGAATTTGCTTCAGGGATTACTGTTGACAAGGTTGTTTGAAATCAGGGGCTCATTAAAGAAGAAGGCTATTTTGGTCTTCCTCCTTTTGGGATTAGCTCTTGTGGTGGGCTCGCAAGCCATTCTTGTTTCGTATCTCCAGCCCAAGTTCCAGTCGCTCGAGAACAAACAGGCCCTAACAGACCTGTCCCGGATCGAGCAGGCATTGGCAGCTCACTTCGAAAAGTTAAAAGTACTGAACCTTGAGTACGCCTGGTGGGACGAGACCTACGATTTTGTTCAGCAACCCGAAGCCTATCCGGATTTTGCCGATGAAAACGCCCTGGATTCGACTTACTGGGCACAGATCAACATTGATATGATGCTGTTCTACGATCAGACGGGGAAACTGATGACCGGAAGCATCACTGCTCCTTCGGACTTCGATTCACCGACGCTCGAGAAATTTTTTGAACGACTGGCAGCAGATCACCCTTTGCTTGGACATAAAACCCCTGAGGGCGGTGTGGAAGGGTTGCTCAACACACCCGCTGGAGTCCTGCTCGCAACCTCATATCCCATTCTCAGGAGCGACCAGTCAGGAACAGAGGTGGGCCGTATCGTGTCCGGGCGTTTTCTCAACAGCGAACTCGTGGACGAGTTAATCAATGCGGCTTCGGTCGATGCAAACTTTTATCCACTCTCCGATCCGCAATTACCACACGCCATTCAGAGTAAGGTAGAGATACTCGCCACCGGGCCAGACTCCTCGGTGATGGAACAGACTGAACACAACACCATCAATCGCAAATTACTGGTCGATGTGTTTGGTTCGCCGGCAATCCTGCTTGAAGTTCAAACACCCAGAACGATAAGCACAATCGGTAACGTAGCGGTCAGATCGGCTCTGCAACTCCTGTCGCTGGCATTTTTACTGTTTATCTTTTTCGCATTTTTGATTTTTCACAAGCTGATCATCAGTCCGCTCGTTGAATTGAAAAACTACATCAGGCTCATGCGCAAAAGCGGTGAGCTTTCCCCAGTCCTGGCAACCACCCGGAATGATGAGTTTAGTGATTTGGCAGGTGAGTTTAACCGGCTGGCAATGAAACTGGAGAAAACCAAGCAACAACTTGAACACGCAGTCAGGATCACCAAGCTCGGACACGCCAAATGGGACGAGGTAAGCAGAGAATACTCCACCGTTTCCAGGGAGTATGCACAAATATTTGGCTATTCGGTTGAAGAGTTTCTTGCCCGTTACCGGAAACTGGAGCAAGACATGGAACTGGTACATCCGGAAGACAGGGAAAGAGTCCTTGCTGAAGACCAGGCTGTAACATCTCATTTGAATCCAATAACGATCGAGTATCGCGCCTTGCACCGGGACGGAAGTGTCAGACATGTCAGGGAAATTATCTTTGGTGTTACAGACGAGGAAGGCACATTGGTGGAGTCTATGGTTACACTGCAGGACGTCTCCGATATCAAGCAAGCAGAACACGAATTGCGCCTGGCCAAGGAAACTGCCGAATCCGAAAGCAGTGCCAAGAGTTCTTTTTTGGCTAATATGAGCCACGAGATTCGCACCCCTATGAATGCCATCGTGGGACTCACCAAATTGGTTCAGCAAGAAAATCTAACAACAAAACAGGCGAAACAACTCACCCAGATTGAATCCTCCACGCAGCACCTGCTAAGTATCATCAATGACATCCTGGACCTGTCCAAGATCGAGGCTGGAAAGTTTTCCCTGAAACACGCAGATTTCGATTTAGAGGCGGTCTTCGATCATATCCAATCGATGTTCAAAGAGCAGATCGACGCCAAGGGTTTGACCTTCGAAGTAGATCAGGACGACGCGTTTAACTGGCTGTGGGGCGATCAAACCCGCATTCGCCAGGCATTGTTCAACTATGTCGGCAACGCGGTCAAATTCACCGAGCGGGGTACGATTACCCTGCGCGCCAGAAAATTGGAAGAGCACGATGATGAAGTCCTGCTGCGCTTCGAAGTACAGGATACGGGTCTCGGAATCGCCCCTGAGAAGTTGTCCAGACTGTTTAGTGCCTTTGAACAGGGCGATGCTTCCACCACGCGCCAATACGGCGGCACCGGCCTGGGGCTGGCCATTACCCAGAGCCTGGCTCAAATGATGGGTGGTGAAGCGGGAGTCGAAAGCAAACCGGGTTGCGGCAGCACCTTCTGGTTCACTGCCCGGCTTGGAAAAGGACAAGGTGTCATGCCGGCCACGCCATCCGTCAAGGCGGCGGACAGTGATACGGAACTGTGCCAGCACCATCGCGGCTCACGCATCCTGCTGGCCGAAGACAATGCGGTCAACCGCGAAGTGGCTGTCGCTCTGCTCAGCCGTGCCGGCCTGGTGGTGGACACTGCTGAAAACGGACGGGTGGCGGTAGACAAGGCTCTGACCGGGGCATATGACATGGTTTTGATGGATATGCAAATGCCAGAGATGGATGGTCTGGAAGCAACGCGGATAATCCGATCCACTGTCAGCAGCGAGGATCTCCCGATACTGGCCATGACCGCCAATGTTTTCGCGGGGGATCGTCAAGCCTGCATGGATGCCGGTATGAACGACTTCGTTGCCAAGCCGATCGACATGGAACACCTCATCTCGGCAATCACCAAATGGCTGCCAAAGAAAGAGCAAACGGGTACGCTGGCAACGTCTTGAGCTCAGACAGCCGGTTTTCATCACCGGTGATCTAGCAAACTTCCTGTGTAAACCTGTCAATTCTCACAGTGTACTGGCAAGGGCACAGGAGAGATCATAAGCTGCAGCTTCAGAAAACAGACAAGGATTGTCATAGTTGCCCCCTAGCACTGAAGAGGAACGGAGGCCCTTCAAAATCATCAAGGCTTTGGACATGCATGGATGATCTCCCGGCCTTAATGAAATATACCAGCACTGCTGAACAGATGGATCTGACAGCAGTGCTGGTCCTTTTGCGGGAAGTCTTTTTGCGCAAATTCTTTCCCTGTTTCTGCAGGCTGGCGTCTATAATACTGCTCTGCGTCAACGTAAAATAGAAATACAGGGGATCATTGACACGAGCATGGCAAGCACTGATCAACTCATTAAGCAGTTTTTTGAACGAGCGAGCTGCAGTCTGGCATTGCTTGACAGGGGCTTTAACTATATTTGTGTTAACCAGAAATTTGCCGATCAATGCGGCAAGCCGGTTGATTTCTTCCCCGAAAAAAGTCATATCACCCTGTATTCCCCGGAATTACAAAAACAGTTCGAGAAAGCGCGTGAGAGCAAAAGTCTGATTCAGATACCGGCGCAATCGCCTGGCGACCCGGAAGTACATATCACGTCCACGAGTTGGGCGCTGGATCCCATTCTGAACGACGAAAATGACATCGGCTACTTTGTTTTGGCTGAGCTTGACGTAACCGAAACCATCCAGACAGAAAGGTCCCAACAGGAAAGTGAAGACTGGTTCCGTTGTTTGTCGGAACTCAGCTCCGAGGCGATGGTAGTCTACGAAAATAACGCGATCCGCAATTATAATCGTGCGGCTTTGACTATGTTCGGATACAGCGCCGAGGAAAATTCCAGCCAGAGCCTGCTGACCTTTGCTGCACCCGAAAGCCGGGAACTGATAATTAAGATGATGAAGGCTAAACCCAATTCACCTTACGAAGCTATCGCAATGCACAAGGATGGCAGGAGGATTCCCGTCGAAATACATGCCCGGACCGTTCAATACGCCGGGCGCGAGGCACGTTGCGTAGTGCTGCGCGACATCTCTGAACGCCAGCAGGCAAAGAGAGCTATCCAGGAAAGTGAAACCATGTTCAGACAGGCTGCCAGGCTGGCGCAGCTGGGCCATTGGGCGTGGAGTGAAGATGAAGATCGTTTGGTCAAGGCCTCCAGTGAATACGCCCGAATTTTAGGACTCCCGGCCGAACAGGTTCTTTCCGATTACGCCACCCGTACACAGGTAAATGAAACCATCCATGCCGATGACCGGGAACGGTATTGGGACGTCATTGCGGAGTCGGACGAGAACGTCAAGAGTTATGCCATCGATTATCGCCTGATTCGGCCGAGCGGAGAAGTACGTTATGTCAGGGAAGTGGGTGAACCCGTTGTTGACGAAGAAGGCAAGATAGTCAGAGCCGTGGGGACTTTGCAGGACATCACTCAGATCAAAGAGGCTGAAATTGAGATCATGGCCGCGAGGGATGAGGCCGAGTTTGCCAACAATGCGAAATCAGAATTTCTCTCGCGAATGAGCCACGAATTGCGCACGCCCCTGAATGCCGTCCTGGGTTTCAGCCAGTTGCTTGAGCTGGACAAGAATCATCTGACCGAGGAACAGGAAGAGGGTATTTCACATATCATTGCGGGTGGCAAACACCTGCTGCACCTGATTGACGAAGTGCTGGATATTGCCAGGGTGGATTCCGGCAACCTGGAAATTTCCATGGAGGCTGTTTCTCTTGACCAGGCTTTAGGCGAAGCCATGTTGCTGATCAATCCGCTTGCGGCAAAACACAATATCAGCCTGGGAGAACTGTCAAACAATGGCTTTCGTGTATTCGCGGATGAGCGGCGCCTGAAGCAGGTATTGGTGAATCTGCTTTCCAACGCGGTGAAGTACAATCGTGCCGGCGGTACGGTGCAAGTCAGTTACGATGCGATTGAAGATGGATTGCTCCGCATTGCCGTCAGCGATACGGGCCTTGGAATCAGGCCAGAAGACCATGCAAGCTTGTTTGAACCATTCACACGAGTCAGTGGCTCGGTGCATTCCGCCGAAGGCACCGGTATCGGACTGACCATTACAAAAAAACTGGTTGAGTTGATGGGCGGTGTTGTCGGTTTTGACAGTGAATACGGCGAAGGCACGACTTTCTGGGTTGTGCTGCCTGCTGCACCAGAATTGGATGAAGCCGGGACAGAGGCGGAATCGACAACCCCGCCGGTAATCTCTGACCAGTTGAAGAATCTGAAAATACTCTACGTTGAGGATATTCCAATCAACACCGAACTGATGCGGCAACTGATCAGAAGAATAACAGGGAGTGATTTACTATGCGCCACAAACGCCAGGGATGGTATTGAAATCGCAAAAACGGAAAAGCCCGATTTGATCCTGATGGATATCAGTCTGCCTGGTATGGACGGATTCGAAGCGCTTGATGTCCTCCAGACCGATGACGATACAGCGCACATCCCGGTGATTGCGGTAACCGCCCTTGCCACACGCGAACAAGTCGACAGAGCACAAGAAAGTGCTTTCAAGCACTACCTGATCAAACCAGTCATGGTCAACCAGCTCATCGCGGCTCTTAATGATGTAGTTAGAGGATAAAAACCGGTTGGATCAGGAGCCGAGGAGCCCTGTCCTCATTGCAAACCTGACCAGGGCTGCATTATTGTCAATGCCAAGGGTTTCCATGATGCGGTACTTGTGAAAAGCAACCGTTCGGGGTGTGATGCAAAGGACCCCCGCTGCCTCTTTCATGGTTTTTCCTTCTGCAAGCAGTTGCAGAATCTCGCGTTGGCGAACGGTCAATTTTTGAGCCTTATTTCTTTTTCCGCCATCGATCAGAGAACCAATCATGCTTTCCGTAACCAGCGGTGTGATGTAGGTTCTGCCTGCAGACACCGCCCTAATTGCCTGCAACAGCTCAGATGAAGCGGAGCTCTTCAGCAAATAGCCTTTTGCACCCGCACGAATCACTTCGGCAACCACATCCGGATCATTGAGGACTGTGAGAAATATGATTTTCGTCTTGGGGGCAAGTTTAAGAAGCTTCATGCAAGCGTCGACGCCATTGAGATTCGGCATCGAAATATCGGTAACCACGATATCAGGCTTCAACTCGCGGACAATTTTGATCAATTCACGACCATCTGCCGCTGTTCCAACGATATCGACATCAGGTGAAAGCAGAATAGAGAACGCTTCAAGCACAAGCGTGTGGTCATCTGCAAGCACAACGCGTTCACGTCTCATTGAGAACTCCCAAAAACAAGTGATAGTTCCTGTCCGGCTAAAGATAGTCTTGTCATGGTATGTTACGCCACTACTCCAGCGCAGAATAGATAGCTTCTATACCGCTGAACCTCCCAAGCGTACCGCTTATCGGGAACCGGGCGGGGACATCAGTTATCCTGTTGAACCTCAAGGATAAGGTTCTGTAGCTCCTTGATTAGCTGGAAAGCCAGTTGACTTGCCTGCTCTTGCTCAACCGCTCCGGCTGACGTTTCCAGATTTTCCGCGAGTTGTGAAAGCTCTTTTTTGCCTATGATGTCGGCAGTGCCCCTGATCTTGTGGGCCAGACTACTGAGTTTGTCAAAATCCCCGGCACTTACATACGCCTGAAGTTCTCCTCGCCACAGTTCAGCGTCACTGACAATGCGCTGGGACATTGAATCGAGAACGTGGGCGTGGAATTTCGCTTGTGCTTCGTCATCTGATACACCAGTACGGACGTCCAACGATGACTCTTCCTCATTCACCAGGTCAGTGTCGGAATCCAGGTAGCTTGCAACCAGCGCCAAAAATGATTTGGCAATGAACGGCTTGCTGACGTAATCCGTCATTCCCGCCTCAAAGCAGTTATCGCGATCTTTCTCACTTGCCAGGGCGGTGGATGCAATGATGGGTATTTGCGTGTCGAATCGGGTCGGGTTGGAAGCGCGAATCATGCGGGTTGCAGTGAAGCCATCCATGACGGGCATCAGGCAATCCATTATGACAAGGTCGTAGTGAATTTTTTCCAGCGCATCGATGGCTTCTGCGCCGTTCGGCACGGTGTCAACCGTATATCCAGCATGCTCCAGCGTCCTCTTGACAATGGTTTGATTTACCGCGTTATCGTCGGCCACCAGGATGTGATAAAGCTTTTTCATGAATGCATGATTATACATATGGAGTTCACACAGTAATCGGCTCACGTCAAAAATCATATCTCGCGCGGATGCATCGCGCCGAAGGCATGGACGATCTCGTGGCCAACAATGCATTGTTCTTTGTATAGCTTTTGTGACCAGTCCATTTGCCTGAAGACAATCTCGCCCACCGAACAATTCATTACTTTATTGAATGATTGACTAGCCTGGATGACTTCGTCAATTTCACAGGCTGGCTCGTCACAGGCATGCCCGAGGTCTTTCCAGCTGACAAAATCCAGTGCCAGGGAGAGCGTGTAACGACCACTAAGGCCGCGTATCTGCGTCATCCAGATCTGGCCGTCATAACACCCGACCGTGCGTGCATTAAAACGTTGACAGTGTTGCATCATCTGCTCCCAGGGCACAAAGTTAACCTGGATAATTCGATGATCAGAAAGTACCGGCTCGGCATTGAATCCGGCCAATAGAGTTACAAAAATACCCATGTCCATCGAGTTTTCATTCCCACTGCTCCTTGTGGTGTGGATTTGCCACGAGTGTTATTGGTTCATGTGCATGATGTCGGAAATCGGGCTGTTTTGATGCTGTAACAATTGACAAGCCTACAACGTATTTATACGAGTCCCCCCAGGGGGTTAAATCCGGGCCGGATTCGGAGTCATTTGATCGCCTTCTCTACCTGAATCGTTATGTTGCTGTCTTCTGTGAGCTGGAAATGAGTCTGCTTCCATTTCGCCGGACCGAATGTACCCCTGGCATTATTCGAAAAACCGACGGGCTCACTTGGAATGCGGAACATGCCAGTATCCAATTCACCGTCGTTGTCCAGATCGTAGTACACACTTGCAGCATAGGTGCCGATCACCAGGCCGGAAAAAACGACATCGACAGAGTCATTGTCCAGGGCATTTTGGCGGCCGGTCACCAGGGCTTCTTTCATATAGTTCTTTTTATCATCGAACAGTGAGACTACAACCTGGCCCTGGTTTGGCGTCACGCCGGTCACGGTTACTGTCAGTGTCAGTGTGTCATCTGCCCCTGGAGTTGTTGAGGCAAGACACAGAACGAGAATCACCAGGTTTCGCAAAATCATAACAGTCACTCGTATTTAAAGCGGTTAACGGCCAGCAGGGTTACAAGGAGGGCAGCCGTTAGCAGAGCTGCAACATGTGGTATGGCCGACATTGCACCCGATTCAAAGCTGATTAGCTTGTGCAAGGCATCCATGGCCCAACCGGTGGGCAACAGTTTTTGAACGAACTGCATCCAGTCAGGCGTGATTTCGATGGGCCACCAGCATCCGCCCAGTGCAGCCAGCACATTGGCCAGCAAGACGCCCAGGCCGCTGGCTTGCGCTTCGCTGTTGGCCAGGCTGCCCAGCAGCAGGCCAGCGGATGCACAAAAAGCAGCCCAGGCCGCCAGCACCAATATCACCATGGCCAGGTCCGGCCCCCAGTACATCCTGAACACCAGGGTACCGACCAGGATGGCAATGCCCACCTGTAGCACCGCCAGGGCCATTCGGCCGCCCCATTTGCCGGCGACCAACTCGCTGCGTGAAATGGGTGCAGAAGCCAGCCGGCGTAAAAGGCCCTGCTTTCGTTCGATCGTCAGTTGAGACGCTCCGCTGGTCAGCAACACCAGCAAAGTGAACATCACCATGATGCCGGGGATGGACTGCTCGAAGCCGCTGGGGATTTCCAGCCGGTTTCCGGCTGGCCCACTGTCGAGCTGCCAGATCCTGGGTTCGGCATTCAGTGCCATCAGTGATTCCGGAGAAAGTGCGTCGCCTGATTGGGCATTGCTGACCACAATATCCGCCAGCACCGTGTACAGGCTCCGGTTAATCCTGATCGCTTCGTAATCGCGTGCAATGGAAGACGCCGGAGTGTCGTAGCGAGCAGAAACCTGTTCATCGGCCAGGATTTTATCGCTCAGATCGCTAGAGAAAACCAGTGTGCGATCGGGAACCTGATCCTCGCCGGCATAGGCCGGTTCAATTTTTTCCCGCCACTCCGGTGCGAAACCGTTGTCCTGCAGACGCCGGTCTATTTGCTCTTGCAGGAAGCCCGGAGACTGCGCCTCGATCACCAGGGGAGTGGCTTCTGTAGCGCTCATTGCGGAGGAAAACCCACCCGTTACCGTGCCGATAAAATAGAAAAAAATCGGTGGCATCACGAACAGCCACAGCAGTGTCGCGCCCTGGCGCAACTGGTGGCGAATATCATGAACGGCAATGAAAAGGAAGTTTCCCATGCTGCGTCAGCTCCGGGCGAAACCGGTCTGCAGACGCCATGCACAAATGCCCAGGCCGCTTAATGCCATCAGCAGTATGACCAGCCAGCTCTGTGGGTCGATAGACCAGGCGGCGGCCGCAGTGAGCTCAGTGGTCAGGCGGTCGACCACAAATCCATTCGGCGTGCGCCGGCCTATGGCCGCAATCCAGCCGGGAAGTGCTGCGAATGGAAAAAAGCTGCCGCCCGCCATCAACAGGGGAAACAATAGCATCGCGGTCAACAGGTTGGCGGCACGCTGCGTTGAAGCCAGCATTTGCAACGCACCGAACCAGGCAAACAGCGCGATGCCGGATGCGGTGATCCAAAGCAACGACGGTGCCAGTTTTGCCCAGGCGATGTCGTGATAGAGGAAACCGATGACCAGCGTCAGTGCACCGATCAGGGCAATGATGACACCTGCAGCGAGCGCCTTGCCGGCCAGGAAGGCGGCCATTTGCCCCGGGGCATATACCAGGCGCCGCAAAGTACCCTTTTCACGCTCGACCCAGTAGTCGCCGGCAAGCCCGTTGGATGAAAACATCACGGCCATCAGGATAATGCCGGGCAGAAAAAGCAAGGCCATCGGAACGCTGGGTTTCTCCGCAGGTGGTTCAGTAATTGTTATATCGATCGCAGGGGGTAGCAGAAGCGGAGCTGCTGAATCGATCTTGTTTTGTACTGCAACGGCAATCGCCGCCACCTTCACATCATTCGATTGATCGCCTGGGCCGGTGTCCAGAATCTGGTCAATTTCACTGCCAAAGAGCTGGTTCGCGTAAAACCCGGCATCCAGCAGGATATCGGTCACGTCGCTGATGATGCCTGGCAATATGGTTTGCGCCGGATTGGTTTTGAGTGTCAGCGTGACGGGTTTTGAATTCAGCAGGGCGTCGGTGAAATCCTTGGGAATAACAAGGAACCCGCTGGCCTCCCCGGCATTGATCGATATCGTGCCCGCTTCAAGCGTTGTTTTTTCCACCGAAATCATCTCGCCGAGTTCACCCTGGCTGTACGCGCCTGCGACGAGGCTGCTCAGAAACGTGTCATCCTGATCAGCGATCAGCAGTATTCCATGCGGTTTGGCCCCTCCATTACCATCAATCATCGAGGTGATCAGCCCCCCGATAATGAGCGGTATGCTGAGCCACAGGAGAATGGCGGTGAAGTCCTGCCGCCAGCGCAAGATGTCTTTCCTGATGGATGCCCAGATAAATTCCATGGCTTTATTCACGCAGCTCCTTGCCAGTCAGCAACAGGAACAGGGTTTCGAGATTGGGGCTGCGCAAACTGGTTTCCGAAACCTTCCCTCCGGCGTTCGCCAGGGTCTGGAATACCGTGGGCAAGTGTTGCGAGGCTGCAGACAAAGTGAGCGTCATGCTGCTCTCATCCTGCGAGATGATTTCGAGATCGAGCCGGTTTTTCTCCGCCAGGGCCTTTACCGCTTGCTTGCTTTGCTCAACCGGGAACCTGCCCTGGAGCTGAAGAACATCCCGGGCTCCGAGCTTTGCCCTCAGTTCTGCAACCGTACCCTCAGCGATCAATTTTCCACGATCGATTATGGCCACCGAATCGCATAACCGTTCAGCCTCTTCCATGTAGTGGGTAGTGTAGACAATGCAGGTACCGTTCGATCGCTCGGCTTCGACCAATTCGAACAGACGCTCCCGCGACTGTGGATCAACGCCAACGGTTGGCTCATCGAGCAGCATCACCGGAGGTTGATGCACGATACCGCAGCCAAAGTTCAGGCGGCGCTTCATGCCGCCGGAGAATTTTTTTGGCAAGTCTTTGGCCCGATCACCCAACCCGATTGTGGCGAGGACTTCCCTGACCCGTGATTCCAGCGCGCTACCCCGAAGGCCATAAGCCTGGCCCCAGTACCGCAGGTTATCGATGGCGGGCAAGTCCTCGTAGATCGCCAGTTCCTGCGGTACGACTCCGAGCGACTTCTTGGCATTCCTAGATTCTTTCTGAACGTCAAAACCAGCCACGCTGATACGGCCCGAGGTCGGCTGCAACAAGCCTGAAATGCAGTTGATCGCAGTTGATTTACCGGCCCCGTTGGGTCCGAGCAGACCAAAAACGGCGCCTTTGCAGGCTTCAAAACTCACGCCCGCAACCGCAACGACTTCGCCGTATTGTTTAACCAGGTTTTCTACGCTGAGCACATCAAACTCCGATTGATTACCTCTTGCAGCAAGTTTAGTAGAAAACGAGCCACTATTTTTTAAACTTTAAAAAGGCGGAAAATTGAAAATCTGCTATATTGAAACTGACCATTCGGTCAAATAAAACCAAACTAGGGAGTTTTTCATGCATTTCAAGTTATTGATTACCGCATTACTGATGATGTTCGTTTCACAATCCGCACTGGCCCAACTGGATGCGTTCACTGACTACGACATAAGCAAGGAATTGTGGAATATCACCATGGTTAAAGTAAAACCCAATATGAGTGATGATTATCTCGAAGGCCTGAAAGAGACTTGGGTGGCATCCAATAATGTCGCGAAGGAACTGGGGCAAATCGAGGACTTTCACATATTCCGGAGTCAGCTGGGCGCAAGCGGTGATGCAAACCTGATCCTGGTCGTCAAGTTTTCTGACAGCAGCCAGCTTGAACCTAATAAGCTGGAATATGACAAATTCATGAAAGCCTGGGGCGAAGCCAACGAGGACCGGACCCGGGAAATCACAAAGAATTATCCTGCCATGAGAGAAATTACGGGTGAATACCTGGTGAGAGAGATCACCATTAAGTAATCCGGGTTCCACACGGAATAGATAAAGCCCGGCAAATGCCGGGCTTTTTTTAAATGGCAAATCAGCTAGTTGCTAATTTTTATATCAGCGTTACTCTGTATCAAGCTTGCCCGTGGCAGCCTCGACCTCTGTCGCAATCTGCTCAAGTCGAGCGACATCCGGCGCGGTGAATTCGACAAACAGCACACCGATGACCATGATGGGAATGGCGGCAACTATCAGCAGGAGGATGGTTTCCAGGACATGGCGAAAGGTAAAGGTTTCGCGGTCGCGCATGTAGCGGTAAACCAGGCGCAACATGAAATACAGCAGGAACAGGCAAGCGGCAAGAATGAATATCCGGGCGAACGTCGCCTTGGCCTGC
>Ga0265306_10000438_pt1 | contig 19737 bp, 19 predicted proteins | sample Helome_3_FD_192493 | JGI IMG/M metagenome (GOLD analysis project Ga0265306, IMG submission 192493) | Marine sediment microbial communities from subtidal zone of North Sea - Hel_20160420 (Illumina Assembly) | ecosystem: Environmental > Aquatic > Marine > Subtidal zone > Sediment ... | reverse complement strand
TCTGCCGACTCTGCCGGATCAAGTCCGAGATCCTCGAATACATTTCCTTTCGTTACCTTCTTCATAGCTCACCTACTTCTTACGCTGCAGATCATGATAGCGTGACTTGCCAAGTTCGATATCTGACTTACGGGTCTTCTGTGTCTTTTTCTGGAATGCATGCAATACATGAATTCCGTCACGCCGACGGACTACGTAAAGAACTCTGAACGCGCCGCTCCGATCCTTGATCCGAACCTCCCAAACGCCGTGGCCGACACTGGCGAACGGTTGACTGTGCAAAGGCTTTTCGCCCAGTTGCAGTAGGTAGAGTTCACTACCAATGTCGACACGGACTGTTCGCGGAAATTCTCTGATGACATCCAGCGAGTCGCCATGCCAGTGAATGGCCTAAAGCGGCCTGTCCGTCATCGAGAGAGTATATCGAATATAGTATATTTCTCAAGTGAAGTGGTGCTCGTTTATCAATGCATATTTTGTCCCATTGCGATCTGCGAGTACGATGAAAATCATAGGCTTACGCGGTGAAATGGGGAATTCTATAGGACAGGTGGAAGTTGTAACTAACAGTATTGATTAGAAAAATCGGCAATCAGCGTTCTGGCTACGAACCGTGCTCTCTTGGAGAAACACCAACAGGCTGTCCGGAGATTGGCCCATTTGTCTCCGGCCAAATTCAACGTTCGCCGGCAGACGCTGCCCGCGCGCGCACGACAACTTCCTCGGCCAAGTCTTGAATCAATTCTTCAGTTGCATCGAAACTCGAGAAAGTGCAGCTCATCGCGGCCACGACCTTACCGTCGATGCCGTGAATGGGTGCCGCAACACAAACCAGGCCACGGGTTATTTCTTCGCGATCAATGGCGAATCCCTTTGCGATAACTGACTCGAGCTCCTCTCGCAGCGTTTTGCCCTCCGAAATCGTATTCGCCGTATAACGCTTCAGCTTGCGGCGCGAAACCTTGCTGATCGTCCGGGCGTCGCTGTGTGCGAGCAGTACCTTGCCCATGGCCGTGCAGTGCAATGGAAAGCTCTTGCCGACCTCGGAATGCAGGCGAATGACAAAATCGCTTGGTTCGATCTTGTCGATGTAGGTCCCCGTTTCCCCGTCGCGAATACCAAGTGTTGCGACGTTCCCCGCCTTCGCTTGCAGTTCTTCCAGATGCGGCCTTGCTATTCGGCGAACGTCGTAGTTCGCCGTGACCGATGCTCCGAGACCCGCGAGCAGCAGGCCGCCCTGGAAACGCCGCGTGGCATCGTCATAGGTCAGCGCGGACAGGTCGACGAGTTCCTTCAGCAAGCGGTGGACGGTCGCCTTCGATATTCCGCTTGCATCGACAATTTCACTGAACGTCAGTCCCGCATCTGCGTCAGGGGCGGTAACTGCTTCGAGGATATGGAAGCCCTTGGACAGTGCGCTCAATCGGATCTCCCTTGCTGCTATTGACAGTGTGCTCGAATAGGTGCCTAATGGTGTCATAAATAAAACAATGTTTCAAATATGGAACTTCATAGACGAACTGTCGTGAACAGGGGCTCCCATGAACATCTCGGACTTACTCTCGAATAACCCGGTTGTACCGCTCGTGCAGGCCGACGATCCCGCTATCGCTGTTCAGACGTCCCGAGCTCTCGCGGCAGGTGGACTCAAGGTCGCCGAGGTCGTTTTCCGCACCGATCGTGCGCTCGAGTGCCTGGAGGCGGTGGCTGAGGAAGTGCCCGAGATGATTGCTGGCGCGGGCACGGTATTGAGTGCTGAGCAAGCGAACGCGGCGCTCGACAACGGTGCGCAGTTCCTCGTTTCGCCGGGTCTCGAAGACGGCGTAGTCGGCGTTGCCCAGGAACGCGGTGTGCCAGTCTACCCGGGCACGATGACGCCCAGCGAGGTCCAGCACGCCTTTAACTTGGGTCTCGACACCGTCAAGTTCTTCCCGGCATCAATTGCCGGTGGCGTGCCGGCGCTCAAAGCGCTGGCCAGCGTCTTTCGCACAATGAAATTCATGCCTACGGGCGGCATCAGCCCGGGGAACCTCGCCACTTTTCTGGTGGTACCGGCCGTTCTGGCCTGTGGTGGTAGCTGGCTGACGCCCAAGGACGCAATCGAGGCCGGCAATTTCGATGCAATAACCGCGCTCGCGGCCGAGGCCGTCGAGATCGCGCGCAAAGCAAGAGGATAAGAAGATGGGACAATACGTGACATTTGGCGAAATCATGCTGCGGCTCAAGTCGCCGGGACATGAGCGTTTTTTCCAGTCGCCATCGCTGGAGTCGACATTTGGCGGCGGCGAGTCCAATGTCGCCGTAGCCTTGGCCAATTACGGTCTCGATGCGGCCTTCGTTACCGCTTTGCCGGAGAATGACATCGCGGAGGCGTGCATTCGTGAAGTACGGAGCTTCGGTGTCGATGTTAGTAACATTCGTCGCTCGGGCTCGCGAATAGGTGTCTATTTCCTCGAAGGCGGTGCCAACCAGCGGCCAAGCAAAGTCGTTTACGATCGCGAGCACACCGCAATATCCGAGTGCGCACCTGGCGACATCGACTGGTGCGGGATATTTGATGATGCGAAGTGGTTCCACATCACGGGCATCACGCCGGCACTGACCCAGTCTGCTGCCGATGCGTCGCTCGAAGCCGTCAAAGCGGCGAAAGAGGCAGGTGTAACTGTGTCCTGCGACTTCAATTACCGCGGCAAGCTCTGGAAATACGGGAAGACGGCGCCCGAGGTCATGCAGGACCTCGTCAAGTATGTAGACGTCGGTATCGCGAACGAGGAGGACTGCCAGAAATCGCTCGGCATCTCGGTCGACGTCGACGTGCACACGGGCGAGCTCGACACGACCAAGTACGAAGCGCTGTCGCAGAAGGTGCTTGAGATCTATCCCGATATGTCCATCATCGCGATCACGCTGCGCGAAAGTCGCAGCGCCGACACCAACGGTTGGTCCGCCTGCCTGCGCGATAGCGACGGTTTCAAGCTGTCACGGCATTATGAGATCACCGATATCATTGATCGCGTTGGCGGTGGCGACAGTTTCGCGTCAGGCCTGATTGCCGGGCTCGCCATGCACGAGGACCGCCAGCAGGCGCTGGAGTTCGCCGTGGCCGCGAGCTGCCTCAAGCACTCGATTTCGGGCGACTTTAACCGTGTATCGGTCAGCGAAGTACAAAACCTGATGGGAGGCGACGCATCCGGCCGCGTGCAGCGGTGACATGAGGATGCGCGACTACCTGGTCGCTATCGTACTGACCGCGATGATCGCGGCGGCCCTGGTACTGGCGCTCGTCTGGCGCGTCGATGAGGCAAGGACGCTGCGTTGGGCGCATGTCTACGAAATCAGTTCTCCGTATCACCAGCAGGCGCTCGCCGCCGCTGAGGAATTCGAGCGGCTGACGAATGGCCACTATCGCATGCGAGTGTACCCGGCATCAGCACTCGGCAACGAAAGCGCCATCAACGAGTCGCTGTCGCTAGGTGCCATTGACATCATCAATACCGGAGTCTCATTCGTCGCCAACGAATACCCGTTGATCGCGCTGTCGGATTTCCCCTACGCGATCGAGGACTTCGAACACTGGAAGGCCTATCGTGAATCACCGCTGTTCGAGGAGATCGCCAAGGGTTTTGGTCGTGCAACGGATACCGAGGTCATTGGCCTGACGTACTACGGGTTTCGGCATGTGACGGCCAATCGGGCGATTCGACACCCCGAGGATATGGAAGACCTCAAAATCCGCGTGCCCAATGCCCCGATGTTCCTGATCCTGCCGCAGGCGACCGGTGCCAATGCAGCACCAATGCCTTTCGCGGAGGTTTACCTCGCATTGCAGCAAGGTGTTGTCGATGCCCAGGAAAATCCGTTGACTACGATTCGCTTCAAGCGTTTCCACGAAGTTCAGTCGCACATAAACCTGACCGGTCACATCATGCCGTCAATCCTGACCCTGGTGTCCGTCCGGTCTCTTGAGGAACTTGGCGAGGACAATGCTGCGCTGCTGCAGGACGTTACCGCGCGAGCTGCACAGCGTGCGTCGCAAGAAATCGCCAATAGCGAGGCAGAACTCGTCAAGTGGTTCACCGACGAGGGCGTGGCTGTAGGTGAGGTTGACCGCCGCGCATTTCGAGCGTCGGTTGACGCCCATTTCGAGGATCGTGAGTATCCCTTTGAAGCCTCCTATCTCATGAGACTGAGGGAGCTTGCCGGCAATGAGTGACCGATCAGGTGCTCGGATGCAATGGACGGACATCCCGGCGCTCGTGCTGTTCGTTGTGCTTGCCGCCGTTGTGTTGCTGCAGTTTCTTTCGCGGTACGTCCTCAATGACAGCGTCGCCTGGACCGAAGAGATCGCTCGTTACTTGCTAATCGGAGTAGCTTACGCCGGATCGATTTCCGCGCTGCGCAAAGGGGAGCACATTTTTCTCGAAGTCATCTACCGACGTGTGCCACTCGCGAGCGTCAAGCCGCTTGCGGTACTGGTTGACCTGGTCAGCGTTGCTTTCCACGCTGCTGTAACGCTGCTCGCTGCCGGGCTCACGCTCGTGGCGGACCGGCGCATGATCTCGGTCGATCTGCCGAAGAGCATCGTCTATGGATTCGTGGCCATCACACTCCTGGCCACGACCATTGTTGCAGCGCGCCGGCTCTTTACCCGCGCAGGGCAGAGCAGCGAGCAGATTCTGCGCGAGATCGAACAGTCCGCAGCAGGGGAGGAGTTGGTGTGACTATTCTCCTTATCGTGCTGGTGCTGCTGTTCGCTCTGCTTGCTGCCGGAGCGCCGGTTTACGTGGCGCTCGGCGTGTCTTCACTTGTGTATTTTTTCAGTGAGGGTATGGCAGGCGTGGCGGCGGTGCACACAATGATCAATGGCCTCAACAGCTTCACGCTGATTGCCGTTCCATTTTTCATTCTTGCCGGACACCTGATGAATGCTTCCGGGTTTACCGATCGGATTTTTGCGTTCGCGCGCGCCTTGATCGGTTGGGCACCCGGCGGCCTTGGTCACGTCAACATCGGCGCCAGTGTTGTGTTCGCCGGAATGTCGGGTGCCGCTGTCGCCGATGCCGGTGGATTGGGCGCGGTAGAAATCAAGGCCATGCGTGATGCCGGATACGACCGGGGATTCTCGGTTGGGGTAACTGCCGCGTCATCGACGATCGGCCCGATCATCCCGCCGTCCCTGCCGCTGATCATCTACGGCGTCGTCGCCGAGGTCTCGATCGGGCAGCTATTCGCGGCTGGTCTCGTTCCCGGATTATTGATGGCACTGGCCCTGATGGTCATGGTGCATTGGACATCCAAGCGTCGCGGTTACGCGCGCGAGGCTGCATTCTCATGGAGCATCGCTGTGAGAGCCGCGCGCGGCGCCGTATTGCCACTCCTGGCGCCGGTAATCGTAGTTGGTGGAATCGTCTTCGGGGTTTTTACGCCGACAGAGGCCGCAATCGCCGCGGTCGCCTATACGCTGCTCGTCGGCGCCGTCGTCTATCGATCGCTCGACTGGCGCAGCGTCGTAAACGCGATGCTGGCGACAATCGAGACGACCGCGGCGGTGCTCATGATTGTCGCGTCGGCCGCTTTGTTCGCCTGGGTGCTGACGGCCAACCAGGTTGCCGATGGCATCGCCGGCGGTTTACTCGCACTGACTACCGACAAAACCCAGGTGCTGCTACTGATCATGGTGATGGTCTTTGCGGTTGGTTTCTTCATGGAAACGGTTGCCGCTATCACTATCCTCGCACCGCTGGTGCTTCCGGTCGCATTAGCTGTAGGTATTGATCCTGTTCACCTCGGGATCGTGTTCGTACTTAATCTCATGATCGGTTTATTGACGCCACCGGTCGGCATGGTGCTCTACGTGCTGGCAAAGGTCTCGAAGACACCGTTCGAGGAATGCGTGAGTGCAACTCTGCCATTTCTCGTGCCGTTGGTGGGCGTGCTGCTATTGCTGGTCTTCGTTCCCGATATCGCGTTGTGGTTGCCCAACCGGCTCTTTGCTGACTGATTAGGGTTGTACCGATGAGCCAATCATATATGTTCGACCTCAGCGGCAAAGTAGCGCTCGTCACGGGAGCTACTCATGGGCTCGGAATGGCAATGGCCAAGGGTCTGGGCGCTGCGGGCGCACGGCTGGTTGTCAACGGCAACTCGTCACAGAAAAAAATCGACAACGCGGTGGCGATCTATAAAGATGCAGGAGTCGATGCAGCCGGTTACCGCTTCGATGTGACGGACGAGAACGAGGTGGACGCTGCTATCGCGGAAATCGAGTCGGATATTGGGCCGATCGATATTCTGGTCAATAACGCTGGCATCATTCGCCGCGCCCCGTTACTGGACATGCCGCTCGACGAATGGGAGTTGGTAGTCAAGACAGACCTGACCAGTGCTTTTGTCGTATCCAGGCCTGTCGTGTCGCGCATGGTGAGCCGAGGTAGAGGCAAGGTTATCAATATCTGTTCCATGATGAGCGAACTGGGGCGCGATTCGGTCGGCGCCTATGCCGCAGCAAAGGGCGGCCTGAAGATGCTCACGCGCAGCATGGCGACGGAATGGGCCCGACACAATATTCAGGTCAATGGCATCGGCCCAGGCTACTTCGCCACCGAACAGACAAGACCGCTCAGAGTCGACGGTCATCCGTTCAACGATTTTATTGTCGAGCGTACGCCGGCAGGGCGATGGGGCAACCCGGAGGACCTTCAGGGTACTGTCGTATTCCTCGCGTCGGCGGCCAGCGACTTCGTTAATGGACAGATCATCTATGTCGATGGCGGCATACTCGCGACCATAGGCAAGCCGGGCAACGAGTAGCGCACCGGCATGCGCCATAATTTCAACAATTCGGTCCTGGCTATTTGCGCGCTACTGTTATGTGCGGCCTGTACATATCGTTCGTCGTTTGGTGCCACAGCGAGCGTGTCTCCCTGGCTGCTGGTCGACGATTTCGAATCCGAAGAGCCACTGGGTAACTGGACGAATATTGACGCGCAGAATGAAACCGACCCTCATGTGCCCGAGCCGCAGATCTCGGAAATCCGCCGCGAGCCGAGCACTGGAAACCGTTATATGCTGAGGAAACCTGCGGCTGACGGCATCGTCGGTAACCGGAAAGCGATCGGGTTCGTCCCGTTGTCGAATTCTGTCCCGGTTGGCGAAACCTGGACATTCTATACGCGCGTCAACGTCGAATACTTTCCGAATAATCATTCATTTGGCTTGAGCAATGTCGCTGCATCGGAAATCTCGAATAGCGGGTATGATTCGTTCGAGCCGATGATCCGGATTACCGACAAGCATGAGTCGGATGGGTACAAGAATGATGGGACACTGATGGTGCTTGTAGGCAACAAGTCCTATCGAAAAATCGTCGATCCTGCGACGGGCGAGCCCGCGAAGCCTTTGGAGCCCGGGCAATGGTATGAGCTATGGTACGTAGTAAATAATGCTCGGTTTGAGTTGGGTGGGCAGCGCTATGATCTCTATGTACGCGGCGGCGAATTTGAACAAAGACAACTCGTGTTCAACGGCGCGGAATTCCGTATGCGACGTGAGCTGCCGCTGACATTCTTCATGGCGATCTCTAACACCGGCCCGCACAAAGCACCTTATGGGAATGGCGGTGTTCGATACGACGATATCTACATGGCCCCGGGTCGCACGTTATCGTCGCCCGCCGGACAATAATCGAGAACAACAAATGTCGAGGATACTCAAAGCGATGAAACCCGGTACGAGAGATATCTTAAAACGAACCAGCACGGCGTCGATCGCTACGCTGTTGTTCAAGAGAGGACTACGGAATCAGTTCGTGCAGGGAGTATCTCGCCTGAATCCAGATCGTGACCGGATGGTCGGTCCAGCATTCACGCTGCGGTACATTCCCGCCCGCGAAGACCTGAACCGGATAAGCGTATTCCAGGACCCCGAACACCCGCAGCGCAGGGCGGTCGAAGAGATTCCCGGAGGGCACGTGCTGGTCATGGATTGTCGGCGGGATGCCACGGCTGCTTCGGCGGGCTCGATTCTGGCAACTCGACTGCAATACCGAGGTTGTGCCGGCATCGTTACTGACGGCGGCTTGCGCGATGCCGATGACATTGGCGCGCTGGAGATGCCGTCGTTCTGTGCAAATCCATCTGCGCCTACGAATCTGACCAGGCACCAGGCGCTAGATGTCAATGTCCCAATCGGTTGCGGGACGGTCGCGGTGTTCCCCGGCGATATCGTTGTCGGTGACGGCGACGGTGTCATCGTCATTCCCGTCGATATCGTGGAGGAGGTCGCAGCGGAAGCGGCGGGCATGGAAGAATACGAAGCCTGGGTCCTGGAACAGGTAAGGACCGGCGCTTCGATAATCGGGCTCTATCCGATGGACGACGACACTCGCGCGCGATTCGAAGCCTACCGGGCGCAAAAGGACAACGGCGAGTAACTTGGCATCTCCTAACCAACGTCTACTCAGTAAGTTAGTCAAGAATTCGCCTGATAGTCTGATCAATCAACGAATATTCGGTCGACTCTATAAAGCCAAGCGAAAAGGTCTGAACTGTTGCAAGAAACTTGTCTTTGTCTCGACGGCCGAAACCCAGCACCGTCATATAGGGCCTGCTGACATAATCATCTGGAAATTCATCATCCTCGTGATGCAAAACGAATAATACGCGAGGCGAATTCTGGTCACCGAAGGCCATCCACTCAGGAGCGGGCAGATCGCCAATTGACTGCTCTTCAATCATGTGGCGTTGCTCATCAGCAGACGCATACCAAAAGTCGGTGGCATCCATTTTGCCACCCGGCACCCCTTCATACTGTACCCAGTATTTGTAGCCAGGGCTGACTTTGCTCATTGTGAAGTCACAGCGATCAGGGTAGAAGTCCCACTGTCCCTGCCACTGACCATTGGAAGAGGTAAACGTAATACGAACATGTTGCCGGGACTCTATGTCCACTACTGAACTTGATGGATCAGTTCCAGCATTCATGGCATGAAAGTAGTTTCCGTCCTGGCGGTGAATAGCATTGGGAAACCCACGGTACTCACCTTTCCAGCCCGAACCCTCTTCGCTGTGAAAGCCCAGCCAGTCCACGCCGTCCGGATCGACGATGCTCGACAAGCCACCGCCTTCCTTTTCGAGGTAGTAGATCGCTGAAGGAGTAGAGATGATGTACGCCGCCCCGCCCCCGGCAGATTCATCTGCACCATGAGTGAGTCGCACCGTTTGCTCGGTCTGTGCAACGCACGCGCCAAGCCATAGTGTGTACACAAGGAATGCCGTCAATCTACTTTGAAACATGGTCCCGTTTCTAAGATTTCGCGCTTCGTTTCAGGCTGGCGCCGATAGCCAGGATAGCTGCTGAGCAGAGCGCGAACAGAATCCGTCCCCATATCGGGTTTGGCATCAGTGTCATTGCCAGCACGCCGGTTCCCATGACAATTACCATGATTCCCAGCTTGTGCCGTTGCTGCCGATCATAGTCGTCCTGCTTGTCGTCCGAGATGACAGGCGTCTCGAGATCGGCGAAATACTCCTCCGTCTCGGTCCGATGATGATCGCGTTCCTCCCGATACAACAGTGACGTCGCACAGAAGAACGGTCCCGTGATAAACACGTGTCCGGCGATCGTTAGAATTACGTTCAGTTCGGTGGCCTCGCGTCGTGTGAGTTCTTCGATGCCGACCCAGGAAGCAAAGGCATCCGCGGTAACGACATTGGCCACGAGCCAGGATACGCCCAGGCCCAGAAAAACCGTGACCCAGGGAGCCCATGTAGGCGTCCTCTTCACGAGCATTCCGAGTATGAGAGGAAGCAATAGTGGCATCTGGATCATTGTCGTCACTGACATCATCAGGTCGAACAGGCTGAGTTCCTTCATGGACAGGAAGACCAGCGCCATGCCGATCACGAGGATGCCGTTTACGAGACTTACAATTCTTCCTATCTGCAATTGCTTCTTGTCGTCCGCCTTGCCGCCGATTCGGGCCATGAGCGGTTGATATACACTGCGGACAAAGATTCCCGCAGTCTTGTTGAGCGCAGAATCCATGGACGACATCGTCGCGGCGAAAAGGCCAGCGACCAGCAGGCCAACCGTGCCGACCGGCATGAAGTTCTGTGCGAACGTCAAATACACTGAATCGGCAGCCTTGCTACCCAGATCGGCGTAGGCGGTGGCCGCATCGGGTTGCAGAATCGCCGTTGCCCAGGGCGGAATGAAAAAGACGATGCTACCCACGCCCATGAGTATCGTCGTCAAAAGTGCCGCCTTCTTGGCGTTCTTTGAGTCCTTGGCGGTCAGGAACCGATACGACTCATTGAGATTGATGATGGTCGTGAGCTGTTTCGGCAGGAAGAACAGGAATGTGCAGAACAGTATGAGGCCATAGTTCATGTTCGGACCCATTACGAACCCAGATGGGAAGTTACTAACGAGGTTCATCGGGCCGCCAACTTCGACAAGGGCGACAATCGCGCAGGCAACTGAAATCACGGCAACGACCAGGGTTTGAATAAAGTCCGAGGCGACAACGCCCCATGCGCCGGAAATCACGGATACAAACAGAACGGTCAATCCCGTTCCGATGATCGTGATATTCATGTCTACCTCAAGAAAGGCACTCGTGAATACGCCTAGCGCGTTCAGCCATACGCCGGCGTTGATGACACTGAAAACGATAATCGCCCAGGTGAAAAATTGCTCATTCTGTTTGCCGAAGCGCCGCTTGATGCCTTCACTTGGTGTGTCCACACGCATCTGGCGAAATCGTTGCGCGAAATACGCCCATCCACAAAGGAAAGCGAACGTGTTGCCGAAGAAAACGAGGCTGATGGCAAATCCGTCGCTGAAGGCTTTGCCGGCGCCACCAGTAAACGTAAAGGCCGAAATCTGGGCCATGAAAGCCGCGGAGCCGACCATCCACCAGAGCATGCGGCCGCCGCCACGGAAATAGTCGCTCGTGGAGTTCTTTGCCAGGCGACTGAAGACAATGCCGATGCCGACAACCAGCAAAAAGTAGCCGGCGATGACGATGTAATCGTAGATCATGCGGTTGTTCAATCGTCGAGAAGGTGCTGTACATCAACCCAGCGGTCATTCTTCCGGATCAGATCGATGATCTGCTGGTACCGACTGCCTTCTTTGAAGGTTGGGTAGGGCTCGAACTCGAGCCCCTTGATGTCCTTCAGAAATTCGCGAATGAGATAGGTCCAGTTGCGTTGGGTATCGTCATCAATATCTGGCACCGAAGCGGCAATGGCCTCCGGCAACGGCCGTTTCTGCCAGTCTTTGCCTTCTTTATAGAGGTACAGAGGTCCGCTGCCGTAGTGACCCTTGATGTAGATGGCGCCTTCACTGCCGTAGATGACGATGTGATCCTCGTTGAACCGGGGCTGCAGTCCGCCATGTCGAAACAGGACGGACACCGGCTGCTTCGCAGGATGCCGGCTCTCCAATTGCGCGAGCACGGTGTACGACCACTCCACGTCGGACTCGCCCCATTCGAGATTCGGGTCGTCGATGTCTTCCGGGATCAGTTCACGGCGCGACTTGAAATTGTGCACACCATCGACAATCGGGGCCCTGCCAAGATCATTCCTGACTTCGCCACTGATCGAGAGGATCTTGTCGCCGATAATGTGCGTAGCAATTGACAACAGGTGCGTGAAGTTATTGTTGAGACGACCGCCGCCGGCTTCTTTGGTGTGCGACCAGCCGAATGGAATGTGGCGCTCGAGATTGAAATGCGAGATGCACTCCATCTCCAGTGGTTCGCCGATGGCACCACCCGCAACGAGCTGTTTTGCGTGCAGGATCTCCGGTGTGTAGCGGTAGCTCGCGGCGAAAGCCGTCTTCACACTCTTGGCAACGGCCAACTCGTAGAGCTTTCTGGCGCTGTCACCGTCCTGGGTAAGCGGTTTGTCGCAGAACACATGGCATCCGTGCTGGATCGCCCGCGTTATCGGTTCAACGTGGGCACCGCCCGGCGTTCCAATTGCCACGATATCGGGCTCGCAGTCATCGAGGGCCTGCTTCCAGTCCATGCTTGTGTAGGGGATGTCGAGTCTCGCGGCGACTTCGTTTAGAACACTCTCAGTTCGCCCGACCATGCCGACCACTTCGGCTGAGGCTTCTCTGAAGGCCTCAGTATGCCCCTGGCCGGCGTACCCTGTTCCGCAAATCAGCACCTTCAATTTGTCTTCCATGTCTACCAGTTCCACAAGGTTCCGTCCTCCAGTCGGCTGACGGGCAAATAAGATCGCTTGTACGGATATTCTTTCGCGGCATCCTCGTCGAATTCCACGCCGAGGCCCGGCGCTTCGCTGACCTGCACCATGCCATCTTCGACGCACATTTCGTGCGTGAACAGCTGCCGGGTCTCGTCATTGCCAAAGCCGACAAATTCCTGGATGCCGAAATTTGGCGCCCAGGTATCCAGGTGCATGTGGGTTGCAATACAGACCGGCGACAGGTCGGGTGCCCCGTGAGGTGCCGTCTTCACGTTATGGATAGCGGCGAAATCTGCGATACGCCGCATGGCGGTCACACCGCCCGCGTGGGTTGAGGCGGCCCGAATGTAGTCGATTAACTGGTTTTCGACCAGGTGCTTGCAGTCCCAGATCGAATTGAACGTCTCGCCGATCGCGAGTGGGATGGTCGTATGCGCGCGGATGAGGTCATAGCTCTGCTGGTTCTCTGCGAGCGATGCGTCTTCCAGGAAGAGGAGATCGTATTTCTCGAGTAGCCTGCCGAGCCTGGCGGACTCGATGGGCGTCAGGCGGTTATGGACGTCGTGCAGAAGATGAATGTCATTGCCGAGTCGACCTCGCGCGGCCTCGAACAGCCCTTCGATCATGCTGAAGTACTTCTGCGTCGACCAGGTTTCTTCAGGGGGCAAAGGCCGGTTGCCCTGCAGTTCGAAGTAGTCCATCTTGTCGCCCAGTACTCCGTAGGTTACCGGTAGTCCGGGAACGGCAGACTGGAGCCTGATCGCCTTGAAACCCTGGTTCTTGAGATCGTCGGCCTTGTCCAGGGTGTCGTCTACATCGATCCCGTTGGCATGGACGTAGACGGTAACCCCGTCGCGGCTCCTTCCCCCAAGGAGCTGGTAGAGCGGCAGGTTAGCCACCTTGCCCTTGATGTCCCACAGTGCCATGTCGACCGCGGCGATGGCCGCCATTGCGATGGGTCCGCCGCGCCAGTATGCACCGCGGTACAGGTACTGCCAGGTGTCCTCGATCCTGCGGGCGTCGCGCCCGATCAGGCACGGCACGACGTGCTCTTCAAGGTAGGCGACGACGGCCATCTCACGTCCATTGACGGTCGCGTCGCCAAGACCGTAGATGCCGCCTTCGGTAATGACCTTGACGGTAACGAAATTACGGCCCGGGCAACAAACCAGGACCTTGATGTCTTTGATCTTCACCTATTTTCCGTTAGCTGTTTGTATCGCAACATCGCTTCGACGAGATAAAAGTCGCCGAAGATAGCGCCAACTTCTTCATGGACATCGTACTCCCACGACCCTCGGGTCAGGACTGATTCGTACGGTGTGCCCGTTGCGAGGTAGGGAGGCGAGGTCAGGTCGTTGAGCATGTTCTCTGCGGCATCCAGGTACTTCGCTTTCCCGGTGAACTGGTAGAGTTCAATTGCAGCGGACGCCACGATCGCGGCTGCGGACGTGTCCAGCGCGTGCTGATCGTCGACCGGGGCGTCGAAATCCGTGTAGGGAATGGAGTCTTTCGACTGCGATTTCAGGGCATCCATGTAATAGTCGAAAGCGACCTCGGCACGATCCAGGTTGACCTCGTAGCCAGTGTACCGATAGAGCATGGCGTAGCCGTAAATCAGCCAGGCCTGTCCGCGTGACCATGTGCTCTCGGTCTTGTCACCTTGCTGGGTCCGCTTGTTGATCACTGCTCCGTTAGCGGGATCGAATTCAACCACGTGCCAGTGACTGCCGTGTTTGCGTGGCACGTATTCATCGCTCGAAGGGGGTTCCCACTGGGCGTTGCCATCCTTGAACACGGTGTGCTGCCATGTGGTGTCCGCATGGCGTGCGACCTTGTCGACGAGATCCATGTTCCCGGTTTTCCTGGCGACGTAAATCGGAAGCTCGAGGTTCATCACCATGTCGCTGTTTATCTCAAACTGTCCTTCGTAGGGCTGGAACAGCGAAGGCGGCCATGTGCGAAACCCGCCGACATGGGCGTTGTAGCGTTGCGTCGTGAATGTCTCGTTTGCCCAGTGGATAGTGCCTTCGTAGTCACGCACTTCCTCTTCTGTCAGTGCGTCCGATCCATAGCGTAGCGCGTATCCGAAGGCATTGTAGATCTGGAATCCGGTGTCGTTGTCGGAGGCCGTGGCCCGTGGACGAATCGAGTCGTTCCAGTCGCGTCCGTAGTCAGCCCACTTCGCGTCGCCCGTGTGGTTGTATAACATCCACATTAGTCCGGCGGAGAAACCGCAACACCAGCCGTTGAGGTCTCGCCCGATCCACTTCCCCGACGTGTCCGTATAGCACGGAAACCGCGTCGGCCCGGTTCGTTGCGCCAGGTTCTCCACCTGTACCTCGGCAAAGGCCAGCGCCTTGTCGACTTGCTCGACCAGCGAATCGGCGGACGCAGAAGGTGCCGCCGCGAAGACGCAGGATGCAGCCAACACGGTCGGGAGGAAGCGATTCATTCCTTACTCAAATTTCAGGTTGTCGATCTTGTACTCGTTGTTGTTCGCCCGGATCTGGCCCGTGTCCTTCATCACCACATCCTTGATCAATGTAATTGGCTCGCCATTGGTCAGGAACAGTTCGAGAGGGGCGCTCGCGTCCCAGTTTGAGTTCGTGATGTGCAGTTTCTGCACCCCGTGAAATTTCAGTGAGGCCTCACTTTTGTTGCGCTTGCCGAGACCCGTATTCGTGAACTTGTTGCCTTCGATGACTACGATCGGTCCGAAAGTACTTTCATCGGTGCCGCCGCGGTAGATATTGGCAACCGCTCCCTGGACATCGGTGAACGTGCTGTCTTTGATCGTCACGTTCTCGACGTTATAGATACCCAGGTCGTCCGTTTCCTTGTCTAACGACAGGATAGACCCGGTGACGTTCGTCATCTCCGTGTTGCTGATGTCGATCGAATCGGCAAACGTATTCCTGTACACCTTGAGGAAATCGAAGCTGTGGTTGACATCGAGGTCAGTGACCTTGCAGTCACGAATGGCCAGAGAGTAATTACGATTCATCGAGTACTTGCTGGTGCTGATGACATTATTGCCGGGCTGGTCAGGCGATTCCGCACCGTCAATCCAGAGGTTCTGGAGTTCGAGCGCGCCGCCGTTTTCGACAACAAAGAAGCTGGCCTTACCCGACCGAAGAATGGCCTTGTCGCCGCTCTCTGTCCTTATCGTCACCGGGTGTTTGATGAGCGCGTATTTCGTCAGCAGGTATTCACCGCCATTCTCGAGGATCAGCGTGTCGCCCGGGCCACTGTTGGCGAGCGCATCCAATATCGTATTCGTGCCGGCCGCGACGGCATGCGACTTGCCGCTCCGGAACGCAATGACACTGTCTGTCTTCGGGTAGAAGTCCGCGCCGGTTTCTGCCTTGGTCACAGGCAACCTGATTTCGCCGAACCCAATCTCGTCGATCAGCGATTGGGCCGGCACGCGAAGTCCGTGTTCATTCTCAGCGACCGAGTAGGGCACCTTGCTAAATCCGGTGTCTATCGGAACATCGGCTTCTTCGTTCAGCACATTGCCCTCGAAGCTGATGCCGGAGATGTCGTCGTAGATCGTGAACGGATCCAGATTCGTCTTGCTCATGAAGATGTTGTTGTGCATCGATGAGCCGGTGGGAGCTGCCGAACGCTCTTGGTCGCTACCGGCACAAAGCTGTACGTGGTCGCTATCGATCACAATGTTGTTGTTCATCAATGAGTCGACAACGGGGTCGTAACGATTGATCGGACCATTGGGTACGCCATTCATAATCACGAGTGCGGCGCGAAAGCGATGCCCCGTCAGGCCGGACAAGTAGTTGTTACGTACGGTCTGATTCTCGTTAATGATCCGGATGCCGCCCGTATTGGGTATACGATTGCCGAGAAAGTAGTTGCCTTCAACGAGCGTGTAATGCCCGTGTCGCATTGTCAGCGTGCCCTGGCTCTCGAAGAACACATTACCGCGAAATTCGTTACCGCAGGACTTGCTCGAGATGATCTCGAGTTCACCACCGGTGCGGTCGAAATAGTTGTATTGGACGATGGTGTTAGAAAATTCCCGGGAGTAATGGCTGGTTCCGATGCGCAGGGTTTCTCCGCCATTCGACCCCAGCGTCTGGCGCGGGCCGAAGTAGTTGTATTCAATGACGTGACCGTTCTCGCGACTGGCCTCTGTGTTCATGCGGACCGCTAAAGTGACGCCGCGGTTTCCCTTGTCGATCAATGAGTTATGGTCGAAGCGGTTGTTCTTGCCGTAGAGGCCCACCCAGAGATCCGTGTCGTGGCGCTCCGGGTTGCTGAAGTTGTCGATGACCGTGTTCGTCACTCTCGAGTTATTGGCAAGTTCGTCCTTCGACGTCCTGAACGAAATGACCTCGCTCGTCGGAGTGTATCCGTTCCTGAACACGAGCCCCGACACGACGATGTGCTCGCCCGACAAGCTGAGGTTGGACTGGCCGGTGATGACCACCTTGCCGGGTTCTTCGGCCTTCAGTTCGATCGGCTGGTCCGGCAGACCATATGCCTTGAGTTCGAGTTCTACGTCGGTCCACGTTCCGTTTGCGAGTACAATCTCGTCACCCGGTTGCAAGGTCGCGACGACCCTGTCGAAATCTTCGATCGTCCTGACGAGATTGGGGTTCTCGTTCTGTGCGCATGAAACGAGCGCCAAAATCAGAACGAGGGGGAAAAGCAGCCATCGAGAGATCATTCGCATGGTTTGAAGTCGCAGTGTTGTAGTGTGAGAGATCGGAGAACCGCTACATGCGGCTCTCCGACCGCGCGGCATCAGGAGAAGAACAAGCCGCCGTTGATATCGACACTGACGCCGGTGAGGAAGCTCGACTCGTCTGACGCAAGATACGCAACGAGGTCTGCGCATTCGCTGGCATTGCCTTCCCGTCGCAGCGGCGTGGCGCCGGCGACGTTTGCCCGTACCGCGTCTTTTGTGAACGTGTCGTGAAACGTCGTGCTGATCATGCCGGGACACAAGCAGTTGACGCGAATATTGTCAGGACCGAGTTCCTTGGCCATCGCTCTTGTAAACGTCATGACCGCGCCCTTTGCGGTTGCGTACGCCGAAGCACCGGGGCCGCCGCCGTCCCGGCCAGCCAACGAAGCGAAGTTGACGATCGAACCGCCGCTGCCCATATGAGGCGTAACTGCCTGCGTCGTCAGAAACGTGCTGGTGACATTTAGCTTCATCAGGAATTCGAAAAACTCTTCGTCCATTTCCTGCAAGGATTTACGAGCCACCAGACCGCCAACGACATTAACCAGTATGTCAATCGAATCGCCGTAGGCTTTGCGCGCCTCACCGACAAGATTGTCGATGTCTGCCTTTTTGGTCATATCGCCCGCAACTGCGATCGCACTACCGCCCGCGTCTTCGATCGCTTTTACCGTCGCGTCTCCGTCTTCGCGGTTATTGAAGTAATTGACCACAACATTGGCGCCTTGCGCCGCGAGTTTTACCGAAATAGCTCGTCCGATATCTCGTGCGCCACCAGCGACGATGGCGACTTTTCCTTCAAGAGTCTTCATTACGTATTCCTTCTGTTTTTAGCGCTACGCGGAACCAGCCGAGCGCTGGCTAAGAGGTTGAATGTGTCCACAGAGAACCCAGACCGAAAGGACCGTCATAATCGCCAGTCCGGCCCCGACGGCGAACGCAGGGGCGTAACTGTTCACGGTAATAACTGGAATCAGGAAGTTCAGCAAGACAACCGCGAGCTTGGCGGCCGTTCCTGCAAATCCGGCGAGTGAGCCAACGGACTTACCGCTATAAAAGTCACTCGGCAGTGTCTGGATATTCCCAACAGCGGTCTGGAATCCAAAAAGAATAGCGGCCATCAGCAGCACAGCGATAATCGGTGTCGCCGCTTTGATGGTCATCAACAGTGAGACGAGCATGATCAGGCCACCCAAACTGATGACGAATTTTCGTGCCTTGTTGACGGTCCAGCCGGCGCTGATTCGATTTTGCGCCAGAAGCCCGCCGAACCAGGCACCGAACATTGCTCCGACATACGGTATCCAGGCAAAACGCGCAATCTCTGCCACGCCGAAGCCGTAGGTCTCGTTCAGATATAGCGGCAGCCAGCCGACAAAGAGCCACCAGATCGGATCGAGAAAAAACGACGCCATGATGACGCCCCAGCTTTGCTTGCGGGACAGGATTTCACGTGACGTTGGCGCGTATTCGGCGGCCTGGTCCGTCTCCGTATTGCGCTGACCGGTCAGGATGTAGTCCCGCTCCGACTCGTCGAGCCAGGGATGGGAGTCCGGTCCGGACTTGTAGACGATCAGCCACGGCACAAGCCACAGCATGCCGAGCACACCAATCATGATGAAAGTCGCCTGACAACTGCCAAACCATATAAAAAATAGCCCGACGATCGGCGCTGAGACTATGCCGCCAATGGCCGCGCCGGAGTTGAAGATACCCTGCGCAAGGGCACGCTCCTTGATCGGAAACCATTCGGCATTGGCCTTGGTGGCGCCGGGCCAGTTGCCTGCTTCTGACACACCCAGGAGGCCGCGGAAGATCGAGAACGTCGTCAAAGACGTTGCGACCGCGTGCAAGATAGTTGCAAGAGACCACACACCAATAGCGAGGACGAAACCGAGTCGAGTACCGATCCAGTCGAATATCTTTCCGAATAAGGTTTGACCGAACGCATAAGCGAACGTAAAGACGTTAATAATGATGGCGTAGTCGGTCTTGGTCATGCCCAGGTCGGCGGAAATCTCTGGCCAGAGAACCGCGAGCGCGCCACGATCGATGTAGTTGATGATCGTCGCGAGCGCGACGAGGCAAACGATGACCCACCTGAAATTTCCCTTCATCACGATTCTCGCTCCCCGAGAAAGTCTTCACGAACCGGACTGAATACGTCCAGCAACACGCCGGCCTTCCGACAGACCGCGCCATGATCGAGATTGGGGTGTACATAAAAGCTATCGCCGGGCCCGACGCGCTTCTCGACGCCGTCGATGAAGACGTCAAACTCGCCACTTTCCACGTAACTGACCTGTGAGTGCGGATGCGAGTGAACGCTACCTACGGCACCGACTTCGAACTCGACTCTTGCCATCAGGATTGAATCGTTATGACCGAGTAATTGCCGCCGGATGCCATCCCCGACGGTTTCGGTGGGAGTGGTGTCAGCAAACATAAATGCCGCGCTTCTGTGCTTCATGTGTCTATCCCATCAGTGGCCAGCGAGGTTGAATTGTCGGGCTTGTCTGCGCGGCGCCGACCAAGATAAATGTGACGATGGCAGCTGCATGTGTGGTTTGCGTCTTATTGGTCGGGCAGTTGCTCTTTGCCAGCAAGATTAGGCTTGGCAAGCCAGTTTGTCAACCAATAAAGCAGACCAGATTGCGAGAGATCGTCGTTATTGGTAGGACCAATAGACGATAACTCTAATGACGATGCGTCGGATGTGACCTGCTAAGTACCGTGAAAGCGTCTGATGACGGTCTTTCGGATGACCAGGTTGATTATTCGCCCTCGGCCGATTTCAGG
>Ga0265306_10000436_pt1 | contig 19748 bp, 19 predicted proteins | sample Helome_3_FD_192493 | JGI IMG/M metagenome (GOLD analysis project Ga0265306, IMG submission 192493) | Marine sediment microbial communities from subtidal zone of North Sea - Hel_20160420 (Illumina Assembly) | ecosystem: Environmental > Aquatic > Marine > Subtidal zone > Sediment ... | reverse complement strand
CCGGCAAGCGCCCAGAGCTTCAGGGCCATCGCGCCAATTATCGGCTTGCCGCATCGCGCCTACCTCGATGGACCAGGAAAGGAAGGCGAAATGCCGGTACTGCTGATCACCGGCACGCTGGATAACGTGGTGCCGCCAGGCGCCTGGGATGACGACTTATTCACTACCACGTCCAATGACAACGACCGGTTCCATTACACGGGGGCCACTGCGATCACGAAAAGCTGGGCAGATGCTCACGGATGCGACATCACGGTGAAAGCAAGCCCGGTCGAAGTCGGTTACGACATTCCCGATTGCCGGACTTATTGTGCAGATGATACCGGCCTGCCCAGGGTACTCGATTGCCGCGCGCAGATGGGCCATAGCTACGATCTGTCGTGGACCTGGAAGCTGGTTATGGATTTTTTTGATGCTCACTAACAGGCCCACTGGAAGGGCTGTGGCACAATAGACCTCATGCTACGAAGACTATCCCGATTTTTGCTGGCGACTGTAATGCTGGCATGGTTGCCAATGACCGCAAGCGCCCAGGCGAATGCCATTTTGCCTTATTCGATGGTCAACAGTTACCTTGACCTGTTCAAATCACTTGAGCACCTGGACATGATCATACCCAGCATCATCATTAGCTCAACCAACCCGAAAGTGACCCCGCAGTCGATCAGTTTCAAAATCAAGCCCGCTGGTGGCTGGCAAACTTTCAGCCTTGATGAGAATGGCGTCGCCCCATTCCAGCCCCAGCCGGACTGGGCTGAACTGAACCTTGTTAGCAATCAGCCCAAGGGCACTTTACATCTCGTGATCGGTTTCAAGGCCAGGCAGTTGAGCAGCACCAGCGTTTCCTACCACGAACTCATGGGGCTGGTGCCACAGTTCAAGGAGGCACTCGCCGCACTGGAAACAATGCAGGGCAAGCCAGCGCCGGAAATCAAGGGTCTGACCATCCAGCTACCCGTAAGCTCAGGCGCAACGGTTAACGTTCTGTCAGCAAAGCGGAAGACAACCCTGAAATCGAGTTCGGCAGGCATTGTCATCATGAAATACAGCGATGCGCTCTGGACCGAGAATCCGCCGGTAGAATTCGATGAGTTACCGATTGGAATCATTCCTCTGCAGTAACTTTAGAGATTTATCGTCTCCACGTAACCTGAAGACCTGACTTTTTTCATCGCTGCTGCGATAACGATCATCGAAAATCCGCTCAACAGCAGGTCTAAACCGACCAGTACGCCAATCGCCCAGGCACCTGCCAGCGGCCATTGCGCCCACAGGAAATAAACGAAAACCAGGGATACCAGGCCGCTGAACAAGAGCCACGTCCAGCCACTGACCTGGCGATAGCGGAAAGCCGTAGTTAACTTCCACAGGCCCTGAACAAAGAAGAAAATCATCAGTAGCGCCGTCAGGAACCCCGAACCGAGCTCCGGGTTGAACCAGACCAGCACACCCAGGCCGGCGACCACAATACCCAGCAAACTGGAAATTATGATGTGAGTCGCTGTACCGCCCTTGAGCCCCTGAACCAATTGAATGACGCCTGTCACGACCAGGACCAGTGCAACCAGCCGGACAACAGCACCGCCTACCGCCGCGGGCGAAATCAGTAGCAGCACACCCAACAAAACCAGCACTACGCCCATCAACATGAGCATCTTTCTACCGGGCAATCCTTTTCTGTTCATGGTGTTATCCTCAACCCTGACGCTTACAATGCAACTTAACCCAGTATAATGCATACTTCGATTCCTTACTTACAAACACGTCCTATCTGAATGAGATTAAACATATTTCTGTTGCTATTCCTTTGTAACGCTGGATTACTTCTGCCGCAGACGGCGAGCGCGTGGGGAGAACAAGGACACCGCATTGTCGGGGTGGTGGCCCTGTCTCACCTGGACCAACGCGCCCGCACCGCAGTAGAAGAAATTCTTGGCAATGGCACAGATTCAGCCGTTGGTGAAGCCTGCAACTGGCCGGATGTGGTTCGCGAAACAGACCAATGGGAGTGGAGTGCGCCACTTCATTACGTCAACATCCCACGCAAGAAGCAACACTATGACCGGCAGCGCGATTGCCGGAACGGTATGTGTGTCACCGAGGCCATCGGTAAATATGCCAATGAACTAACCCGCGGGGACCTGGACAGTGAACGGCGCTGGCAGGCCTTTGCCTGGCTGTGCCACCTGGTTGGCGACCTCCACCAGCCCTTGCACGCGGGCTACAAGGATGACCTTGGCGGAAACCTGCTGGAAATCGAGTACCGGGGGGAGCCCTATAACCTGCATCAGTTCTGGGATAGTGTCGTTATCCGGGAGCAGCTTGGCTATGGAGAGCAATGGATCAAGCCCTTAACCCAGTGCGAGTGGACCAGCCCGCCATTGATCTGGAAACCAGCCGACAGCATAATCTGGACCGATGAATCGCACACCCTGGTTAGCCGTTCAGCCTACCCTCCCGGCCGGGTGATTCAACAACAGTTTGCTGACCAGACCTGGTTGATTATCCGGCAGCAATGGCAAAAGGCTTCTATCCGGCTGGCGCAAATCCTGAATGCCACGCTGGGAGATGGAGAAGTACGGTTAGAGGTCCCTGGCGATCCGGAAACCAACACGAGCGTCTCGCCGCTCGGGCTTGGCGGAAAGGCGAAAAGCCGAGCGGGCCTGGTCCGGTGAACTGGCCCAGTAACCACCGCGAATAATACGGAGCTTGCAGCCAGGGTTGATCCAGGCGGAACCGTCGGCGGGCGCCCGGAGGTAGGTTTCATGCCAGCAATCGCGAACCCATTCGGCCACGTTGCCGGCAATGTCGTGCAGGCCAAACGGATTTGCAGGGAACGACGCAACCGGCGCCGGCCCCCAGAATTTGTCTTCATAGTCTTCAAAGAAGGTTGCCCACTGGCGTCTGTCGCGCGATACATCGTGCTCGCCCGTGAGGTTTTCAACAGTGTCGGGCGGCGCACCATCACCCCACCAGTAACGTGTTTTGAGGCCGGCACGCACGGCGTATTCAAATTCTGCTTCCGTTGGCAGACGATAGGCTTTACCGGTTCCGCGCGCCAACCATTGCCCATAGGCGGTTGCGTCATTCCAGGAAACGTGGATTACCGGTTCGTCTTCGGCCGCTTTCTGGCCTTCGTAGTTATTTTCCCAAGTCACGTCATCGCGATTGGTCAGCCTGCCCGAATAATGATTGTAAATAATTGAATAACCGTGCTTTTCCGCATCGGTCCTGTATCCTGCCTGATCCACGAACTGGCGGAACTGTTTGACTGTGACCTCGGTGCGGCCAATTGCGAAACCGCGTCGAATCGTCACTCGATGGCGCGGGCCTTCATTCTCCACCCGCCCGTCTTCGGTAGCTGAGGAACCCATCAGATAGCTGCCGGCCAGCACGATGACTGACTCCGGCGTCCAGAAGCCGCCTTTAATGAATTGATCACTGATGACCTGGCCAGGTTTGAAACCGCCATAAATCTTGGCTTCTTCGAGCCTCAGCCTGAGTTGGCTAACGGTAGTGCCGGCGCCGCCCATGGCGATCAACTCAATCAACTCACGCTCAGCCCGGGTAAAATCTCCTGAATCCATGGCCGCAATTGCTTTGAATTCCAGTTCATCAATGTACTGGCCCCTGAAAATGATCATTTCTTCCCTGGCCTCTGCAATTGCTGCAGGGGCCTCGCGCACCATGGCGGCATCCTCCAGCATGCGCTCTGCGGTCTCAAAATCGAGCTCTTTTGCAATCGACAGGGCTTGTGAAATCAAAGTGGCCTGGACGTCCAGCAAACCCTGTTGTGCCTCTACATTCTGCGGGTCCAGATCCAGCACAGCACGATAATGAGTCCAGGCGCAATCATTGGGCGGCTCGTCGATTCGCCCTTCCTGTATGGCTTTCCTCCCTGCTGCAAGCTTTTTCGAAATCGTCTGCTGTTGTTTCAGCCGCAAGGCTTCAGCAATTTCGACGGCCGTCGGCGGCTCCATGGCGGGAACACTCAGATCAAGCTCGTACTCCTTTGTTTCCGGGCTCTCACCGAGGCGCTCAAAAGTGCGGTCGGACTGCGAAGGTTCGCTATTTTGGGCATACAAATCCGCTCCCGGCAGCGGCCCCGCAACCAGAAGAAGAATGCATAACCATTCCCTTGCCTGTAGCATTTGCAATTAAGAATCCCGAATAACCACGCAGATGTCAAAAACAACAATCAAAAAAGCAATTGAATCCGCCGAGCATCCTATCCTGCTGGAAACTGTTACACAACTGGAACAGGCAGGGGAAACCTGGGAAAAAAGCACAATCCTCGGTATCGACACGGAGTTCGTCAGAGAGCGGACTTATCGCGCCGACCTTGGGCTGGTTCAGATATCCGATGGGCAAACAGCGTGGCTGCTCGATCCGCTCGCCGTGCAGTCATTCGAGCCCCTGGTCCGGTTAATGAATAACCCTGGGACTTTGAAACTATTGCACAGCGGTACAGAGGATCTGGAAGTGCTTCTGAACTCCATTGGCACGCTCCCGGAACCGCTGGTTGATACTCAAATTGCTTGCGCCATGCTGGGTCAGCCACTGCAGCTGGGTTATCACCATGCGATCAAATGGTTGTTCGACGTCGATATCGACAAAGACCAGACCCGCTCAAACTGGTGCAGACGGCCGTTGACGAAACAACAGCTCCGCTACGCTGCGATGGACGTTGTTTTGCTCCCTGAAATGATCATCACCTTGCGTGGCAGGCTGGAAGACGCCGGGCGCTGGTCATGGCTGGCGGAAGACGTCGCGCGGATGAAGCACAACGCACGAAACACCATCGACCCGGAAAAAGTCTACCAGCGATTTACCGCAATCGGTCGTATGGACAACGCAACGCTGCAGGTTTTGAAATACCTTGCCAGGTGGCGGGAAGAAATTGCCATCGCGAGGAACCGGGCCAGGGGTTTTGTCATCTCAGATGGCGCGATGTTACAGATGGCCCGCGTAAAGCCAGCCAGCGCAGCGGAACTGGACACTATCGAAGGGCTTCACCCGGTAGCCCTTTCGCGTTATGAAGACACGCTGCTGCAATTGATCGCAGAGGCTGGCCGCGATACCACCCCGGTTGAAAAATTTGAGCAACTCGACGAGCAACAACGGGCCCAACTCAAACAAATGCGGGCAATTGTCACGGATACGTCAGCCGAGCTGAGTGTCGATCCGGCATTGCTTGGCTCACGCAAAGAGCTGGAGAAACTGATCCGGGCTCGCGCCAATGGCCAAGCTCTGCCGGAACGCTTCCTGGGCTGGCGCAAAGCGGTCGTCACTGACCGGCTCCTGTCCGTCTGAATCAAAACGAATAGTTGAAAATAATTCCGTAGGTATTCGGGTTGGTCCAGTCGGCCTGCAGGGTCGCAATATCCGGACGTGCCGCCGGGTTGTAGACCCTGGCCCAATTCAGCTGCGCGTCGTCTTCACCGTTCAGGTAATAAAACTGGAGTTCGAAATGCTCCAGCGGTGAGGCCCAAATAATGCGGAAATCCGTGCGGGTATGCGAACCCTGGCGAACGCCGGCCAGGTTGATGTCGTTGCCATAATAATCACTGGCATAGCTGGTCTGCAGATAAGGGGTTATGGTTCCCGCGTGTTTTAACTGGATGGTGTAGGAAGTTTGCAAGCCAACCACCCACTCAGGCGTCAGTGCCGGGTGCCAGCCTTTGTACTGGAGCGTGTCGCCGTCAGTATGGCCGGGGATGTCTCCCAGGCCCGCCAGGCTGGCCGCAGTGTAGTTTCCAAATTTGGCTTTGGTGTAGGCGATTTGAGTGGCGATGCGCCATTGCCGCATCGGCGACCACTGGATTTCTGCTTCGATGCCCTTGGCGTCCATCGATCCGCCGTTACCCGTGTATTCCGTCGCTTCGGGTGATCCGGGGTACGGCAGCACCAAAAATGACTGCGACTGCACGTCCTTGAAATCGTTATACCAGGCGGCGATGTTCATCTGTACCTTGCCATCGGCCAGGGTAGTTTTCAGACCCCATTCATAGGCCGTCAACTTCTCCGGTTCCCACGACGGATTGACGCCCGGCGCCGTATTGATGCCACCGGCGCGATATCCGGTTGAAGCGGACAGGTACGTCATGGACCGGTCTGAAAAGTTGTATTGCAGGGCAGCCTTCCACAGTACATCGTCCCAGCTGTCTTTCTGGTTGGTTTTCATTTCCTTGTGCTGATCATTCCAGCGCAAGCCGCCGGTGATGCCCCAGCGCTCATTGAAATCATAGGAGACCTGTCCGAACACGGCCTGGGTATCGGTGGAATACTTACCGTTGATGTCCCAGGCTGGCTGGTCAGCATCTCCCTGGAAGGACTCGAGCCAGCCCCAGTCTGCATTGCGGTCAGACCAGTACAGGCCAGCCACCCAGTTCAGCGAATCGCCCGGACGCGAGGTCAGTCGCAATTCGTTGGACCAGCCGGACTGGTCGGTTTCCCAACCCGAAAAGGCGCTGCTCCGGGGTAAACCCTGGTCGCTGTAATCGTTATCGTAAATCTGCTGACCATGGAAAGAAGTGAATGCGAACAACCATTGCAGGCTGGCAAAGCCCATATCCCAGTTCAAATCCAGCGTGTTGACCCAGTTCTCATACTGCGCAGCGGAAATGAAGTTGCGGTTGACGTCCCACGGACCGCCATCCGGCGTATATCCCTGTGGTGCAAAGCGGTTACCCGGCTTCAGGTCACCATCAATATAGGCACCGATTTGTTGATAACCCCAGGGCCCTGAACCGGTTCCGTTTTCATCGTGGTACCGGCTCCAGTAGAGGATGCTGAAATCCTCGCTGGGCTGCCACAGCATACTGACCCTGATCGCCTGCACTTTGCGATCATTCAGATCGTCCGAATCCGACTCAAGGTAATAGTTGTTGATCCAGCCGGAACGGCTTTCCGAGATGCCGGCGATGCGGAAAGCCAGTGTATCCGTGGCAGGTACATTGAAGGTCAGCCGCCAGCGCGTCTTGTCCGGCAACCCGTTTTCCATTTCCGCATAACCGCTGAAACCGTCGAAGGAGGGTTTGTTGGAGATGATGTTAACGGCGCCGGCATAGGCATGCTGGCCAAAATCAATAATTTGTGGTCCCCGCAGCACATCGACCCTCTCGACGTCCATAAAAGACCATTGGCCTTCGGTGCTGGTTGCGGTGTAGACCCCGTCCTCGTACATCGCCACGACGTTTGAGGTTTCCGGCCCAATGCTATTGCTGCGCGCGCCGCGCATGCCCAAACGCACATCATGGCCGGTCTGGCCGTAACGCAGTCCGGGCACGAGGTACTGCAAGCGCGAAACATCTTCAACACCGCCCAGCATCAGGTCTTTCCAGCCAACCTGGCTTACCGAAGCCGGGGTGGTGGTATCGTTCTGCCTGCTTATGCGGAGCGCTGTACCTGCCGGCTGTTCTAAAGTGGCATCGACTGGAAGGGGTTCAGCGCCCGCAAGCTGGGGCACGGGTTCCGTTTCAGGGCTTGCATCCCGCTGTTTTTGCAGTTCGGCAATGGTCTGGTTGGCATCTTCCAGTTTTTGCTCCAGCTCCTGGACTTTCGCCTCCAGCGCTTGTTCCCGGTCAGTGTCTGCAATCACTGCTGGGGAAAACATACACGCGATGAGAATGAAACCTGCGAATGACAGAATTCTGTATTTCATATAATGACTCTCGGGTACCTTGCGCCGGTCAATAACTCGATTAATTAGAAATTCTTGGTAATACCAACGCCATAAAAACCCCCATATGCAACGGGGGTAACGACAAACCCCTTGTAGGGTTTGGTGAATATCAGACTGCTAACTATACCGATGGCTGCTCCGGTTACCACATCCACCGTGTAGTGATTATCCGACTTTACCCGGCTCCATGCGACAAATGTGGAGCCCAGGTACGCAGGAACTGCATATTTCCAGCCATACCTCTGGTGAATGAAGGCTGCACCCTGGAACGCCACGGAAGAGTGGCCTGAGGGGAATGACTCGTCATCTTCACCGTTCGGCCGGGTTTTGGAAACCGTTTTTTTCAGCGTCCAGGTAACGGCGATATTGGTCAGGAAAGATTTATGGAACTGGTTTCTGCCTTCCTTATCGTGCAGGTAGAACGTGGTGCCGTAAGCAACTGAGGGAATAAGGACTGCCAGTACGTCACCCGCTGTTTCCGCCTGGCTGGAAGCCATGACAAAGCGGGGACATGTCGATACCACCAGGAACAGGAGTAGAGCCATCGAACCGGCAACCCACACCTTTTCCGCATCTCGCATGATTGGACCCGTTCTGGAATCGGTCAGGACCAGGATTCCAGTTAAGATTAGAAAACCCAGCCACACTTTCAAGAAACGTGGCTGGGTTAAAGACTAACAACAATCCCTGTCGTCAACCACTTCAGTGGACATGTTCCTCGCTGTCTTCCGTCGAGTGTTCTCCCATCATTCCTCCGTTCATCATCTGCATGCTCATCATATGCATTTTCATCATATCCATCATTTCCGGATTATCCATCATCTCCTTCATTTCGGCCTCATCCATTCCTTCGGAATCCATCATTGCCTGCATCATTTCTACGTGCATTTTCATCCGTTCTCTCATTTCCGGATTGTTCATCATTTGATGCATATCCAAATTATTGGACTGCATCATTTGGTGACGCATTTCCGGGTCGGCTGCAATCTGGTCCATCATTGCGGAATGAGACTCTGGATCATCCATCATTTCCATCTTCTGACCATCCTGGCAACCACCCATGGCGTTGCCGGACCCGGCACTAATGGAAAAACTCAGTGCTATCATCATGGATACTAAAATTACGATTAAAGTTTTCATATTTCCTCCGTGGGAACTGGTTAATGATTGAAATTTTCCCTCATGAACTGCTACAAGGCATTTATCTCCTTCTCCTTCTAATTCAGATTGGATAAATCCGGAGGCCCGAGAGCTGCCTGTCCGCCATTCTTACCAAGGCAAGCAACAACCCGGGGATAGATCACCTCGCTTGATAGCGGAGCGACAACTGATGGGTCTGTTTCAGCAAAGCCTGCAGAACCATTCGATACTTTTAAGGTGGACATATGCAGTGACTTCACGGCACCACGAAACGGCCCGGAAGCCGGATCTATTTCCGCAAAGCCTGCATATCCCTGCTGCGATTGATAATCGGGTACCGATGGAAAAGCCATTACATCCTGGAATAACTTGTCAGCCGGATCTGTCTCGCCAAATCCAACACTTATCTCACCGAGGGCACAATCAGCCGCCGGAGTATTCGCACTTTGTGCAAATGTGGTTAGCGGCAACCAAAGTGCTGCCAGTAAAATGCTCAGAGCAATTACAAAACGTCTATTAATGTTTTCTTGCGTGTTCATATCAATACCTCCAATGGTATTAAGTCTTTCTTTCCAGGCATTGCTGCCTTGGGATTACGTATTAATGTGACTCGCCGCAGGCCTGTTTGGCCTGAACAGGAGTCGATGGAGGTTTAGATGTGAATCGGTGGGGGGTTATCAGGAGGGAGTTCGCGATCTGGCACCACAGCAATCGTGGTGCCCCATTTACCGTGTTCAAAAGGAGGACTAAACCTCAAAGTCTTCTGAGCCACGACATCTGTGTTGTATTGAATAAAGCAAATGCCCTGCTCGGAGCAGTCTGCATCTTCGCAGCAGGGCATTTCGCAATTTGTATTATCGTGCGGTGTTGGTTCGCTGGATTCTTCATGCTGACGTGAGGTCATCTTGGCAAACTGGTCCGTTTTCATTTCTACTTCGTGAAAATCACCGGCAAGCATTGCCACTGGATTGATCACCAGTGACAGTGCAAGCAGTAATTTTGCAAACGAACGTTTCAACGTATTTCCTATTCAGCTGGAAACTCAACATTGAGTATGACTTCATCACCCTGCAAGACTTCGATCAGTTGCCCCCGGGGATCAAACTCAAGGTGTTCCCGGCCGTGGGATTCAGGATCCCTGAACTTGATGTGGCCGTAAACGTCACCGTCGTGCATCTCGAATGCATCGATAACACCGACTTCGGCCTCGCCAACCAACAGCGAGTAGGAACCAACGGGCACATCTTTAATCTCAACTGAAAATTCCACGCGGTGAGAGTTCATTTCCCACTCAGCCTCACCTTCTGCTTCAGCAAGAACTCCTGTATTTAACAGGTCTACCTCGATTTCAATGAAGTCGCCTTCTTCAACGCAGTCGTCCATGCCACCGCCCATTCCACCACCGGAGCCATGTCCGGAACCATGTCCGGAACCGGATTCGCAGTCATAGTCGTGATCATCATCACCGTGATTGCCGTCACCGTCACCATGATGACCATGATCATCCTCTTCCATCATTTGATCGAATGAGGAAAGCACAGCACCCATGCCATCGTGAATCTCGATCCGCTCGCCGCGGGGGTCGAAGTTCATCAATCGGTGTCCATCCTCAGCCGGGCTGGAAAATTTCACATCTCCGTGCCCCTCATGAACTACCAAAGCGCCCCGGTCATGCATTCCTATAAAGAGGTGATATTCACCGTCCTGCAGACCTTCAACTTCTACTTCAAATTCCATGTGCCCCGGGAAGTCTTCGTACATGGCCAACCCGACGCCGGTGATTCCCTCTCTTGCTGGGTCGAGTTTAAGATTTTGATTGCCAAACATGCCATCGGCATGCATGTCGTCGGAAATTCCGCCGGTGCAGTGCGTGTTCATGATTTCGAGCAGCCGTTCTATCCTGAACGAACCACTTCCGACTTCATCATTCTGGGTCTCGAACGTCACAACTCCGCTATCACAGCTGTCAAAGACAATGGTCATTGATCCAATACTTGCCACCGAGTCGGCGCCCGGATCAGCATCCTGCATGAAGCCAACATCAGTCGATTCGAAAAGCTCAAAATCAATGCGATTGTCAATCAAGTCACCGACCCCAACGAACCAGGCGGTTTTCCGATCCGCGCCGTAGGTGTACCAGTAGGCAACCGATTTCCGGGAATCATCCAGTTGCTCGACAACCTGGATCGCCATTCCCTGGGCTTCCTGATCAACCTGGTCCCAGATTCCCGAGAAATGACGGGTTACGATCATCCCTTCTTGTGAGCCACCTGAACCAGCCCCGTGCGCAGCCAAATCCGTTGGTGAAAGGGTCAATCCAACGGCCAGCGCAATACTCGATATCAATCCAACATATTTCATTTCATTCACCATCCCAATTCAAAAACGATTAATTCCTTTATCAATTAAATCGAAAATACCACTTATTTTCAAATATTATACTTTACTAATATGACTTATATCAACCAAAATATCGCTTTTTTTTCAATAAGTTATTGATATTTACACAGCGCCACGAACCCGATGAAAATAGAATAAAACCTTCATCGAACAACGTAGTAAAATCGCTTGTACTTATAGCCTAATTAGAACTTTTTTATAGCACCTCCAGGTAATTCATCTCAGAATTTCAATATCTGCCTTGGCCGCATTCCATTTTGGCATGGTCATAACACGTCATCTATTTTTCCTCATCTTGAAGACCAGTGGATGTGCACAATCTTCCACTGGCCAGCCAGTTTCTTGAGCACCAGTGTTTCCGTGTTGGTTAAATCAATTTCATTTTCTTTATAAGTCCCTTGAATGCGAGACTGTGAAACTACAGTGGCCATATCACCTGAATCGATAACCTGGCGAGATATCAACACGATGTTCATGCCGCTCATGAAGGCAATATCGGATTGCATATGGTGACTTTCGTATTCAGCGAGTGAAGACTCTACATTCCCGGATTCAAAGATCAGAACATCTTCAGCTAGCAGTGATCTGAGACGCTCCACATCACCCGACCTGATCGCCTGGTTAAGATCCTCCGCTACCTTGCTGGCTGTATGGCTAGAGTCCGCAATGGATGCTTCTGGTTTTTCAGCGGACATTGCTGAACCAGTGATGACCGCGGCCATGCTGCCGACCGCCAATAACAGAGCACTAAGAAGAGACACCCGGAAGAAGCGGATCCGGATCGTATGCCAACTGAGAAGTATTTCGATCAATGTTCTTCTCCCATTCTCGCTGCATAGACTTCAACATTCCCCTTGTCATCAACACTAAAAACCTCGTACTTCATCGGCTTGGGAGATTCCATTCCAGGAGACCCAATTGGCATACCTGGAACTGCGATTCCCCTGATATTCTCCGGATGTTCCGCCAGTAATTTTTGAATCAGATCCGCAGGTACGTGACCTTCAACCCAGTAGTCACCGACTACTGCTGTATGGCAGGAGCTAAACTTTCGAGGAACTCCGAATTTCTTCTTGATGGGTCCCGTATCATTTACCATTCTAAGATCCACCTCAAAGCCGTTTTCCTGCAAGTGCCCGACCCACTTGTCACAACAGCCACATTGTGGAGATTTGTACACTGTAATTTCCTGGGATTGAATCAACCCGACGGCTTCGGAAGCGTAAGACAATCCACTGACTCCCAACGCGACAATACTGATGACGAGCCGAGTCGCAACGACCCTGACAATTCCTTTTGTTGTATTTCTCTTTTTTCCAGATTTAGAAAATTCATTCATGTCAATGTCCTCGAAAATGGACCGGGATTAAATCAACCCCAACGTTTTTGTAAAAAGTTATAAATCGGTACGAATACGATTCCACCATAAAATCCCCACAGGAAGCTCTCAATCAGACCCAATACGAAAGTCCCCGGCGACAACCACCTAAATGCAGGTAAAACCTGCTCCAGGAACCCGTGCATATGCAGGGCATCGGGAGTAATCAAGCCCCAGACCACGCATAAAATGAACGAAAAAGCGGTTGTAAGACCCAGGGACCAACAGACTGTTTTCCAGCTCAGCATCACATTTCCCTCCTGTGATGATCTGCGGCGTCGTGACTCGACGAATCGGTTTCATCATCACTGTGTTTACCATGCTGATGCCCATGCCCATGCCCGAACAAATGCATGCCTGCACAGATCAATAACAGCAGCGCAAAAAATGAATTTCCTGCTAACCATTCCATGACGTCTCTCCTAGAGGTTGACATTCAACACGTCCTGACCTGTATTCAAATCAATCAGGCGGTCGATGGATTCAATTGTGAGAATGCCCGCAGTGGTATGTGACTCGATTGCGAAGCGAGTGATCGCCTCGCAGACCTCATTGCACTTTTCTTCGCCAACGTAGACTTCTATCCGAACGTTGCTTCGCAGCAAATCACTGCTGAAATAGTTTGCGTGTTCGCCAAATCCTTTGACGTTGTCAATAGTCATTCCCGGCACACCCACGGCACGCAAGCAACGTTCAAATTTGTCCAGATAATCTGCCGGTACTATGGTCGTGATTCGTTTAATGTTCATTGCGTACTCTCATGTACAGATATCGGCATTAATCAGGATCCTGCGCCGCGAACTGGCCACATCCGTCAATGTTGTTTGTTTTCAGAAAATCATGCATGTCAATCTCACCTGCCAAACTAAGAGAAGCGGTCGGAAAGCGAGATTGCTATTTGAGATAGACTCGATAAAGATCGATAAGTGGTGGACCTGCCGGCAAGTTTAGAGACTTACTTATCGAGGAGACAGTCGATCTATACGAGTTGATCTCGAAATCTCGACTGGTAAGGGGCGCCAAAGCTTGGAATTGATTATCGAACTTCTGGTTATCATCCGGCTTGCTTCGACTGTAATTGACAAAAAGTTCGTCGTCATAACAGATTTCATCCGCCTGGGAAGCACAGTGTTCACTGATAGCAGTCGCCACTTTACAATGTGGGCAGCTGGAGTTATCAGCAGCAATTTGCCCGCTCGGCATACTGGCGGAATGATGAGTTTCAACTTCCGAAGATCCTGTATCGGCTACTGACGCCATCACACATGGCTGCAAAGCAGAAACAAGCCATATCACAGTGATGAACAGGCTAACAAACCTCTGGCTTGAGGTCCTGACCCTGAAATGTTTGGAACTTCGATTCACACCATTTCCCTATCCTAGTTGATACAGTGTAAAACTTGTAACCTGCATACAAGTCAAGTTTTTTTTGCACTCTGGCTGTACATGGATTGCGGAATGCGAATCTTAAATCTGCGGCCCCCGCGCCATGCTGATGGCTACCCTGGAGATGCTGGCGGAACTGGGTATCAAGCCGGCCGCAATCCGTTATGATGATTTCGGAAACTAGGGATTGTCCTTAATTGCTCAAATACGTACATTGCGCAGCCGTAGTGCGTTGGCGATCACGGACACCGAACTGAAACTCATGGCCGCCGCGGCGATGATCGGTGACAGCAACAGACCAAAAACGGGATACAACACGCCAGCAGCTACCGGCACACCCAGGCCGTTGTAAATGAAGGCGAAGAACAGGTTCTGGCGAATGTTGCGCATGGTCGCACGACTGAGGCGTCGCGCCCGCACGATGCCACGCAGATCACCCTTGACCAGCGTGACTCCGGCACTCTCCATGGCGACATCTGTACCAGTGCCCATGGCAATGCCGACGTGTGACTGGGCCAGCGCCGGCGCGTCATTGATCCCATCACCTGCCATGGCGACTATAGAGCCTTCCGCCTGCAGTTTTTTGACGATCTCGGCTTTTTGATCCGGCAGCACTTCTGCTTCAACCTGGTCAATGTCCAGTTTTGATGCAACGGCACGGGCCGTTGTGCGGCTGTCTCCTGTCAACATGACAACCCGAACGCCCTCGGCGTGAAGATCAGCAATCGCTTCGGGCGTGGATTCCTTGATCGGATCAGCGACGCCAATCAAACCCGCCGCCTTGCCGTCAATGGCCACAAACATGACCGTTTGGCCTTCACTGCGGCCTGCTTCGGCAAGCGTGGGTAAATCATGGGCATCGATATCCAGGCTTTGCAACAGGCCGAGATTTCCAAGGGCGACGGTCCGTCCGTCAACCCGGCCCGTCACGCCTTTTCCGGTCACCGAAGCAAAATCATCGACAGGTTGCAGATTCGATCCTCGCTCCTGCGCCCCGCGCACGATCGCTTCGGCCAAAGGGTGTTCGCTACCACGTTCCAGGCTGGCGGCCAACTGCAGAAGTTCCTCCTCAGTGAAGCCGTCACCGGCCATGACCGATGCCAGGCTGGGCTTTCCTTCGGTCAGTGTTCCCGTTTTATCCACCACCAGGGTATCAACCTTGCGCATGACCTCCAGCGCCTCGGCATTCTTGATCAGCACACCCAGCATGGCGCCTTTACCGGTACCGACCATGATCGACATCGGAGTCGCCAGCCCCAGGGCACAGGGGCAGGCAATGATCAGGACGGCAACCGCGTTGATCACCGCATAAGCCAGCGCGGGCTCAGGCCCCCACACACTCCACACGACAAAAGTAATCATGGCGATAACCACTACCGCAGGAACGAAGTAGCCGGAAACGACATCGACAAGTTTTTGAATCGGCGCGCGGGACCGCTGAGCGTCGGCCACCATCTTCACTATCTGGGCCAGCAGCGTGTCTGCACCCACCCTTTCAGCACGCATCAACATGCTTCCAGTGCCGTTAACCGTGGCGCCGATCAGCTTGTCACCGGCTGCCTTGCCAACCGGTATGGCCTCACCGGTAACCATGGACTCATCAACGTTGCTTTCACCGTCCTGAACGGTGCCATCTACCGGAATCTTTTCACCTGGCCGCACGCGCAGTATGTCGCCGGGATGAACCTGTTCCAGCGAAATATCCTCCTCGCTGCCATCAGTGCGCACGATGCGGGCGGTATTGGGCGCCAGGCCCAGCAGTGCCTTGATCGCTGCATTGGTGCTGCTACGCGCGCTTAACTCAAGCACCTGGCCGAGCAATACCAGGGTGGTAATAACGGCCGCAGCCTCGAAGTAAACGGGAACAACGCCCATCTCGTTGCGTACCGAATCGGGGAATATGCCGGGGAACAGCACACCGACGATGCTGAACGACCAGGCGACACCAACACCGAGGCCGATCAGCGTAAACATATTCAGATTCATGGTTCTGACGGATTGCCAGCCCCTGACGAAAAATGGCCAGCCACCCCACAATACCACCGGTGTCGCCAGGGTCAGTTCGAACCACTGACGATAGCGCGGCTGGATGATGTCCGCCATGAACTCCGGCCAGAATTCAGCTGCCATGGCGGCGATAAAAACGGGAATTGCCAGTGTGGAGCTAACCCAGAAACGACGCCGCATATCGTCAAGCTCACTGGTATCTTCTTCGGCTGCAACGGTGAGCGGCTCGAGCGCCATGCCGCATTTCGGGCAACTGCCCGGCCCTGCCTGCTGCACCTCAGGGTGCATGGGGCAGGTATACAGCGAGGAATTTGACCCGCGTACGCCGCTTTCGGCCTTTGGCACGGTGGGGTCCGGACGGAGATATTTATCCGGGTCTGCGATGAATTTGTTGAAACATGAACGGCTACAGAAATGGTACTGGCTACCCTCATGCGTGTGTATATGTTCGCTGTCAGCTGAGACCTGCATGCCACAAACGGGATCTGTCAACGCTGCCATAACTAATTGCCATACCAAATAGAGTGGTCAGAAAGTAAGCCTGTCTCCGGCAGGCTTGATGCCGAATCCCATAAATACGAGGACCTCAGTTCACACCATTTGCCTTTCATGGTTTCTGCAATTTAAAACTTGTAACCCGCATACAGGTCAAGCTTTTTTTCATCGCATTCCAGGCTGTCGATCAGGTCACAAATGTGCTCCTGATGAGGAGGGGAATCAGACACTCCCTTCCACGCCTCGATTGCTGATTCCATTCGGACCTGGATCGCATGGAGGTGAATCAAGCGCTGCTCATTCTCCAATATCCTGTTAATGATGATCTTTCGAACTTCCTTACATGGCGACTTCCCCAATTCCGCCTGGTCAAGAATCGTCTGTACATCCTTCAGGGTAAATCCCAACCATTTAGCCTTTCTGATAAAACGCACACGGTCAGCGTCCTTGGTGGTGTATTCCCAGTAACCATTGTCCGGATTTCGGTCCGGGTTCAACAATCCGATTCGGGAGTAATAGCGAACTACGCTTGCATTTACCCCGGCTGTTTTTGCCAGTTCACTTGCAATCATTTCACTCTCCTTTATTCAAATCAGATGCGGCCTCGGCAACGTCGGGAGTTTTCCCCAGGCTGCGCCGTTGCCACAACAGAAATACGGCTGGAATTAGTGCTAACGTGAGCAGAGTTGCGCTGATCATTCCGCCAACCATTGGCGCTGCAATGCGCCGCATCACTTCAGAACCGGTTCCGCTACCCAGCATGATCGGCAACAGGCCTGCAATAATCGCTGCCACTGTCATCATGATGGGCCGTACACGCATCAGCGCGCCATTTGTCACCGCAGTCGCAAGATCCTGGGCACTGAGTACCCGCTGTTCTTTGCTTGCCTTCAACTTTTCGTTGGCCAGGGCTTGCTTGAGGTAAACGAGCATGACCACGCCGATTTCTACCGCAACACCGGCCAGCGCGATAAAACCAACCCCGACCGCAACCGACATGTGATACCCCAGCAAGTAGAGCAACCAGATGCCGCCGATCAGGGCCGTGGGCAAAGTCCCCATGATGATGAGCACCTCGGTCATGTTGCGGAAATTAAGGAACAGCAACAGGATGATGGTGACCAGGGTGATCGGAACCACGACAGTCAGCCGTTCCTTGGCCCGCTCCATGTATTCGTACTGCCCCGACCAGTTCAGGGAGTATCCGGCAGGCAGTTCAACCTGGTCGGATACCGCCTGCCTGGCAGCAGCCACATAGGTGCCCAGGTCCACCCCTTCGATATCGACGAAGATCCAGCCGTTCAGGCGGGCGTTTTCACTCTTGATCATCGGCGGGCCGTCTTCGACCCGAATGTCTGCGACGGCCGACAGAGGAATCTGCTGTCCTGATGGTGTCACAACAGCCAGGTCTTTCAGCTTTTCGACCGAGTCACGGCTACCCCTTGGGTAACGGAGGTTCACCGGATAGCGTTCGAGTCCTTCAACCGTCTCGGTGACGTTCATTCCGCCAATGGCCGTGCGAACAATGTCCTGAACGTCATCTATGTTCAGCCCATAACGCGAAGCCTGGTCGCGCAGAATATCCACGGTCACGTAACGCCCCCCGGCAACCCGCTCCGAAAATGCGGATGCCGTTCCGGGAACCTCGTTGAGCACCGACTCAATTTCTTTTCCGATCTGTTGAATCACGGCCAGGTCGGGGCCTGCGACCTTGATCCCCACCGGGGTTTTAATACCGGTAGCCAGCATGTCGATCCGGGTTTTGATGGGCCATACCCAGGCATTCGTCAATCCGGGTAGCTGCACCCGCTGGTTTAATTCCTGCTTGATGTCATCAATATCAAATCCTTCCCGCCATTCTTCTTCAGGCTTTAGCTGGATGACCGTTTCAATCATGGTCAGGGGGGCCGGGTCGGTTGCCGTGTCTGCCCGCCCGATCTTGCCAAACACAGTTTTGACTTCGGGCACCGAGCGGATCAGCTTGTCCGTTTGCTGCAGCAATTCCTGGGCCTTGCCGATTGAAATACCCGGAAAAGTCGTCGGCATATACATCAAATCGCCCTCGTTCAGATCCGGCATGAATTCAGAACCGAGCTTGTTTACCGGCCAGAACCCCACCACTACGAGCACAAAAGTAACCGTGACAACACGCCACGGATGACCGGTAATTTGTCCAATCAACGGCCGGTAAACCCAGATCAGAAACCGGTTAAGGGGATTTTTGTGTTCCGGAATGATCCTGCCGCGAATGAAATACCCCATCAGCACGGGTACCAGCGTGATCGACAGGCCTGCCGCAGCGGCCATAGCGTAGGTCTTGGTAAAAGCCAGCGGGGCGAACAATCTGCCTTCCTGAGCTTGCAGTGTAAAAACAGGCAGGAAACTGAGCGTGATGATCAGCAGCGAGAAAAACAGCGGTGGACCCACCTCAACGGCCGCCTCCGTAACGGTTGACCAATGCATCTTTGGATCGTAATCCGCAGCCTCCATTTTCTTGTGCAGCGTTTCGATCATCACAATCGCAGCATCGACCATGGCGCCAATGGCGATCGCGATGCCACCCAGTGACATGATGTTTGCATTGAGCCCCTGTGCGTTCATGACCAGGAATGCGGCGAGGATGCCAAGCGGCAAACTGAGAATCACGACCAGTGAAGATCGCAAGTGGAACAGGAATACCAGGCAAACCAGGACAACCACCAGGAACTCTTCCAGCAGCTTGGTCTGAAGGTTTTCCACCGCCCTTTCAATCAGGGAAGAACGATCATAGGTCTCGACGATCTCAACACCTTCCGGAAGGCTTTTCTCAAGCTCGGCCAGCCTTTGCTTCACTCCGGCGATGGTCTTGCGCGCGTTCTCCCCAAAACGCATCACGATGATTCCGCCAACGACTTCGCCTTCACCGTTGAGCTCGGCAATTCCACGCCGCATTTGCGGCCCGAGGCGAATGTCAGCGACATCTTCCAATCGAATGGGGGTGCCCTTTCGGTTCATGCCGAGCGGAATGGCGCCGAGATCTTCTTTCGATTTCAAATAACCGGTGGCACGGATCATATATTCCGCTTCGCCCATCTCGATAACCGAACCGCCAACTTCCCGGTTCCCGCGCTGGATGGCCGAACGAATTTTCGCCAACGTCAGGCCATATGCCCGCAGCGCATCCGGATTAAGCACCACCTGGTACTGCTTGACCATGCCGCCAACAGTGGCGACTTCTGCAACACCCGGTACCGTCTGGAGCTCATACTTGAGGAACCA
>Ga0265306_10000434_pt1 | contig 19807 bp, 21 predicted proteins | sample Helome_3_FD_192493 | JGI IMG/M metagenome (GOLD analysis project Ga0265306, IMG submission 192493) | Marine sediment microbial communities from subtidal zone of North Sea - Hel_20160420 (Illumina Assembly) | ecosystem: Environmental > Aquatic > Marine > Subtidal zone > Sediment ... | reverse complement strand
ACCGCAATCCTTACATACATGGCCTGCGAAGACCCTGAAAAAACATCCAGGGAAAAAGCTACACTTCCAACAAGTCAGAAGACAGGAATAAAACAAGAATGGCCAACACCGCGCTCTCCGGATAGGACAGGCGGACAAGATAAAAATTAAATTATGAGTAAGCTATACCTTCTTTTTTGTTTGGCGTTTACAGCAACTGTTTTGGCCCAAACACCCTCTGTAAAAATTTCACCTGATCTAAGTACAGCTTCACCGGCAACTGTTGGAATGTCTGATATACGATTAAAGCGAATAGATGCCATGCTTAAACAAGCTGTAAAGGATGGTGATATTCCGGGAGCCGTGGCTCTAATTGCTAGAGACGGAAAAATAGTATTCCACAGCGCCTATGGGCTGGCCGATAATTCGGCTGGTATTAAAATTTATAATGATGCTATTTTCAGGATCGCATCTCAGACGAAGGCCATAACTTCAACAGCCGTAATGATGCTGTGGGAAGAAGGAAAATTTAAGTTGGATGATCCGGTTTCCAAATACATTCCAGAATTTAAAAATGTCGAAATTCTCGATACTTTTAACGAATCAGATACTACATACACATCTGTTCCTTCAGAGAAAGAAATTACGATCAGACATTTAATTACCCATACCTCCGGTATAGGTTATGGGGTAATTGACGGCGATCCAAGATTCAAAGCAATCTATAACAAGGCTGGTATCACAGATCTTTTTACTACTGAGGATATCTCCATAGAAGAAAGTGTTAAGAAACTCGCCGGGCTTCCATTGCACCATACTCCAGGTGAGAAATTTACTTATAGTGAAGGTCTTGATGTTCTTGGCTACTTTATTGAAGTAGTCTCTGGTTTACCTTTTGATCAGTTTCTCAAAACCCGGATTTTCGATCCTTTAGGTATGACCGATACCTGGTTTTATTTACCAAAAAAGAAGCATGACCGCCTGGTTAATGTTCAGCATAAAGTAGACGGGAAATGGGAAAAATTTCCGGTTACGTTTTATGATACCGATTATCCTATTAAAGGCGCTAAAAGGTTTTTTTCCGGTGGGGCGGGTCTTTCCAGTACCGCAAAAGATTATGCAACCTTCCTCCAAATGTATCTGAATAAGGGTGAGTTAAACGGAGTTAGGCTACTGAGCAGGACCACTGTAAGAAGTATAATGGCAAACCAAATTGGTGACATCTGGAAAGAAGGCCCTAATAATTACGGATTGGCATTTGGGGTAGTAAATCAAAAAGGAGAAGATTCCGGTGGCTTAGGCAGTGAAGGTACTTTTGAGTGGGGTGGCTATTTTAATACGCAATATTTTGCGGATCCAGGGGAGCAGGTCATTGGTATTCTGATGAAACAAACACAAGGTGCATCAAACGATAATACCGCCTGGAAATTCCGGCAGATGGTATTTAGCGCAATAGATGACTAAATAACCGGATTACTATTAATTCAAAAAAATTAGCTCAATTATCTTTTCAGGAATCAGAGGGAAAGAATGCATTAATAAAAATATAAGTACCACTCCATTATATGTTGCTATGATCAAATCATTTATTGAAGACACTACATACAAGGATAAAGATTTCACCAAAGTGAGATTGAAAAAAGCAGAATACGAAAACTGTATTTTTGAAGGTTGCAATTTTGCTGATGCCTACCTGGATAATATAGATTTTACTACATGTCAATTTAATCATTGCAACCTAAGTAATGCCAATTTAAGTCATTCGGTTTTTAATGAGGTTTCATTTTCTTTCTGTAAACTAACAGGGCTTCACTTTGAACATTGTAATCCCATTTTGTTGTCACTTTCCTTCGATCATTGTTCATTGATCCTGGCTTCATTTTATCAGTTACAGCTTAAAAACATTGAGTTTACTGAATGCAAACTAATAGAAGCTGACTTTACAGAGGCCAACCTCAGCAATGCACGATTTGAAGAATGCGATTTAAATAAAGTCATTTTTGAGAAAACGAACCTGGAGCAGGCCGATTTACGTACAGCAGTCAATTTTAAAATTGACCCTGAGCAAAATCGACTTAGGAAAGCTAAATTCTCAAAAGATGGAGTTGTAGGGTTGCTTGGAAAATACGATATTGTAGTAGTTTAGATTACTCACATCATTAAATGGAGTAACTTTTTCTTTTAGCACACATGGAACATCAGGAAGAAAAAAAATGTCTGGAATGCGGCGAAATTATCAGGGGTCGGATAGATAAAAAATACTGTTCAGACTATTGCCGTAATGCTTATAATAATAAACTAAATAAGGATAGCAAAAACCTTGTCAGAAACATAAATAACAGGCTTCGAAAGAATTACAGGGTCTTAGATAGTTTTGCCTTAAAGGATGGTAAAACGCGCACAACCAAAACACGTCTTATGGATAAAGGTTTTGATTTTGATTATATAACCAATCTATATACTACAAAAAAAGGAACGACCTATTACTTTGTATACGATCTTGGTTATCTTCCTTTGGATAATGATTATTACATGATCGTTAAACGCGAATAGAAATTATCCTCGTAAAAGTATCCGGAAAAAGAACTTCAACTACTTAAAATCAGAAAATTATTGATAGTTATGACTGGTAAGTTTTAAAGCGGCGATCACAATATCCTTGCGACTTATCTGGCCTACTAAAAGGCCATCCTTTAAAACTGGTAATCTCCTGCGATTGTTTTTATGAAAAACTCCTGCAGCATCAAAAATACTCATGTCAAAAGGTATAGTTTCCACATCTTTGGTCATAAAACGTTCTACGCTTGCATCGAGGATAGGCTGGTTAAAATAACGGCTTTCTGAAATTTCCTTCATACAATCAGCCTCTGAAATAATTCCTACTAAAAACCCATTTTCATCCAAAACCGGTCCTCCGGAAATATGATTTTTGGCAAAAGATTCCATTACCTCAAGTATGGACTGATCTGTACTAAAAGTCAGTAATTTTCTTGTCATATAATCCTCCACCAGAATAGGGGCATCATACTCCTTTTTGGCTCCAACTTTGGCTCTTCGGCCCATAAAACTCTTTATTCCCATACCTTTTAAAAAATTAGCTTAATCTTAAATATACACTTTTCCTGCTTAATTATTAAATATATTAGCCAAAATGAACTAAACTATTGGAATTTTATACTTTTATCTGACAATTCTATATTATGAAGAAATATGCCGAAATAATTTCGTTTCTGCTGATTCTATTGGCGATTTACCTGAGTTTTGATACTGCAATGCCCAAGTATAATTTGGATTCACAAAAACCAAAGATCGCTTTTTCAACGGATAGGGCATTACAACATGTTGAAACCATTTCTAATAAGCCACACGGCGTTGGTTTTGAAGCACATGAAACGGCAAAAAACTACATTATTGATCAATTAACCCAATTGGGATTGGAAACGTCCACACAGCATGGATATAGTGTAGGAGATAAGGGGTATTTAAGCAAACCTGAAAATATTTTAGCCAGAATAAAGGGATCTCAGCCAGGAAAGGCTCTTCTGCTGCTCTCACATTACGATAGCAGTCCGCATTCTTCATTAGGCGCCAGCGATGCGGCTAGTTGTGTTGCAACTATTCTGGAAGGTGTAAGGGCATATTTGGCCGGTAAAGTAGTTCCTAAAAATGATATTATTATTCTTATCTCTGATGCAGAGGAATTAGACCTAAATGGGGCCGAGCTCTTTGTAAATAATCATCCATGGGTTCGAGATATAGGTTTGGTTTTGAATTTCGAGGCCAGAGGTAGTGGTGGGCAGTCCTATATGCTCATTGAAACAAACCGGGGAAATGGAAGGTTAATTGAGGAATTTACCAAATCAAATCCCGAATTTCCTGTGGCAAACTCTCTTGCATACAGTATTTATAAATTGATGCCCAATGATACAGATCTTACTGTTTTTAGGGAAGATGGAGATATTGAAGGCTTTAACTTTGCTTTTGTTGACGATCATTTCGATTACCATACTATTCGAGATAACTATGAACGCCTGGACAAAAACTCTCTGGCGCATCAGGGGAGTTATCTAATGCCGCTTTTACAACATTTCAGCGAGGCCGATCTGAACGATTTAAAGAGTTTAAACGACTACGTTTATTTTAATGTGCCTTTTTTTAAGTTTATTTCTTACCCTTTTGACTGGATTTGGCCAATGTTTTATTTAGCGCTTGTGATTATGTGCGCCTTATTGTTTTACGGATTTAAAATAAAGCGTCTTAATCTCAGGGAGATTGCTAAAGGATTTCTGCCTCTGATAATAGCATTAACTATAAACGGGATTGTGGGGTGGTATAGCTGGTCTGTATTAAAATGGCTTTATCCCCAATATAAAGATATTTTACAGGGATTTACTTATAATGGGCATTACTACATTCTGGCTTTTGTAATGTTCGCAATTGGCAGCTGTTTTTTGGTTTACAGTAAGTTCAGGAAAGAAAGCCTTTCAAATCTGTTGGTTGCCCCACTGATCATTTGGTTCGGTATTTGTTGGGGGCTAACTTCCTATTTGCCAGGTGCAAGTTACTTTATTCTACCTCTCTATGCTCTTATGGGGTCATTCCTAATAAGTTTAAACCAGGACAAGCCAAACGTGTATGTTTTGGTAATTTTAACTCTTCCCGCCCTATGGCTTTACACCCCTTTTATTCATATGTTTCCAATTGGATTAGGATTAAAAATGATGGTTGCATCTACTGTGCTCACAACCCTGACTTTCCTGTTACTTCTTCCGGTTTTTGCATCTTATAAGAATAAGAATCGTATCGCCTATTTGGCATTCCTTTTATTCTTTGGTTTTATGGTTACTGCCCATCTATATTCAGGATTTACGAACGAAAATGCAAAACCTACAAGTCTTTTATTTGTACTTAATACAGATCAAAAAAGAGCGCAATGGGCTACATATGAGAATGAACTCTCCACATGGACATCTCAATATCTGGGAGAAACCAAAAAAAGTCCAGACAGTCTTGTAACTTTTAATATAAGTAGTAAATACGATACAAGATTTACCTATATGGCTGACGCGCCAATTAAAGAACTATTGCCGTCAAAAGTTGAGATTACCCTAGATACGGTTATAGGAAATAAGCGTATGTTAGAATTATGCATTACCCCACAACGCGAAGTTAATCGTTTAGACATCTTTACAAACGAACTAAATATTTTAGGAGCAAAAGTAAATAATGTTACATTATCTGATTACTACCTTAACCATAGGAAAGAAGGTAGGCTAATTACACACTTCATAAGTAATAATGATTTTACAGAAATACAGCTAAGTATTCCGAAAGACGAACCTTTAGAGCTCACTTTATACGAGTCCTCTAATGATCTATTGGATAATCCTTTATTTACAATACCCGATAGACCGGAAGCAACCATTCCAATGCCCTTTGTACTCAATGACGCAATTTTACTGATTAAAACGATTAAATTTTGAAAAATACCATTGGAATTATTGGATGCGGATGGCTTGGATTTCCTCTTGCCAAATCTCTGATACAAGCCGGTTATAATGTGCATGGAAGTACTACCAATAAGGACAAACTGGATGCCTTGGAGAAGGAAGGAATAAAGCCCTTTTTAGTCATTTTAGGTGAGGAAAGTGTTTCAGGCTCGCTTGCAGAATTTCTGGTCCAGGTTGATATCCTTATAATTAATATACCCCCAAGACTCCGGGGTAACTACAAAGAGAATTATGTTCTAAAAATGAATCTTTTGCACAATGAGATAGGAAAATCAAGCGTCAAAAAAATAGTATTTGTGAGTAGTACTTCAGTATATGGAACTGTTGAGGGTGAGGTAACCGAAGAGACCTTTCCGATGCCTGTAACTGAATCCGGCAGGCAATTAGTGGAGGCTGAAAAGATCTTTAAAAACGACAAATCAATTCAAACCACCATCCTTAGATTTGGAGGTCTTATAGGACCAAACAGACATCCCATTACAATGTTATCCGGCAAAAAAGGACTGAGCGATGGTAATGTTCCCGTTAACTTAATACATTTAGATGATTGTATTCATCTGATAAAAACAGTGCTTGAAAATAATTGGTGGGATCAAATCTTTAACGGGGTCTACCCTGATCACCCATTGAAAAGAGACTATTATTACCAAATGGCAGATAAAAATATGCTTCCAAGACCCCAATATCTGAAACCCGAATCCACAAAAAGTGGAAAAATAGTACTTAGTAGGAATTTTCTTGCTAAAAATATTCCATTTTATACTAGAATTAAATAGCAGTTCGCAACAACTACAACCACTTTTACAACAAAAACATCGATAAAAGGTTAATTTATAGCGTTGATTTTCAGCTTTTTATCGATAATCCGTATCTTTATGTAAACATTAAATCCAAAATGTCATGGAAAAAACAAATTTAAAGGGGAGGATTTTAATGGAACTGGAAAGTCTCATCTCCCGTAGTTGTGCAAAATGTAAGATAACCAAAAACTTTCAGAGCCTGCACAAAGCTATTGTAAAGAATCATTACAATGCCACAGATGTGTCTATTGATTATCACCGGAAAAGAATAGCAATGGATATTGTAATGAATGAAAAGGATTATGATCCTAAAAAAATTAATTTGAGACTACCTACATTATATACAAACCTGTTTTTTAATAATTTGTGTGAATTTCTAAAATCATGTATAGACAAGGATAACAGGAGTCTGGCATTTTATGCAAGCTTATTAAATTCTTATACCAAAAAAGAAGAAGAATTAACCCTGACATAAATAATTCAGAACTAATGACCACCAAATTAAAAGGATGCCCAACGGCATCCTTTTTTTATTAGTTCCTGTTAATACGGAAACCTGACCAAAAAATAACAAAGGAAGGGTCAATTTAAAATTGTTATTCATAATAAAATTCCATCTTATTGACTTTTAAGAGTTTCCTTACGTAAAGACCAAAAAAAATGTATTAGTTTTGCCGCACGAAATTTATACGATAATGAAGAAGTTTATATTTATTCTTATTACTGGTTTAGGATACATTCACGGTGGTTACTCACAAACCAACGCAGAGCTTCAAAAGCATTTTGAGGCATATTATAAGGAAATGCGAATGCAGGCCGATATTAACGGTGTAATCAATGCATTGACTCATTTAAACGTACTATCACCTTCTGTTGAAAGGAGAGATACCCTGGCCTATGTATATGCGAATAATAATCAGCATTTACAAGCTTTAAATACCATAGGCATTGAGAAGAACGCTACAGATTCCGATCTTGCAGTCCAGGTAAAGGCCATATCATTAAAAGCTTTGAATCAGCCCAAAAGGGCTCTCGAACAGTTTGAGGTTTTATATTCCAGGCAACCCAACGCTTATTTGGCCTATGAACTGGCAGATCTCAAGATTCAGACAGGAGATAACGCCGGTGCCAATATCAACATTGAATATGGTATTCTTAACGCTAAAGATGATATGAAGTACGCTTTTTATGAAAGGCAGCAACCATATGAAGTACCTCTAAAAGCAGCCTTTTATCATTTAAAAGGTCTTGTTCAATACAACATGAATAAGGATGATATAGATCTGGCTATTGCTACGATTGATGAAGCACTAAAAATTGATCCCAATTTTAATCTGGCCAGCTTAAGTAAGCAGGCCCTGGAATCAAGGAAAGCTGAACCTGCCGAAAAACAGAATTAAGGTAATATGGCAAGTATTATTTTAAGGCGGGCTTGTTGCCCGCTTTTTTTATTGCTATGACTAAAGGGATATTAAAAGGTAGTTCGTTAAGACGAGGGCATAGCCCGCCTTTCTTCAGTTAATTTAAATAGTAAATCCAAGCTTTTTTTCGTGTTCTTCACCAGCACCCTTTTGGCAATGAACGTCATTAGTAGTTTCTTGAATAAAGATTTTGTTTCCCAATATAATTCCATTTTCAAGTTGCATGAATTTTCTGAAATCGGACTAAAGGTATAAAATTGATAAACTGTATCTGCAACAGGAATACTCTTGGTCATTTCACCATAGACATATTTTCCGGGTTTAACTTTTTTCTTTACGGCCACAAAATTCAAATGTTTATTATTTATTACACAGACGTGTTCTGAACCTAGTCTGGTAACTTCATTTTCATTATACTCAAATTTATCCACCCCTTGAACCCAAAAATGTCTATATGAAAGGTTGGTAATATACTCCATAAGAGATTCAGCAGATATTGCAAAATCTCTGCCAAAAACAATGCCGGGTGGTTTATTAAATACCACCTCTTTGGCCGTGGAATACTCAATTATATTTAGTTTGTTACTATCAATTAAAGAATATATGTACTCCACTTCTTTTTGGTCATAAGTGTCTTTCCCTTGTTTAAATCTGAACACTTTGCTGTAATAATAAATGGGGAGCTCAATATCAGAAGAGAGTTCTTTGCTTATTAGCACGTAATTATCACTTTCAACAGAATTCTTAAGTAACCTATGTGCTTCTATTACTTGTTTCCCAAACGGTTTTCTATTGCCCTGCACCTCCAGAAATTCTATGTCGCCACAATGTGCTACAATTTTTAATTCCAGTTTTGGAGCTGTTGCACAGGCATTACATGGGCATATTCTATTCTTTTCTAAAAGTTTGAGATGCCCTGTAAATGCTGTAAACATAGTTTCAATCTGGGCGAGTAATTTTTCTTGTGAAAGCAGTTTTCCTTCGCGATAGAAAAAAAGGGCATCTCCCTCTACCTCAGCCAGCTGCAATTCTTGAGTATTCGCCTCTATAAGTATTTCCAACAATTCGGCTATTACATGCTGGCTATGTGCAACTTCAGTGGTCTGCACGAATTTGGTAAAACCCGAAATGTCCGGTATAAAAAGTAACGACTTGGCCATAATAAAAATAATTGTCTTCTAAAGATATTATTTAATAAGTCTTGAAATTACTCCAACCTTTCAAAGTATTACAAAATTATAAGAAGAAGAAAAAGAAAACTTTATTGCTCTTCCATCTGTTCCACCATAACCTTAAATCCTAAGGCCACCCCATTGGTCCAGCCAAATCCATCCTGGGTCTCATATTCGCCTCCTCCGGAGAGTAAGCTGGTATCCTCCACATTATACTTTTCCATCATCTTCCCTGTATTTTTATAGACCCTCTCATTAATAGCCAGCCACCTCTTCATGATATCCAAAGCTTCCTCCTTATACCCATAGTTAAGCAACCCTTGCACAGCCATCCAATGCAATGGTGCCCATCCGTTTGGCGCATCCCATTGTTGCCCTGTATTTTTTAAAGTAGTAAGAAGTCCTCCGTCTTTTAAAAACTCAGTAATTAATTTTTCTTTTACCGCTTCTGCCTGTTCTTTTGTTGCGATATTAAAGAACAAAGGATAGGTAGCAGCTAATGTGAATTCATCTGTGTTACTTTTCGTTTTAAAATCAAAATCCATAAAGAACTGTACATCTTCAACCCAAAATATTTCCTGAATCAAATCCTTCCGCTTTATTGCCTTTTCCCGAAACAGGGATTCAGCTTGCTTATCCTCTATTAAATTATATCCCTGAGCTATTTGATTCTCCATAAAATAGAGCAGGCAGTTCAGATCTACTGCTAATAAATTGGCGGTATTTGTTGACTCAAAGGAATCTTCCTCGGCATACCAACGGCTGCTAAAATCCCAGCCGGAAGTCGCTCCTGCCCTTAAATTGACATATAGATCCGCTTTCTCTTTTTCCGTTGCTAGGTCATCCGCTAAATGATAATCTTCTTTATAGCTTTCCGGGCGTGGTGTAACACTACTGTCCCAATACCTGTTAAGGTATGAGTCATCCCCTACTTTAACTACATACTTGTCAGCCTCATATGGCTCTTTAATAACATCTTTCCCAGCCATCCAAAAATCATACTCCTTCTCAATCATTGGTAAATATTCTGCTAAAACCATACTGTCTTTTCGGGCAAGTGCGGTTGCCATAAGTGTAAAGAACGGCGGTTGTGAACGGCTTAAATAATAGTTCCTGGTACCATTGGGTATAAAACCCAGGGTATCTATTAAATATGCGAAATTATCAACCATGTTCCTGGCAACGCCTTCCTGATTATCTACTAACAACCCTTCTATAGTAAAATAACTGTCCCAATAATAAATTTCCTTAAATCTCCCTCCAGGTACAACGTATTCATTGGGCAAGGATATTCTTGAGGAATAAAGAATTACAGAATCCGGGCCCCTGGTTAATTTACCCCAGATGCTACTAATATGTTCATACATGGTATGGGTTGTATCTGTTGTGAAGCTCAGTGTAGCTGTAGATTTATCGCTAAAATTTTCTGCAACAAAGGCTTTCAGATCAAAATTCTCATCTTGTCTCTCCTTTTCATATTTCTTGTTAAGTGTGTAATAAGATTCTGTTGGAACCAGATCAACAAAAGTTTTGGAATCTTCAAATAAAGCTTGCATTTGCACATCCTTAAATAAGGGCGATGCATAATAATCTATTTGCTGCTCCCTGGGTTCCGTTTTGCAACCCACAAATACTATAAATAGAAAAATAAAAGGGAGAAAGTTTCTGTACATTTTCATAATATAATAATTTAACGCCTAATCACCTTGTAAACCAAAGTACTAGCGGAGTTTCTTATTTAACAGGAATAAGCTGTCTTTTTCTTTTTTCAGTTCACTAATGCGATCTACATCTTCATTAGGAATAGTAATGGAAAGCACATAGTGTTTTATCCTCCATTTCCCATCTTCTTTGGAAAGCACCCCTGATCCTCTGCAAATTTCCATACGGGTATCCAACAATTCATCAAACCAGGCAAAATTTCCTGCTTTATTAATGTAAATTTTGCGTTCAATGGTAGTAAAACTCCAGGCCTTTCCACGTTCAAAATAAGGTTTTGAAAATGCCCTGAAATCATCATTTTGCCAATTTTCTGATGCATCGGTTCCAATAAAAACTCCGTCATCGGCAAGGATTCCAAAATAAGTTTCAAAATCGGCTTCAGATGCCGCCTTATGCCATTTATTAATCAGTTCATTTATTTCCTTCTTATCGTCTTCCTGGGCAAACAATTGCCCGGCGCATAACATTATGAAAATCACCAATAGCTTATTCATCTAAAATCATTTTTGTATCAAAATTATAATTTACCATCACATTGAATTGATTGCGCAGGTCATTAAAAGCATTGACCATCTCTATAGTTGGTTCCAATGGATTCTTGCGGTATTCAAGGGTTGCTTTTACTTTTAAAATATAGGTTTTGAATACTTTTTGCCGACTTTTTACCTGTGGTATATCAAAAGTTTCTGGGTATTCGGAAAACGCCAGTGCATTTTGTTTTTCTATAAACTCATCAATAAGCAGAATAAGTTCTTCATAATTTTCAACAGAGTAAAGTCCATCAAAAGCTACATCCAAATCATTAAATTCCGCCCATGTCCCAAGTATTGCTTTTGCTTCTCTATTCAATATCGATTTTTTGGGTAGTTTCTGAACATCAAATTCCAGCTCGACTGTCTCAATACTCTGCTCAGTCCTTTGATTGTTGCCACAGGAAAACAAGAGTAAGAATGTTAACCCAAAAACAAACAATTTTCTCATAGGACGAATGTACAAATTTTAATAAAAGCTATCTTTACCAAGGAATTATATTTACTTCATATATATGCAAAAATCCATCCTTATTTTAGGGGCCTGTGGGCAGATTGGTACAGAACTGACACTGGCCTTACGAGAATTGTACGGTAATGAACAAGTGGTTGCCAGTGATATTCGTGAAGGAACTGATAGTTTGATGAGCTCCGGGCCGTTTGAGTTACTTGATGCTACCAATTATGAAGCCATAGAGGATGTCATATTGTATCATGAAATTGAGGAAGTATACTTAATGGCCGCTATGTTGAGTGCAACAGCTGAGAAATTTCCTGAAAGGGCATGGAATTTAAATATGAAGTCACTATTCAACGTACTAAACCTGGCCAAAGAAAGAAAAATTGAAAAAATATTCTGGCCTTCCAGTATAGCAGTATTTGGCCCAAATACCCCAAAAGACAAAACTCCTCAAAGTACAGTAATGGAACCCAGCACAGTTTACGGCATAAGCAAGCAATCCGGTGAAAGATGGTGTTCCTATTACTACCATAAATTTGGGGTGGACGTGAGAAGTTTAAGGTACCCGGGATTAATTAGTTGGAAAACCTTGCCCGGAGGTGGCACTACGGATTATGCTATTGAAATTTATCACGAGGCCCTCAAAAAGGCAAGCTATACTTGTTTTGTGAATGAGGATGTAAAACTTCCCATGATGTTTATGGACGATGCGATCAGGGCTACAATTAAACTTATGGATTGTAATCCTGAAAAAATATCTGTGAGATCCTCTTACAATCTGGCGGCCATGAGTTTTTCACCGGCCGATATCAGCGCTAGCATAAAAAAATACATTCCAAATTTCAAAGTGTCTTATAATCCGGATTTCAGGCAAGCTATAGCCGAAACATGGCCCAGCAGTATTGATGATTCTAAAGCAAAAAAAGATTGGGGTTGGGAACCGCAGTTTAATCTTGAAAATACTACGATAGAAATGTTGAAACATCTGCCTTCTCAAAGTTTTTAAACCCTCCTTAGCTATTTGACACAAATGGGTCATTACAAAGGAATTATCCGTATTTTTAAACCTTTAAAATCATTAATTATGAAATGGATTATTCTCTTCTTTTCGGCATTTTCTATAGTAAGTATGCAGGCTCAGATCTCTCCGGGGGTATATCATGTACAGGACAGTGTTGACGGGCTCAGCCTTACTCATGAACTAAAAATTGACAACACATATCTTATTCACACAATTTATACTGCATCGCCACCAGGGTTTGTTAAAACCGTTGGTGGATTTTATAATTTAGAGAATGATGTCTTAATCGTGAAACTTGAATTTAATTCTAATTATGAGGAAGATACTACCACATCTGTTGAATTGCCTGTAGAAATTGTTGAAGAAGGTTTGGTACTAATTGGGGATAATAATCTAACCTTTAAGAAAGATCCTGAATTCAAGCAGCCATTAGATGGTAAGTGGCTTTTTGCAACACGTGGCCCCGATGAAGGACAGGAAAGACGTGGAGAAAGTAATTCGCGAAAAACAATGAAAGTTTTATCAGATGGATATTTTCAATGGATTGCTTATGATACGGAAACTTTTAAATTTTCCGGTACTGGCGGTGGAACTTATACTTCAAAGGATGGGGTTTATACTGAAAACATTCAATTTTTTTCCCGTGATAATGCCAGGGTAGGCGCACAACTTAATTTCACTTATGAAATAAATGGTAATGACTGGCATCATAAAGGGAAAAACAGCAAGGGAGGACCAATGTATGAGATCTGGGCAGTAAGAAAATAATCTCTTTTTAAGTATTATTGATATCAGATTTGCCCCCTGTTTTTTGGAGTAGTTTTATAGAACTTATTTCCACTCCTTTATCTATAGGCTTAAGCATATCATACATATTAAGGGCCACTATACTGGCCCCGTGCATGGCTTCAACCTCAACCCCTGTTTTATAATTAGTTTTTACGGTAATCAATATTTTGATCTGATGGCCTTCTACTTCATAAATTATGTCTGTATACTCAATGGGTAAAGGGTGACAATCGGGTAACAGGTCAGATGTCTTCTTAACCCCTAATAATCCTGCTGCCTTGCTCATGGCAAATACATCGCCTTTGGGTACTGTTTTGTTCAGAATGGCCTCTATGGTATCTTTAGAACTTACGTGCACTATAGCTTGGGCAACAGCAGTTCTTTGTGTGTTTTTTTTATTTGTAATATCTACCATTTTCAGCTATTTACTTTCCATTGGTATGAATCGTCCTCAAATAACTCTTTTCCAAAAACAGGAACCTGCTTTTTAATTTCCTCAACTACATCATGTAATGCTTCAAACACCTCTTTTCGGTGAGGCGAGGAAACGAATACAAACAAGCATATTTCACCTGTCTTGACAATACCTGTGCTATGATATATATGCATGCAACTTAAGTTAAACCGTTTAAAAGCAGCCTCCCTTATCTCATGAAATTTTAGGTTAGCCATTTCCTCATAAGCAGAATACTCAATGGCCTCAACCTTTTTTCCTTCAATTTGGTCTGCGCGCACCTGTCCTAAAAATATATCGTTCGCACCAATCTGAGTTTTTGTTTGGTGTTTCGCAATAGCCTTAGCTATAAATTCAGGAGTTATTGCCCCCTGTATAATACGTTTTTGACCTTTGGTTTTTCCATAAGGAATTTTACTTTGGTGCTAAGGTAAAGAAGATTTAGGAAATTGAAATTATCCTTTATGCCTGTCTTTTAAACCGGTAGTATTAAATATATAGGCTATTCCAGAACTTCATAAACGGTAATAGGTGTAGCTTTATTTTTCATGCTAATACTACCAACTTTTTTGCACTGAAAAGATTCCTTAACCCCCTCATAATCACTCTCGGAAATTATGATTTGGTTTTCTCCGGCAGCATCCTGTAATCGAGCCGCGGTATTCACATTATCACCGATGACCGTATAATCCAAACGTTTTAGACCTGAAGATCCTATATTCCCTGAGATCATTTCCCCGCTTTTAATACCAATGGATACCTTGGATTGGAACTTAGTACTGTCATCTGCTGCAGGGAGGGCATTTATCTGATCGCGTACGGCCAGGGCCGCATCAATGGCCCGATCTAAATGGTACTCCCCTTTGAATACTGCCATGATAGCATCACCAATAAACTTATCTATATGGCCTTCCTGTGCGAGAATCTCCTTCACCATGACATCAAAATAGGTATTGAGCATAGTTACAACCACATCTGGGCTGGTATTTTCACTTATAGCCGTAAAACCGCACAGGTCTATGAACATCACGGTCGCCTCAATATTTTCATTGGCCATGATGGTGGATTCATATTCTTGACTGCCCATAAAATTCAGTACGTTTTCATCTACATACATCTTAAGTATGTTGTTTTCCTTGATGGCTTTGAGGGTTTCTTTTATCTGACGAGCATGTTTCAAAGTCTTTTCCATCGTAATTGTCAGGTCTTTAAAATCAATGGGCTTGGTAATAAAATCAAAAGCCCCGCGGTTCATCGCTGTCCGAATATTGTCCATATCACCATAGGCGGAGACCATCACTGATTTAAGTAGCGGATTTAATTCGTTGAGTTTGGTAAGCAAAGTAAGCCCGTCCATTTCAGGCATATTAATGTCGCTCAACACTATGTCCATGTCCGGTATAGCAACTAGTTTCTCCAGGGCATCCTTCCCGTTGATGGCAAATACAAATTCATATTCGTTTTGCCGTATTTGTTTTCGGAACTTTTGTTTGATGAGTACTTCTAAATCTACCTCATCATCTACAACTAAAATTTTTGACATTACAATAGTGCTTTTAATTTTTCTTTTAAAATACCAAATTCTAAGGGTTTTGTCAGGAAATCATCTGCCCCTAGTCTCATAGCGGTATCGTAGTTTTCCTTATCGCCATAAGCGGTTATCATCATGACCACTGGTGGTGGCTTTACAAAGTTTTTCTTAATTTGTTCCAAAAGCTCCAACCCGCTCATTCCCGGCATATTAATATCAGAAAGGATAAGTACCGCTTCATGATTAAGTTCACCCAAATAAGTGAGTGCCTCCTCTCCGGAAAATGCAAATGCAAAATGCAGTTCATTATTCCGGATCTCTTTCCGGAAACGCTGCTGAAACAGCAATTTTACGTCCTGTTCGTCGTCTACCACTAATATTTTCATATCGTATTGGTGTTTGATATTATTCCTGCTAATTCTTGTAATTTAAACATCATATTTTCTGTGCTAGGGGTAATGTTATGGTAAAAGTTGTTCCTTTTCCTTGCTCGGATTCCACTTTTAATTTCCCATTGTGCCCTTTAGTCACTATGTCATAACTCATACTCAGGCCCAGGCCTGTTCCTTGCCCGGTGGGCTTGGTGGTGAAAAAGGGTTGGAAGATTTTTTCCTTGACCTTTTCCGATATGCCGTTGCCATTGTCTTTTACACTAATTGTAATCCCATTTTTGGTTTTTTTGGTTGAGAGTGATACAGTGGGTTTATACTGGTCCTCGGAAGCTGCCAAATTTGCCAAGTCTTCGTTGGATGAATTAGCGAAGGCGGATACTTCGTAAAAGGCATTGGTGAGCAGATTAAGCACCACCCGCCCGATATCCTGTGGGATTATGTTGATAGTTCCTATGTTTTTATCAAAATCGGTTTTTATGGTAGCATTGAACGATTTATCTTTGGCCCGCAAGCCATGGTAGGCCAGGCGGAGGTATTCGTCACAGAGTTTATTGATATCCGTAGGCTCCTTCACACCACTACTGCTTCTACTGTGTTGCAACATCCCTTTTACTATAGCATCAGCACGTTTACCATGGTGGTTTATTTTCTCGAGGTTTTGTATGATATCTTCCGCCAGGGCTTTTACCTCTTCTACATCGCCCTTTTGCATTTCTTCCATCATTTCTTCCAGGAGTTCCTTATTTACCTCAGAGAAGTTGTTCACAAAGTTCAGCGGATTTTGGATCTCGTGGGCGATGCCGGCAGTCAGTTCTCCTAGCGAAGCCATTTTTTCAACATGTATCAGTTGCGTTTGAGTATTTTTTAATTCAGTGAAAGCATGCATTAATTCATCCTTTTGTTTTGTTATTTCTGCCGTTCTTTCCTCAACAATCAACTCCAGTTTTTCTTTTTGTGCCGATATGAATTTGTTTCGTTCTTCTTCTGCCAGTGTTTTTTGTCTTTCTTTTTTAAGGGCTCTATTCTGTTTGTTTGATCGTAACAGCATGGCAATCATCCAGGCAATGGAAAAGACAATGGCAAAGTCCAGGTAATTATCTATTTGTTCGTAAAGGGGTAAATAAATAATTTTAAGCAGATCTTTTATAGTATTTATGATTATTAAAGGAAGAACGGCTATTATAATAGTTCGCATTCGTTCAAGTTGCGGAAGCCTGAAAATCAGATATCCAATTCCCAGTATTAATAAGTGCCATATCCAATTTGTAACATTCGTTATGGGAAGCGATCTTTCTAATATAAAAAGAATTGCTATGCCAATCATGGCCCATAAGAGGGTTTTATCCCAATGCGTATTTGGCGAAAGCAAACGTAAGTTTTTACGGATGTGCCAAACTATAAAAATTAATATAAAGGGTTCTAAAATCATAACTATTTGAGATATTGACTAAATATCGCCGTTTAAATTTAATTCTTTAAAATAAAAGATATTCCCTTTGTTGAAAATTATATGTACTCAGGAATTTTCAACAAAAATTATAGCGTTGGTAATTGAATAATAAAAGTGGTTCCCTGACCCTCTTTCGTTTTCACCTTCAACTCCCCCCCATGTGCCTTTACAATATCATAGCTCATGCTTAGCCCTAATCCTGTACCCTCACCCGTAAGCTTTGTGGTAAAAAAAGGTTGGAATATTTTATCAATAACCTTTTTAGGAATTCCGTTGCCATTATCGCTCACTTCTATGCTTAACTTACCCGCGTTCTTTTTGGTTCTTATGGAGACCACTGGCTTGTATCCTTCAGGGCTTTGTTGTTGTTTCTCCTTTACCGCATGAAATGCGTTTGTCAATAGATTTAAAATAACCCGACCCATATCTTGGGGGATAATACTAATTATCTTGATCGATGTATCAAAATCAGTTTACATGGTTGCGTTGAAAGTTTTGTCCTTAGCCCTTAAACCATGGTAAGCCAGGCGTAAATATTCATCTGCCAGTACATTGATATCCGTAGGTTCTTTTTGCCCACTACTGCTACGGCTATGCTGGAGCATGCCTTTTACTATTTCACTGGCACGTTGCCCGTGGTGATGTATCTTTTCAAGGTTTTGCTCAATATCATTTCCTACTTCCAGCGCTTCTCTCTGATCACCCTTCTCAATCTCCTCATACATTTCTTTCATCAGTTCCTGAGAAACTTCAGAGAAATTATTGACAAAATTAAGTGGGTTTTGAATTTCATGCGCAATTCCCGCAGTGAGCTCTCCTAAAGATGCCATCTTTTCGGATTGTATTAATTGGGATTGCGTTGCTTTTAACGCTACCAAAGTCTCCTGAACTTTCTCCTTTTGTTGCTGAAGAATTAGATTTGCCCTTTGTCTGTTTTTATTATTTCGAAATAAGATAGAGCTAAGTATTAAGGCAAATAAAAGAGCTCCGGCAATACTTATGATCCATAAGCGCTGATTTTTGTTTTGTTGCTCTTTTATAAATTGTTCTCTTTCAAGTATGTCAATTTCCTTTTGATTCCTATCAATCACCGATCGAACTTCTGCCTTCATAAGAACGTTTGCAATATCAATATCCTCTGATTCTTTGATAAGATCCTTGTAGATCTTTAAATGCTTATATGCCAGGTTCTCGTTTCCCAGCGCGTCATAAATGTCAGAAAATGTTAAATTTAATCGCTTTTTTAATCTGATATTGTCTTCATGTAAAACTTCTTGACTTAGCAAAGCATACTTTAGGGCATTTTCATGGTCATTAAGATTATAATAGCAAGTTGATATGCGATAGGCTTCCCATTCATCATTATCGACTCTTTTCAACCTAATTGATACGTCAAGAGCTTTTTCAATTAGCGAAATGGCTACCTTATAATGATTCTTATCCATTTGAATATGACCTTCAAGGCTATAACTATCTGCTACGAAATCTTCGGCAGTAAGCGGCGTGGATATACTTTTTTTAAGCTGATTATAATATTGCGCTTTGTTGTAATTTTTAGCATCGTACATGGCCCACATTACCTGATTGTAAGCATTAAACATATCTGCGGGTAAATTATGTGCCTCCAATAGTTTGACTCTATTCTCCATTGCTTCTGCTCCTCTATCGAACATCTCTAAATCTGAATACAGTCGGTACATTTGACCATATACATCCGACAACATAAAATAATCATTAATTGATTCAAAAAAATCAATGCACCGCAAATAATGCTCTATAGCAATCGTATTTTGCCCGTTAATTCTATAATAATTTGCCAATTGAAAATTTAATGGCCCTGTCTCATTTTTATTTTTCATTGACGCTACCAATTCTTCAATTTTGGCTTCGATGATATCCTTTTCCAAAACATCATTTTCTTCGATAGCTACATAACCTAAATAAGAATAATAGAGGAATACTGGATAAAATTCTTCCAAATCTGAATAAATCTCTATGATACTATTTGCTGTTAATCTAAATTGATCAATATCATTTATAGTATAGTAGTAATAAGCAAGATGGTCATATAATGCTGCCAATATTTCCTTGTTCTTAACATCCTTGAAATGTTCTAATGCCTTCAACAGTTTCTTATAAGACATTTCATTATAAGGCGTCGGATAGCCATCCGGAGGCTGGACTTCAGTAAAGGAATCATTTTGATTCAATTGTGTGGATAGCATCCTTGCCTTTTGATGATGATATGAAACAATATCTGCCTGGCCCAAGAAGGCGGCCAAGGTCTCATGAAACATGATCCCTCCATCTTTAAATTCAATTTTTTCTGACAATTCCATTGCCTCTATTGTTGCAGAAAAACCCTGAATAATTTCCTGATTATAAAAACTCATCCGGGCATACTCATTGAGTAACCTTATTTTTTCTTTATCATTTTGATTGCTATTATAAACAAGCACCTTCAAACTATCCAATTTGCCCGGATCAACGAAAAGCGTATCCTGAGCCTTTAAGGGTGCAAAGACAAGGATAAATATCATGCTAATGAATACGTTTCTTACATTCATAATTTAAAC
>Ga0265306_10000432_pt1 | contig 19826 bp, 8 predicted proteins | sample Helome_3_FD_192493 | JGI IMG/M metagenome (GOLD analysis project Ga0265306, IMG submission 192493) | Marine sediment microbial communities from subtidal zone of North Sea - Hel_20160420 (Illumina Assembly) | ecosystem: Environmental > Aquatic > Marine > Subtidal zone > Sediment ... | reverse complement strand
ATTCAGCATCTTTTAGGGTAGAATTCCAAAGTTTTATAGATTGATTAATAGTACCGGGAAACGTCCTGGCTCTAAAAGATACGACGTAATCATAGGGTTTTATAAACAAGTACCACACAAGGCCCACAATTAAGAGTGGGAGTAAAACTAAAAGAACTTTTTTCATATACCTAATTTGTCATTGTAAGGTTTTCCAATACGAAATTACCTAAATCCCGTCCTTGTTTTACACCAACCGCAACGGCTTTTCTGTAATGAATTCCGCCGTACATCCTGCTAATAGCAGCCTCGTCCGCTGCTTCATTAAATGAATTAAAGCTTCTGGTAGGTAATCCATAAGGTACTTCAGTATCATCATCAAAAGCAAAATTATCACCAAAAATATTAGTCAGTGCTGTTGCCGCCGCTCCGGAAACTACACTATGCCCACTTGTGTACTCAGGAAATGGGGGAGTTTGTAATACCGGCTGCCAGTTTTCATCAATGTGTTCGTTGATCAAGGTTTCAGGCCTAATAAGGTTGCTCCTGTACTTTTCATCCCAACAACTAATAAAGGCATCAGCAATTGCCATGGATGTTTTGGTATAGGCATAAACGGTTTTGTTAAAATCACTATTTGTATTTTTAGCAGCAATTTTGACGATGCCAATCCAATGTGCTCCTGGTGATATTTTCTTAGTAGCAAACATTAAATGACCGCGTGTCACAGAAACATATGGATTGCAATCCCAGAACTGTGCTATGGCAACTTCTTCGGAGGTATCTCCCTTTTCAGTAATTTCCAAACTTATGTCGTAAACTTCTTTTACTTCTTTGTAAAATTCTGAATCTTCTTCCATAGAAAATGGAGGGGGAGGAGTGGGTACAAACTGGTTGGCCGAATCTATCACAAATGGACGTATTTTATTCCAATGAGGCTCTATCCCATCCATATAAGCCGGAGGGGTGGGTTGCCATCTTGAGGGGTCATCAGTGTCAACCGTAAACTTGGGCATTGTCCGCGTTTGACCATAATTATCGCCATTCATCCATTCTGCTATATGTGCGGCAACTTTAAGTCCATACTCTTTAGAAGCATTAAATTCCCCCGAGTTTTTAGATTCCCAGACAGTATATAAACTATCCCTTAACGTTGTCAGTTTATCCTCAGAAAATATTACCCTTCTACTTACATCCATATGAGCTATTAAAGCAGATAATGAGTAATTTACCGGTTTGGATGGGTCTGGTGTGGGTATAGAAGTTAGTTCGTGTACCTGTCCTACTAAAGAGTTGTAATTGTCATCATTTAGCGCTATTATTTCATATGACGCAATATTAGGATAGGCATAGATTCTGCTGGCAACCGGTGGCGAAAAGATATCATGTATCATAATCTCTGTAACCTTGTCTATAGCCATATGCAGCTCATTTGGAGCAACAACGATGGGTTCTTCATTCTGATTACAGGCCAAAAGAGTTCCTAACCCAAACAGTATTCCTAATGTCTTCTTCATTTTCAATTTTGTTTTATTAATTCATATACTTGTGCCTTCTGGTTATTCAATGTTACCAGTAAATAAGGTTGGTTGTTTAATGTAATTATATTAAGATGGCGTGTTGATTTTTGAGTAAGATCAAGCCCCATTTTAAGCCCCAAAATTACGTCATTTTTGCTTTTAATCATAGCCCCTGAAAAAGAACCAAAACGTCCATGATAAGGTTTAACCCCAAAATAATTTCCAGCTGCCAAAACTTCTTCGGTACCATCCCGATCAAAGTCATAAGCAAGAAAATCCATTATTGGAGCCAATTGTAACTCATTTTCAAAAGGCACAAAGGTAAATTTACCATTATTATTCTCCAGATATCCAGATCTCAGTTCTGATACATTCAAAACAGTTGAGTTATCCAACGTTTTTTTATCAAATATCTGCTCAATAGTTTTGCCTGCAAAATCCCTGTAATTCGTAAATTTTTTTCGCAGCTCTATTATCTGTCCGGCAATACCATCTAATCCTTCGAGTGGAAAATATTTCCCGTTTTTAGGAATAGCAACAACGGTTTCTGTATTACCGTTTCCGTCAAAATCTGAATAATACATCTTTAAAGGGAAATCTTCAGATGCGCTGAACTTATTATTGATTCCCCAATTACCCAATAGGTAATCCTTATCGCCGTCCTTGTCAATATCAAAAGCAATTACACTTTGCCAAAGGCCATTTATTTCCTTATTCAACATTTTCTTTTCAACAAGAACACCATTGCTATTGACAAAAAACCTGGGAGACATCCATTCACCTATTACAATGAGATCCTGAATACCGTCTCCATCAATATCTTCCCACAGGGCATCTGTAATCATCCCCGCATTTTGCAGTTCCTCATTTTTTTCAATAGTGAATTGACCATTGTTATTTTTTAATAAATAAGAGTTTGGCATTTTACCAAAGTCATTGGTCACGACCTGATTGCCAACAAAAATGTCAAGGTCCCCATCATTATCAAAGTCATTTACTTTAATCACCGAAGCATTCTCAAAATATTCAGGAAGTGAAGCTTGCTCGAAAGCGGAATCGTTCTGAACATAATAACTGTCCATTAATGGTGCCATTTTATTGTAGAAATCTGCTCCACCGGAACCAAGAAATAAATCCGCTTTGCCATTGCCCGTAAAATCAGCAATTGATACTGTAACATCTTCTTTAATACTATCTCTGCGAATTTCAGGGATCCTTTTTTCTATATACAAAGAGTCTGTCTGATAAAATATTCTGGAAGGAAAAAATTTGGACCCTCCGAAGAAAATATCGTTTTTACCATCATTATTAATGTCTCCAATTGCGGTTGCCGGACCCCTGTCAGATAATTGATAAGGGATAAGTTTTTGTCTGTTGAAATCTACATAATTATCTTCCTTATGTGTAAAGTTGATCCCAAGATTATTTTCTACCTCCCTGAAGATTCTATTTTTTGATGGCTGAAGTGATGCATAATCAAAAGGCATTGTATTTTCAGGTGAAATTCGTATGGTTTGATTTGTATTTAGGTTTTTGATAACCTGACTTTTGCCATCAGGCCAGACTATTTTCAGAGAATCTACCTTTTCAGTTTTACCATAACCAAAATGAATTATAGGTTCCGAAGATGATTGAAATCCCCGGAAGGGATATAATTCCTTATACTGTAAAACACCATCGTGATATGAGAACACTTTGGATCCAATTCCAAATGGGTTAGGGGGGGAATATTTTAATTCAATTTTCAGATAATTGCGTTTTCCATCCGTTTTATTGATATATAAACAGGCAGGACTATTTATATTATTAGTAACAAGATCCAGGTCACCGTCATTATCAAAGTCCGCCATGGCAGTGGCCCCGGAAATAAGCGTGTCATTGACAATCCATGACCCTGATTTATCTTCGAATAAGAGTTCTGAATTTCCTTTAAACAAGTAATTATGAACGATACCTGAAGGCATCATGTCAAGAGCCTGCTGGTCTACCAGTTTGGTATTATTAATCTTTTTCCTAATCTGATCATTGGAAGCAAAATTTATAAAATCCAGATCGTTAGGGCGTTTTGGGATACCATTGGATATAAATAAGTCCTGTTCACCATCCTGGTTAAAGTCTGCAAAAAGACCACTCCAACTCCAGTCTGTTGATGCAATACCACTGTATAATGCAATTTCGGCGAAGGTACTTCCAGGTTGGTTTAAATGCAGCATATTTCTTGTGAACTGGTAATGGTAACCATATTTTTCGACTCTCAATTTCTGCGTTTGAATATTGTCATCACCTTCCGAAGATTTAAGAACGGATTCATCTTCGGGAAGCATATCCAAAGAAAGAATATCCGGCCACCCGTCATGATTAATATCCGCAATATCTGTACCCATAGAGAATCTGGTTGTATGCCCAAAATACTTCTTTATGCTCTCGGTGAAGGTGCCATCACCATTGTTTAAGTAATAGTAATCATCTTCATGAAAATCATTGCCAACATAGATATCCGGGAATCCATCCTGATTAAAATCTGAAACGGCAACCCCAAGGCCATATCCATTAACACCACCAAAAATTCCGGCCTCTTCACTTACATCGATAAATTTTCCATTTTCGTTTCGAAGTAACTTGTCTCCGGTCTGGTAATTTCGTTTTAATCGTAGGTCTGCCTTACCAAAAGACTCCTGTGTATGCACAGCATGATTTAGAAGGTAGATATCCAAATCACCATCCAGATCATAGTCTAAAAATGTAGCTGAAGAACTATAGGAATCGAAATCAAGTCCATATTCCGCAGCGCTCTCCAAAAAAGTTGAATCTCCCTGATTAATGTAAAGTTCATTATAGCCATCAAAACCGTTAATTCCAACCACAGCACATACATAAATATCCAACAAACCATCACCATTCACATCACCCATTACAGATCCTGTATTCCAACTGCTATTACCTGCTACACCTGCTAATTCTGTGATATCTTCAAAATTAAGATCTCCTTTATTTAAATAGAGTTTATTCTTAACCATATTTCCGGAGAAGAAGATATCTGTAAGACCATCATTATTTATGTCCCCAACGGCTACACCCCCGCCATTATAGAAATACAGGTAATCTAATATGTTGAGATCATCTGTTTCAGTAAGTATATTTCCAAATGATAAGCCTGTTTCCCTGGCACTAGGATTATAAAATAATTCACCTTCCCTGGAAGTGCAACCTATCAATACTAAAGTCACAAGAATACCTGTCAGGAATTTATTCATTGAGTTTAAAAATCTTAGGTTTATTCTCATTGATCGCGACTATTACAAAGGTCTTGCCTGTCTTATCCTTAAACTGCTTCAGATGCTTAATCTCGTCTTTAATAAAGAAGCCACTGGTTTCATAGTCCTGCCATTCAAATCCCAGTGCACCATCTCCTAGCAGCACATTGCCATAATTACCATCTAATCTGGAATACTGGGGTCTAAATTCAAAATTATTTCCTCCCAGGATGAGGTCTATATTACCATCATTATTTACATCGGCACAGGTGATGCCGCATATACAGGATAATTGACTCCTTGAAGGAAGTTTAATAATTCTAAAGTTTCCACCACCCTCGTTGACTGCAATTACAGATTCAGAAATGGCCGATTTTTTCATAATTGAGTTCTCAAAAACTTCTTTTGGGAACAACTCCGATATGGTCTTGGTTGAATATTCAGATGCCTTTAGGTTTTGCTTTTTTAGAGCAACCATTTGCGCTGTCAGATCCTTTTTCTGATGGATAGGAAGATCCTTCCCATCAATATTTTGCGTTACTATTTGTTCAATAGTACCATTATCATCAAAGTCATTAACCCACATTTTCATTGGCCTATTCTCCTTAGGTTTATAATGCAGATTTTTTCCCTGATTACCTAGAATCAAGTCATTATCTCCGTCTTTATCTATATCAACGGCTTCCACAACATTCCACCATCCATGAAGACTATCCAGTGCAGAAGATTGCAGGTTTAATCGGCGACCAGAATTTTTAAATATTTTCGGAGTTCCCCAATCTTCAACGGTAATGAGATCCTTTTTAGAATCTCCATCCATATCTGCCCAAATAGCATCAGTGATCATACCACCATCCTGGAGGTCATAAGCAATCCTTTCTGTTGCGTTTTCAAAAATACCATCACCTTTATTTTCTAAAAATAAATGACTGGGATCTATGCCGTATGTACCGACTATACTTCTTGAACCTATAAAAAGATCTTCATCGCCATCATTGTCAAAGTCCAGAGGTTCAATAGTCGAAATGTTTGTGAAAGTTGAAGGCAGGTTTGCGTCCGATTTCACAAGATTACCGTGGCCGTCGTTTAGATAAATACGTGCTCTATAACTTCTTTCTTCTCCAACCTGATTGCCACCAGAACCTACAATAAGATCTAAATCCAAATCACCATCTGCATCAAAAAAAGCCGCGGCGGTATCTTCATATTCTTTATCTTTTTCCAAAGAGCGTTGAGTTATAACACTTAAATTGCCTTTTCCATTGTGTTTATAGATGATTCCAGTTTGGTTTTTTGCCCCGCCTATAAATATATCCTCATTACCATCGCCATCTATATCACCTATTGCCAGAGCTGGGCCTTCCTGTGAAAGTTGTTTATAGATAAGACCCTCATAATCAAAGTCATTATAGACATTCTCTTTATGTGCAATAAGTTGATTATTTGGGATTTCTTTTAATAATGAAGGTTTCTTAGTTTTCAATAATGGCGTGTATACCTCCCTGGCATCAGAATGCATTAGCGTTAGGAATTGATTGGCTGAAATGTTTTCTAACTTTTCCGTTTTATCATCCGGCCAGATAATTCTAACCGAATCAATTGTTTTGAATTTGCCTAAACCTATTGTCATTACATGATCCATAGAAGATTGAAATCCCCGTGAAGGTATTAACTCTTGTAGGATTACATTTTTATCATAATAAAGCATCACTGTTGTTCCTACAGCGAATTTATTTTCTTCCTGACCCTCAAACCGAAGCTTCAAATAATTGTTATCTGTGATTGTATTAGCATTGTTTTCATAAACAAACGATTCCATATTCACATTATTAACAACAATATCCAGGTCTCCATCATTATCCAGATCTCCGTAAGCAGCACCATTAGATAAACTGGGTATTTCAAAACCCCAATCTTTATTGGCGTTGGAAAATGTAAGATCCCCGTTGTTTTTGTAGGCGTAATTTGGTTGAGGTCTAATAGGCATTTTGTTTATTATGGAATCTATAGATTCTTTCTTACCTGTTAAAACCATTTTCTGAATGATTTCGTTGGCAAAAAAATCATTAAAATCCAGGTCCGTAAGATCGTGATTCATGCCATTTGTAATAAAAATATCTCTAAGGCCATCATTGTCCATGTCAAAAAGAAGTCCCGCCCAACTCCAATCTGTAGCATCTACACCACTGAAATAGGCTATTTCTGAAAAAGATCCATTTCCATTATTTAGCTGCAAGGTGTTTTGAATGTATTGCTGGTAAAAGTCCTTGCTTTGTTTTAATTTATAAATATTGTAACCTTCAAATTCCATAACCGATTTTACCCTTTGATCCGGTTCCGGTAGCATATCCGTAATAAAAATATCAGCATTCCCGTCGTTATTAATATCCGAAATATCAATGCCCATTGCAGATAAGGAGAGATGGGAAGTCCAGTTTTTGATATCTTCTTTAAAGGTGCCATCCTGATTGTTAATATAAAGATAGTCACGTTCATAAAAGTCGTTAGATATATAGATATCCGGAAATAGGTCTTTATTGATATCCGTAATCATTACCCCTAGTCCAAAACCAATAAGACTTCCGTATATGCCTGCTTCTTCACTGACATCTACAAATTTTCCATTATCATTTTTTAAAAGCATATCCCCAACACCCTTAAAAATATCGGGAACTCCTTCCCAATCCTGTGCTCTTACCTCTCTTTGTTCTGCATACCCCAAGCTACTTACAGGAATGTTACTATTGTTAAGGATATATGCATCCAGGTCCCCGTCCTTATCATAATCAAAGAAAGAGGCATGTGTAGAAAAGCCCGTTTTAGCCAAATTATACTCGGAAGCCATTTCTGTAAAAGTGAGGTCGCCGTTGTTTATATAGAGATCGTTATCATGATTATTTGCCTTCATATTGCCGGCATTGCTCACATAGATATCAAGTAATCCATCCTGGTTTATATCAACCATAACAACTCCGGTAGACCAGGGTTTTGATCCTATAACTCCGGCATTTTCTGAGATATCTTCAAACTTTAAATTTCCTTTGTTGAGGTAAAGTCTGTTTGCCACCATATTGCCTGTCATATAAATATCGGCCAACCCATCATTGTTTATATCTCCGATAGCTACACCACCACCATTGTAGAAATTTCTATACTTAAAGATGTTAAAGTTTTTTTGGTTTTCAACTTTGTTAAGGAAGTCTATGCCTGTTTGCTCAGAAGGCAGAAGGGTAAAGAGTGTCTTTTCATTATTCGTTTCTTCTTTAGAATTTTCCTTTTCTGAAATACACGATATGGCCGTTGAAAGTAAAAGTATTAGACCAGCTATTCTTTTTAATCCTGATATTGTCATATAATTTATTCGTTATTTTTTGCCAGAATAATAGGAGAATCATTATTAATGGTCACAATGTAGTAGTCACGTCCTGCTATAGTTATATTTTTCAGATCTCTTGCCGGTCCGGGAACATCAAAATTCTGCTGGTTAACCATCACAAAACCTCCTTTTTGATCATTTTGCAAAATTAAGCCATGCAAAGCATCCATCCTACCTAATTGAGTGCTAATTTCATAATTATTACCTACAATTAATAAATCATTAAAACCATCTTTGTTAAAGTCATTTACGGCTATTGACCTTATACAAGAGGACTGTGCAAGAAGTGGTAATGCTTTCTTTTTGAATTTTCCATTACCTTCATTTTCAAAATAGCAGCTAGCCAATTCATATGCTTGCATTTTACTGGCCTTACTTAACTTACGGGCAGAAAAAAGATCTTCTAAACTTGCCTTTGCAAAATTCTTATAAGAAAGGTATTCTTTATTTAAATATGGCATTTGCTTAACCAACTCATCCTTTGATGCAAATGGGGTCTCTTTTTCTTTATGAAAGTAGGTAACAACAGGATCTACAGTGCCGTTTTCATCAAAATCATAGCTATAAAGTGAAACGGGGTTTTGTTTAGAGGCCTTTAATTTAGTATTCAGGCCCCAATTACCACAGACCAGGTCTGTATCTCCGTCATTGTCAAAATCGTCCGCTATGATCGTATTCCACCAGCCATTGGTAAAATCAAGACCATTGTTATGTTGTAAAACTAATTTAGTGCCGTCATTCATAAAAACAGAAACAGGCATCCAATAACCTACGGCAATAAGGTCTTTATATCCATTATGGTCAATATCTTTCCATAGCAGGTCTTTGATAAGACCAATTTTTTGAAATTCCGGAGCTATATCCTGTGTTATATCATCAAAATTACCTTTGCCTTTATTCTCGAGTAAATATTGATTTGGGATAGCCCCAAATGTCAAAGGAATTTGGTCAGAAGCTATAGTGATATCCAAATCCCCATCATTGTCAAAATCGGCGACGGCGACCATAGAGGCATTAATTTGAATATTCTGAAATGCCAAAGAATCCTTTTCGAAAGTACCTTCATTATTCAAGTAAAGTCTTGGCTGAAGTGGTTTACCATTTTTAAATTCATTTCCCCCGCTAACTACCAATAAATCATCATATTGATCTCCGTTGGCATCAAAAAAGACATGCGACACGTCTTCGCTTATTGCATCCTGTTGAAAAACGGTTTCCTGAATTCTTTTAAATTTACCTAAACTATCCTGTATAAAGAGTGCGGAAGCTTGCCCCTTAGCACCACCAATAAAGAGATCATCTTTAAAATCTTTGTTCACATCGCAAACAGAAATAGAAGGGCCTTCATTTGTATTTGCAAATGGCACAAGGGGGTCCCGGTTGAATTCAAGAGTGTTTGGATCTTTGTGTTTAAAATCAAGTGTTTCAGAAGCGTTAACAAGGAAACTTTTTACTTTAGACTGGGGTTCGTTGTAAAAATTACCTCGTGCAAATTGCTGGTCAATGAATAGATTCTGATTTGATTTAACAGATCTTATTGTTTGGTACTTCCCGTTAGGCCATATTATTCTTATGGAATCTATTAAGGTATCTTGGCCAACACCCAAATGGATTTTATTAGAAACGGCTGACAAATAACCTTTGGTTACAAAATTTTCCTGTTTTAAAATACCATTTGATGTATAGGCTAGCACTTTAGTCCCAATGCCAAAATTGTTCTTCTTATCACCACTTAATGTGATCTGAATGTAATTACTGTCAGGATTTAAATCTGACTTATTTTCAAGGAGATAGGCCTCTTCATTTAGGTTGTTCACAACAATATCCAAATCGCCATCGTTATCCAGATCTGCAAAAACACTACCATTGCTAAAAGATATTTCCTGTTTATACCAATCTTTGGTAACATTTTTAAAAGAAAGGTTTTTTTCATTCTTGAAAAGGTAGTTTGCTACTTTTTTTTCGGGTAATTCCTTAATAAATGCCATATCTGTTTGAGTCATTCCAGCACTTATTCTTTTTTGAATATTCTCATTGGCTATGAAACTTATAAAATCCATATCATTTGTAGCGCCTTTAATTCCATTGGAGATATAAATGTCTTTATAACCATCATTGTCGTAATCTGCAGCAAGAACACTCCAGGACCATTCTGTAGCCGAAATCCCGGATAAGTTTCCAATTTCACTAAAATTTGAACTACCTCGATTTAAGTGCAGGGTATTTTGCATATACTGCGGGGCATATCCATTTTTTAAATAGTATTGGTAAATAGGATATGAATACTCCAATCCGGAAGTTTTATAGGTTTCCAAATCTTCAGGAAGCATATCTAAAGAGAGGATATCTGTTAGTCCATCGTTGTTTAAATCTGCGAGGTCATTACCCATAGAATAATGCGTTGTATGTCCAAGGCGCCTATTATCTGATGAAATAAGTTCTTTAAAAGTGCCATCGCCTTGGCTTATATACAAATAGTCATTCTCAAAAAAATCATTTCCAACATAAATATCAGGATATCCATCATCATTGAGGTCACTAACTCCAAGTCCCAAACCATAACCTATTTTTCCCTGGAAAATCCCGGCTTTTACCGAAACATCTTTATACAAGCCATCATCATTCCTGTATAGGCGATCACCAGAAAGTGAATCCATTTCTGAACGCTGAGATCCCTTTCCATAAGTATGGTTAGGATGTACCGAATGATTCAAAAGGTACATATCCAAATCTCCATCCAGATCATAATCAAAAAATGCTGCCTGCGTTGAGAGCCCACTAAAATCAAGGCCATAGGTAGATGCCTCTTCACTAAATTTTGGAATACCTTTTTCATCTATACCCTCATTGATAAAGAGCAGGTTTCTACCTTTCAACCCTCTGTAATTACTTGCTTTACATACATAAATGTCGAGTAATCCATCATGGTTAATATCAACATGTGTTGCTCCCGTGGTCCAGTTTCCAGAATTATTAATGTGGGCTACTTTGGTAACATCTTCAAATTTTAAACCTCCTTTGTTAATGTAAAGTTTATCTTCACCCTGATTGGCTGAAAAGTAAAGATCTACCAATCCATCATTATTAAAATCGGCTGAAACCACACCGGCTCCATTGTAATAATACAGATAGTTTAGAATATTAAGCTCGGGGGTATCAATTAACTGGTTGTTAAAATAAATTCCGGAATGAGAAGAACCAACTCTATTAAACAGTTTCTCCTTCTTTTCGTTACAAGCGGTAATTAGTATAAATGCGCTTAAAAAAACTCCTAAGATTCTTTTCATTTATGCTCCAAAATTGGATGGCAAGATAATGAAATCAGTAGAAATAGGAATGTAATACGAGTTAATGTTTAGCCTATTAACGAAGTAAAGTAAATGTCCTATAAGAAGTGCTATATCGTTATGAAATGGGAGTTATATATTGCAATTTTGACAATAAATTAATTCCAAAATAGAGCGTAAATGGTTGCAATAATAATCATTACCGTGAAGGCCCCAATATTGAATTTCGCACTGGTACTGAACAGCCCTTTTGTAAGTGGAATACCTTTTGGATCATCCTTGCCTTTATTTTGATTAAGACTAACCAAAACTATAACCAGCATTGTAAGGAGTGTTGTATATCCCATCTGGTCCAGGAACGGAACATCAGCAAAAAAGGCGCTATCAGACCAACCACTTGGAGCCACTTTGAAATAAAAAGCTATAGGGATAGACACTAATGCCCCAATGATTGCAGCCCTATTGGTTGTTTTCTTCCAGAATAAGCCTAACATAAACACAGCCAAAATACCGGGACTTACCAGGCCCGTCCATTCCTGAATAAACTGGAATGCCTGATCTATGCCACCCAATAATGGTGCCATAACACAGGCAATAGCAAGTGCCACTGCTGCTGAAATGCGACCAACATTAACCGTTGTTTTGTCTGAAGCGTTTTTGTTAATGTATTGTTTATAAATATCCATTGTGAAAATGGTGGATGTGGAATTTAACATAGAGGCGAGGGAAGATACAATCGCCGCTGCCAAAGCAGCAAAAGCCACCCCTTTAAGCCCGGTTGGTAAAAATTGCAATAGCCAGGGGTAAGCCTTATCAGCTTGCTCGAGCGTCGGTAAATTATTAAGTCCAGCATCTCCCAGGCGAGTTAATATTTCAGCATCTTTAACCATTACATAGGCGGCAATGCCAGGTACAACCACAATTACAGGAATAATTATTTTTAGAAAAGCGGCCAGAATAATTCCTTTTTGCGATTCACGTAACGATTTTGCTGCCAGCGTTCTTTGAATAATATATTGGTTAAAACCCCAATAATATAAGTTAGCCACCCACAAACCACCAACCAGGACCCCCAGACCGGGCAGATTAGCATATTCAGGATTTGATTTATCCAGTATCATCACAAATTTTTCGGGAACCGTTTCGTAAACTACTTTGAGACCTTCCAGAATACCCTGTCCGTCGGAGACTGTATTTAGAGCTAGATAAGATGTAACTAAACCTCCTAAAATCAGAAAGATAACCTGAATGACATCTGTCCATGCTACAGCAGAAAGGCCTCCGTAAAGGGAATATGCTGCCGCAAATAATGACAGTCCAATTACCCCATAAATCAGGGGAATCCCCATTATGGTTTCCAGGGCCAATGATCCTAAATACAAAACAGAGGCCAGGTTTACAAAAACATAAAGGGCAATCCAAAACACCGCTAAAATAGTTTTAAGTGTTGTTCCATAGCGCTGCTCAACAAATTCCGGGATCGTATAAAGACCTTTATCGATAAAAATTGGAAGGAAAAATTTACCAACAATAAGTAAGGTTATTGCTCCCATCCACTCATAGGAAGCAATTGCCAGGCCCACGGCAAATCCTGATCCGGACATTCCTATAAACTGTTCTGCTGAAATATTGGCGGCAATAAGTGAAGCCCCAATAGCCCACCAAGGCAAAGATTTACTGGCAAGGAAATAATCTTCCGCATTCTTCTGATGCCCTTTTTTATCCCTGGAAACCCACAAGCCTACCCCTAAAATTAAGAAGGCATATGCGACAAAAATAAAATAATCCCAAAATCCGAAGGATGATGTCATAGTTGGGTTGGTTGGTTAATAATCTCAATAAATGCTAATTGTTTAATTTATGCCAAATTCTTTTTTAATTAAAAAATCGCATTGAAATTTATTAGGTTTAACCTTAGCACTATAGGTATTGATTAACTATATTTTCAAACAATTCCTGTTTCCCGCTCTGTAATTCCAATTCCCCATTGGACCTGGCAATTTCATAAAGATCAGTCAGGTCTAATTTCCCAAGTTCATAGTCCTTTCCTTTACCCGAATCAAAGGATTGGTAACGCTTTTTTCTCAGATCATTATAGGGGGAAGAAGTCATAATCTTGTCTGCAATAAGTAAAGCCCTGGCAAAGGTGTCTGCACCACCAATATGCGCGTAAAATACATCGTCTATATCAGTGGAATTTCGTCTTATTTTTGCATCAAAATTAATTCCACCTCCTTGCAAGCCTCCGGCTTTCAAAAATGTGAGCATGGCTTCCGTTACTTCTGTAATATTATTAGGAAATTGATCTGTATCCCAACCGTTCTGATAATCACCCCGGTTTGCATCAATACTTCCCAGCATCCCATGGGCTGCGGCAACTTCCATTTCGTGCTGCATTGTATGGCTAGCCAAGGTGGCATGATTCACTTCAAGATTCAGTTTAAAATCATCTTGTAAACCGTACTGATGCAGAAAGCCAACTACTGTTGCAGCGTCAAAGTCATATTGATGCTTCATAGGTTCCATGGGTTTGGGTTCTATAAAGAAAGTTCCCTTAAACCCTTGTTTTCTAGCATAATCTCTTGCTGTTGCCAAAAAACGACCCATATGGTCCATTTCACGTTTCATGTCTGTATTTAATAAAGACATATAACCCTCGCGTCCTCCCCAAAAAACATAATTTTCCCCGTCTAGAGCCATAGTGGCATCCAGAGCCAATTTTATCTGGCCTCCTGCCCTGGCTAATACATTAAAATCGGGATTGGTAGAGGCACCATTCATATATCTGGGGTTCGAAAAACAGTTGGCAGTTCCCCATAAAAGTTTTACTCCTGAAGCTGCTTTTTTCTCTTTAATATAATCGACTATAACAGAAAGCCTCTTTTCAGATTCAGAAAATGAATCTCCTTCCCTTACCAGGTCAAAATCATGAAAGCAGAAATAGTCAAACCCCATTTTTGTAATAAATTCAAAGGCGGCATCGGCCTTTGCCTTTGCTGCATCAATAGGATCACTAAAATTATCCCAGGGGAAATTTTGCGTGCCCGGTCCGAACGGATCTGCCCCTACGCCGCAAAATGTATGCCAGTATGCCACGGCGAATCTCAAGTGATCTCGCATGGTTTTACCCGCCACAAGCTGTTCCGGATTGTAGTATTTAAATGCCAGAGGATTATCAGATTCTTTGCCTTCAAAGGATATTTCTCCTATTCCCTTATAAAATTCTGTGTTTCCAATAAGTGCCATATTAATTATTTTTTAATATTATTTCCAGTTCGTTTTTCCAGAGTTCGTAAGCCAATTTATATTCCGTTTTATCAGGGGAGGGCAAATAACTCATAATATAATCATTATCCATTATTTGTTTACCGAAAGCGGCATAATTACCATTATGTAGCTGACAGGCACGAGCAGCCCCTATAGCACCGGTAGTATTGTAAATTTCAATTTCCTGATCTATTAAGCTAGCTATAGTGTTAGAAAAAATAGGAGACCTGAATAAATTATCATTTCCTGCCCTGATAACATTGGCCTTTATTCCATCTGCCTTAAGAATTTCAATCCCATAAACAAAAGAAAATGCAATTCCCTCCAGGGCTGCCCTGCAAAGATGGGACTTGGAATGAATGTTTAAGTTTATATTTTCTATTTGTGCTCCTAAATCCTTATTATTTAGCATACGTTCCGGGCCATTGCCAAAAGGTAAGATTACAACTCCTTCCGAACCAATTGGAACTTTCTCAGCCAACTGGTTCATTTCCTGGTAGGAAGAAATCTTTAAATTGTTTAAAAGCCATCTGTACATTATTCCAGCCCCATTTACACAAAGCAATTTACCTATGCGCAAATTGCCAGATGAATAATTGACATGCGCAAAATTATTAACACGCGAACTTTCTATAACTGAAAGATTATCAGTAATGGCATAGACAACCCCCGAAGTACCACCTGTGGCGGCTACTTCACCAGGATTGAATACATTTAGTGAGAGGGCATTATTAGGTTGGTCACCGGCGCGGTAAAGAATGGGAGTACCTTCTGCCAGGCCGGTTTCGACCGCACTTTTGGCCGTAATGTGTCCCTGGTCTGAAAAAGTACCTACAATTTCCGGGATAAGTTTTTCATCCAGGCCATAATAGTCCAATAACCAACTCGCAATTTTATCTTCTTCAAAATCCCAAAAGATACCTTCTGAAAGTCCGGAAACGGTGGTGTTCATTTTTCCACTTAATTTATAGGCTATATAGTCGCCGGGAAGCATAGCCTTAAAACCGCTATTATAAAGATCGGACTCATTTTCCTTAACCCATTTTAATTTAGACGCTGTAAAGTTTGCCGGAGAATTTAAAAGTTTTTGTGCACAGATATCCTGCCCCAGATCATCAAATGCTTTCTTGCCAATGGCCACTGCTCTGCCATCACACCAGATAATTGATTTTCTTAAAGGAATACCTTGTTTATCCACTAAAACAAGACCGTGCATTTGGTAAGATATGCCAACTCCTTTTATTTCACCTGGATCAACTTTAGTTTCTTTTAGTATTTGCTTTGTGGCATTACATAGATGTGTCCACCAATTATCAGGATCTTGTTCTGCCCATCCTTTTTTAAAAGAGAGCATGCTCATTTCCTTTTTAGGTTCGCTTAATACAGACAGGCTTTTACCAGAAGCCATCTCAACTAAAGCTACTTTTATTGAAGAACTTCCAAGGTCATAGCCTATAGCGTACATATTCTGGGATTGATTATTGACACCTTAAGATATTGTTTTTATGGGTATATGACAAGTAAACAAAAACAAAAAAACCCTGATCTATTTGATCAGGGTTTTTAAAAATAAATTTAAAAAAAACTTCTTAATATCCCGGATTCTGAACCAAATTAGGGTTAAGAATAATCTGTGTAGCAGGAATAGGGAATAATTCACGATCTGGATTACCAACAGCGGCAGGGTCTTTAAATTCCCAATCGCGGGTGTATGTGCCAAATCTGATTAAATCTTGACGTCTCCAAAACTCTATATAAAGTTCTCTCCCTCTTTCATCAATTAAATTTTGATCTGACAAACTTCCTAAAGTCGTGGCACCACGTAAAGCACGAAGATCGTTGACATAGGCCAAGGCTGTTTTTGCACCTCCGCTACCGCCTCTCTGAATAGCCTCTGCTCTCATTAAATGGGCATCTGAATATCTGAAGAAGATTTCATGTGACGTAAATCCGCCATATCTGGGATTGTACTTCAGCACCCTGATACCTGTTATTTCATCATTATCAAGAAGGTTTGGTTGGCCATCAACTGCACTAACAAATTCTCTTGAAAATACCAAAGGCGCGCCACCTCGCTCTGTAAGTGGAGTACCAGTTGGGCCATATTGTTGTCCTTTAAGGAAACCAAAACCAATATGCGTACCATCTGCAATACCATCGCCGTCATCATCAATCGTGCCATCTGCACCAGCCGGTTCTCCCTGAAGTGGTACACCACCTCTTCGTTCTTCCTGAGCACCACCTAGAATATTATCCTCTGGTCCTTCAAACAGATCATAGAATTCAGAAAGGGTTGAAAAGCCATTCCAGCCACCAGATTGTTCTGGTGTAACATTATTGTAATGCAGACCATTCCAAATCCTGTTTCCAACACCGGTATTAATCCACCATATGGTTTCATTGTCCGGGGTATCTCGGAAGATATCAAAAAATCCATCTTCTAATGCATAACCATCGGCTTCAATTGCATCCACCAGGGTGATCACTGCGGTCATATCAGCAGCATCTGGGCTTCCAGATCCATTGAAAATATGTCTGTTCAAATGAACCTTAGCCAATAGATATCTGGCTGCGGCCTTAGAAACATTGACGTTTTCTGCGCCTGATGGTCCTGTTGCAGGAAGTCCGGAAATAGCGGCATCCAAATCGGATACAATTAAGCCTATAGCATCTTCACCAGTTAAAACTAAAGGATCCTCCAACGGTGGAGCCTCAGTATCCCTGATAGGTACCTGGCCAAAATTGTCCAAAATTACAAATACTGCCAAAGCCCTAAAGAAAGATGCAGCAGCCCTAGAATCGGGTGAAGATGCAGACCTGGGGTCTAATACTTCACTAGCTGTAAGCTGAAGCTCATTCCATTGATTCCAAACATTTGTAATATACGAATGATCAGGAGTCCAGGAATGCTGGTGTAGTTGTCTCCATATACCATTATCACCCCAGTCAGACCCTCTTGTAGGAACTAACATTTCATCTGTTGTAACTTCACTTAGTGCATACAGGTTCGCCTGGTCACCAATGTATCCGTTAATGGAATTATACATCGCAGTAACCTGACTTGCCGCTTCTTCGGCAGTTGCAATACCCTCAAAGTTAGGGGCAAGCAAAGAATCAGTCGCTTCGATTTCCAGATCGGTACATGAGAAAAAAAGTGCCAATGCAGGTAACGAAAACATCAAAATTTTTGATCGTGTTTTTAAATAATTAATCATTGCAGTTTTTTTAAAATTAAAATTTAGCATTTATACCTAAAGTCACTGTCAGCGGTCTTGGGAATGTGGTATAATCTATTCCCTGACTTGGAATACCAGATCCAAAATCACCTGTGTTGGCCGTAACCTCTGGATCTAAACCAGTATAGCCAGTAAACAGTAATAAATTCTGTCCGGTTAATGAGAACCTTAAATTCTTAAACGTTCCATCCTTAAGAGGCACAGTATAGCCAACGGTTGCGTTTTGTAAACGTACAAAATCTCCTTTTTCTAAATATAGGGTAGACACTTCTTGTGATAATAGCGTTAAACCTTCCGGATCTGTGTTTCTTGAAGTTAAAAAGGTAGGATAGTTTAAGAAGGCATTCCTTGTATTGTTATATACAGAGAATCCAAACTGACCTGCAAAGAAGATATTGGCGTCCCAATTGCCCGCATTTAAATTAAGGGTAAGTCCTGAAAGAACATCAGGTACCGCATCTTCACCTACGAAATCTTTTTCGTCCGCACTGAAGTTAGGGTTTCCACTGGCATCCTCAGAATATGTTGCCATATAGTAAGAGAAAATAGATATTCCTTCTCCCAGGCGCTGAGCGAAAGCTCCCGTAAGACCCGGACCATTAACTTCTCCGAAATCTGCCGTTGTGCCATCTAAACCTTTAACCTTATTGTCGTTATAGGAGATATTAAATGCTCCTGAAAAAGTCATTTTATCATTCTGAATAAAATCATAGGCCACGGCAAATTCTACACCTTTGTTAATTAATTTGCCATTTTCAAGGTTCTTAAAGACAAAGGGATCAAAAGCTGGTGCTGCCGCTGCTTGTCTAAACAAGAGATCTTTAGTTGACTTTTGATAAAAGTCAAGAGAGCCTGTAAGGCGATCGAGGAAGAAACCAAAATCGAATCCAATATTATAATCAGTTGTCTCTTCCCACTTTAAATCAGGATTTTGAACTGAAACGGTTTCAAGCCCTGGTCTGTTTACAGTACCATCGTCGGCAATGGTTGGATCAGCAAAACGCTGTCTTTTGACATACTGACCATATGTTAAACCATCCTGGTTACCCGTGATACCTGCACTTAATCTAAATTTTAGAGTAGAAAAAGCAGGACCAATGAAATCCTCTTCATTAACCTTCCACGCAAAAGCACCTGATGGGAAATAACCATATTGGTTATCCGGCGCAAATTTAGACGAACCATCTGCCCTAAAGGTAGCAGTAAATAAGTATTTGTTATGCAGGTTGACATTTCCCCTTGCAAAGAAAGATTGTAATTCATCGGTATTGTCGTAGGTGTTTTGCCAGGCAGAGGTATATTGTCTGCCTTGAATATTGCTGAGCACAGCAGTATCATCGAATGGGTTAAGAGTGTTTACAAAAGTACCGTTGTTATCATAACCAAATTGTTGGTATGGGCCAGTAATGGAACTAGCTGCAGTTGATATGTCTCGTCTTAAGTTATCACCCATTTGGTCCAGATCAGTTTCGGGTGTACCCCAACCCTGAGAATTGAATCCTTTTCTTTGAAAATCCTGATAGGTAAAACCTATAATCGCATCTAAAGAGACAGTGGACCAATCTCTTTGCCAATTAAGGGTTGCTTCAAGTAATTTACTTGACGCCTCCAATACATTGTACGAGGCCTGCCCTTGACCACTCACCCTGTTCTGATTTGCAACCAGAGGTGAAATAGTTGCGCTGGAAGAAGCGTAAGAGTCATCATAACCTAAAGTTAATTTTGCTCTCAATTCATTATCATCCTCATCAATAATATCATAAGAAGTAGAAAAATTAACCAAAGTCCTGTCTGTATTGGTTTTCTGATTGAAATAAGCCAAAAGGTTGGCAGGGTTTAACAGGTTACCCGGAATACTGAAATTTGGATCATTTGGCCATGTTGGGTTTGCCGAATATGTAGCTCCA
>Ga0265306_10000431_pt1 | contig 19848 bp, 20 predicted proteins | sample Helome_3_FD_192493 | JGI IMG/M metagenome (GOLD analysis project Ga0265306, IMG submission 192493) | Marine sediment microbial communities from subtidal zone of North Sea - Hel_20160420 (Illumina Assembly) | ecosystem: Environmental > Aquatic > Marine > Subtidal zone > Sediment ... | reverse complement strand
ACGGACGCGGTCAACCGGGTTGCCGCGCGGATGCGCGCCCTGATCTCCTGGCCCACTGCCTCCGGCGGACCGAATATTTTCTCCAGGCCGGTCACGTCGAGGTAGGCCTCGTCGATAGAGGCCTTCTCTACCAGTGGTGTGATGTCTTCCAGCACGTCGAAGACAGCCTTTGAGGCCCGCCGGTATTTTTCCATGTCCGGCCGCAGGTAGACGGCATCCGGGCAACGCCTGTGGGCCTCGCTGATGGGCATGGCCGAATGAATGCCGAACTTGCGGGCTTCATAGGACGCCGCGGCCACTACGCCGCGGCCGCCGGGCAGGGCACCCACGACGACGGGCCGCCCGCGGTACTCCGGCTGGTCGCGCTGCTCGCAGCTGGCGTAGAACGCGTCCAGGTCTACATGGGCAATCCAGCGCTGTGTTTGTTCAGTCACGATGTCATGGTGCCGATGCACAGCCCGTAGGGTGCGCTCCGCGCACCAAAAACGGCTAACTTGCAGCGCCGGCGGCGTCAGCATCTTCGTCGGCCGGCCGGGCGCCTGCGGCTAAGGCCAGGGCGCGTATCTGCTGCTCGTATTCGGTGAACTGCGGTGACGCGTCCGGCGAGTAGTTGTAGTTCTTGTACAGGCTGGTGAGCTTCGTGAAAAATTCCCGGGCGGAGTCCTTGTCGACAAACTGATATTCCGCGCTGACCAGCGACTTCAGCAGCGCAAAGCTCTTGAGCTGTCGTTCGCGCGACATGGCGGCATCGACGTCATCGAAGGCATCCTGCTGCAGGTAAGCCATGTCCACGAGTACGGCCTTCTGCAGGCGGACGAAGTCTTCCAGGGTCACGCCCTCTTCACCGGTGACCTGCATCATCTGGCTGATCTGGTCGCCCTCGTGCAACAGGTCCGTCATCGTCTTCACGTCGCCGACCCACTCCGGGCCAAGGTGCTCGGAAAACCAGCCGGCCAGCTGGTCCAGGTAGCGTGACCACGAAATCAGCGGATCGATGGCCGGGTAGAAGCGTTTGTACGCGCGGTCGTCGGACAGGCCGAGGAAGGTCTTCACCGTGGCCAGCGTGGCCTGCGTGACCGGTTCCTCGAAGTTGCCGCCGGCGGGCGATACGGTGCCGATCAGGGTCAGACTGCCAACGCTGCCGTCGGGGCAGCGTATAACACCTGCGCGCTCGTAAACGTTCTTGATAGACGAATCCAGGTAGGCTGGAAAGGCTTCTTCGCCGGGAATTTCCTCCATTCTGCCGGAGGTCTCGCGCATGGCCTGGGCCCAGCGCGACGTGGAATCTGCAATGCAGAGCACGTCATGCCCCATCTGTCGGTAATACTCGGCGATGGTGATACCCGTATAGATGGAAGCCTCCCGCGCGGCCACCGGCATCGACGACGTGTTGCAGATGATGATGGTGCGTTCCATCAGCGAGCCGCCGGTGCGCGGGTCCGTGGTCTCCGGATACTCGTTGATGGTTTCCACCACCTCGCCGGCGCGCTCGCCGCAGGCAATGATGACCACGATGTCGACGTTGGAATGCCGGGCAATCAGGCTCTGCAGCACGGTTTTCCCGGCGCCGAAAGGCCCGGGAATGCAGGCCGTGCCGCCGCGCGCGACGGGGAAAAAGGTGTCGATAATGCGCTGCATCGTATCCACGGGTTCGTCCGGATACAGCCGCTCGGCCTGGCGGCGCCGGAGCATGGCTTCCGGGATGGGCCGGCGCACCGGCCAGCGGCGCAGCATGTCCAGCTCGAACTCCGTCCCGTCGGGTCGCTTCAATCGCACGATGGGATCACGTACGGTGAGATTGCCACCCCGCACCCACGTGACCTCCAGCGTTTCTTTCTCATCGAAGGGCACCATGACCTTGTGCTGCAGGTGCTCTTCGGGCGCCACGCCGAGGGTGTCGCCGGCGCTTACGCGCTGCCCGGGCTTCACTACCGGCTCGAATTCCCACTTGCGAGTTGCATCGATGGAATCGGCGTAGCGCCCGCGCGGCAGAAAGAACCCGTAGTCGCGCGCCAGCACCCGCAACGGCGTTTCCAGGCCGTCGAAGACCTGGCCCAGCAGGCCCGGCCCGACCACGGCCGACAGCATTTCCCCGGTGAGTTCGACGGAATCGCCCACCTTCACGCCACGCGTGTCTTCGAACACCTGCATGTCGGCCAGGCCGCGCTGCACGCGCAGCACTTCGCCCTTGAGTCGTTCGTCGCCGACCACCACGTAGCCGACTTCGTTCTTGGCCACCCGGGTATCGCTGACGTCGATGGTGACCAGGCTCTCTTTCACGTTGACCACCGGCACCCTCGGGTAGCCAGCGGTATCGGTGCGTTCAGGCGATTCGGGCTTCGTGCTCACCAATGCCCTCCGTTACGAGTTCACGAAATCGCTGCGCGGCGATCTCCGCGTCGTAGGTCAGCCATCGATTCAGGATGCCCCACTTGAATGCATAGGCGAAGATCGCCTCAAAGCGAAACGGATGCCGTTCAGAGATCTGGCCAAGTTCCCGCCACGCCAATCCCAGCATCAGGCGTTGCAGGCCTATCGCATCGCCGGACTCCAGGCAGCCGCGAGCCTCGGCGACCCATCGCAACGGCGCGTCCAGCTTGAAATTCGGGTCGTCCCAGTGCTGCGCAATCCAGCGCACCCGCGTCCCCACACCCCACCGGCTGCTGCGCGCCCGCGGACTGTGTTGCCCGAGCTGGCGCCGGCGCAGCGCCGCCAGGATTGTGCGATTTTCCAGCTGTTCGTCCACGAAGGCTTGCAGTATCCCGTTGCTGAGCCTTGACCGTGCGGCTTCATACTGGCGCGCCACCTGGTCGTCAACCCGGCTCACGGCTTCACGGTCCCATGCGAGCAGCGGGGCGGCTACGGCCAGCTGTTCCTGATCGTTCTTGCCCAGCAGGTTGAGACGGGCATCCAGCCGCTGCCGGTTAATGGGCAAGCGCTCTGCGATCGTGAAGTCGGGCAGCTGCGGCAGGCTGGCCCACAGCGTGTAGTAGTGACTCTCCCTCACTCCACACCCTCGGTAATGGCCCGGTAACGCGGCAACAACTGCGACAGCAGCAGATCGGAGATAGCTTTCTCTGACAGGTCTACCTCGACATCTTCATCCACCAGCTGCACCCGCACGCCACGATGGTCGTCGCTGGCCGGTATTAACTCGATGCCTTCGCGCAGCATGTTTGCAGAGATGCCCAGCGTGACCTCGCCCGCGACGTCTTTGGCCTGCTGTTGTAATTGTTGGTTGTCTTCGCCGGCGAGGCTCGCCGACACCAGGATCCTGGCTTTCTTGCTCTTGATAAATTCTTTTGCCGCATGGCCGGCGAGCACCAGTACGACGGCGCGGATGAAATCCTTGTCGAGTATGGATTCACTGACCAGGCGCCGAACGTGACGCTCGAAGCCGTCCGTTACCCGCGACCGGAGATCCATGATCGTATCGCGTTCCGCAATGCGCAGGGCTTCCATCGCCGCGGTCCTTTCCGCCGCAATCTCCTCACTCGCATCGGCGCGCATCGCCTCGGCTTCCTTTTTCGCAGCTTCCAGCATCCTGGCCGCTTCGCGGCGCGCTTCGCCGAGCACCCGGTCGGCTTCGTCACGCCCGGCCTGGACACCCTGGTCGCGGATCCGCGAGATCAGCGCCTCGACGCCCGCCGATGTTTTGTGTGCCTCGTTGGCCATGGTCAGGCTCCCGCGCCAGGCAGGTCTGCCGACAGCACCAGGGCAAAGACGAAGACGAACACGGCAAAGCCTTCCACGACGGCCGCCGGCGCCAGCGAGATGCCGAAAATTTCGGGCTTGTTCTTGGATGCATTGATCGCCGCGGCACAGGTGCCGCCCTGGGCCATGGCGCTCAGCAGCAAGGTGATGCCGGTCAGGAGTCCCAGCGCCAGGATACCGGGGGCGTTGTCGAGAGTGACTTCCCGGTTCAGTGTCAGCGTTACCACGATGCCGTAAATGACCTGCGACGATGGCATGGCTGACACGCCCACGTACCGGCCATAGCCGCTTTCTGTCTCCAGCAGCGCCCCTGCCGCAGCCTGCCCCGCGTGGCCGCAGCCAACGGTGCTGCCCATGGCGCCGAAGGCCAGCGGCGCAAATATTCCGATCCAGCCCAGTGTCAGGATGATTGCGTCCAAGGTCGCTCCTCCTTCCTGTTAAACGGTTCATAAAGGTATCCCTCTTCGGTGACACCCCAATTGAAAAATTCGATCACGTTCAGGCGCAACCCGTGGACCACCGCGCTCACCAGGCCGAGTACAAAATTAAGTGTGTGACCGATGATGAGCACCAGGCCAGCCGTCAGAACTCCGAGGCCGGTTTCCTGGGCCCGCGCGTCGGCGGCCATGTTGTTGAAGGCAGTGGCCAGTGACGCGGTGGCAAGACCCAGCGCAAACAGCCGCAGGTAGCTCATCACGTCGCCGAAAGCGTTGGTGAGCTTCGTCACCGACAGCAAGCCCTGCAGCGTGCGATTCAGCAAAGACTGCCCTGCGCCGGTGAAGAGCACCGCCAGCAGCAGGCCCAGGGCCATCAGCCCCATGCACATTCTCGCGATGCCGTCCTGGCCATTCGTCTGCGCCAGGTAGAGCATCAGGCCGCCCAGCACGATGAAGACCCAACCCAGCGGGGCAAGGGCCACCGAGGTCCGGCGCAGTCGCCACGCTTCTGCCAGGTTGGCCAATGCGACGTGCACGGCGCCTATGCCAATGGAAAACAGCATCATCGTCGGCGCGTCGTATATATCGAAAACGTGGATGCGGGCGAGGGCGGAGCCTGCGTCAGGCTCGACGCCGAAATAGCTGCCGACCATGGCACCGTAAATGACCGTGGCCCCGACCAGGCAGCCGAGCAGTATTCGCAGGCGCTTGCCCGTGGCGCCGTGGCCCATCTTCTTCCAGTAGGCCACGGCAATCAGGCCGAGCACCGCGCCGTAGCCTACGTCGGCCAGGATCATGCCGAAGAAGAGACAGAAGGAAATAAACACCGCGATGGATGGGTCCCAGGTCCAGTAGCCGGGCGTCATATAAAAGGTCACGAGATCCTGGCCACCTGCCAGCGCCGGTTCATTTTTCAGCAGCGTGGGCGGCTTTTCGTCATGGGCCGGTTTCTGCACGTCGATCACCATGCTGTGGTGATCGGCATAGGCGTACAGTTCGGCAACCCGCTCTTTCGGTACCCAGGCCGACAGCGCGAACACAGGGTCTGCATCCCTGGTCTGTTGCGAGGCGTGCTCAAGGGCGGCGAGGTCTTCCAGCCGGTCCACGCTCGATGCGAAGGCGAGGCACCACCGGGTCAGGCTGGTGCGCGAAGCTTCCTCTTCTTCGATGGCCAGCTCGACTTCATCGAGGCGGCCCTCGAGCTGCCGCAAGGGTATGGCGCCGGTATGGGTGCGCTTGACGGGCATCCCCTCCGGCTCTTCCGGAGAAATCACCACGACATAGCAGTAACGGCTGTCACGGTGCACGACTTCCCAGCACAGGCCCGTTTCTGCCACCTCGCGCAGCCGGTAGTTGGGCACCAGGTAGAACCAAAGGCGCAGATAGTCGAGGCCTTCGACCGGGGGGAACTTAAAGTTGCCCCACGGTTCCAGGTCTTTGATGCGCTTGACCAGGAAATCGCGTTCATCCTGCAGGTCTTGCAGCCGGTGCTTCAGGGCCAATGTTTCCTGCTCAACTTCAAGCGCATCGAAGTTCGACGTGTCGCGGGCCTGGCGCCGCTTCTGCGGGCATTCGAGCAGAAAGCGCAGCGCTTCCGCGGCCTCTTGCGACGGCCCCAGGCCGCCCCTGGAGCTTTCCTCGTCAACCAGCGGGATCAGGTGCAGGCAACCCAGCGTCTGCAGTTCGTCCAGCACCCGGTGCTTGTCGCCCATGTGGCCAAGCAGCGTCACTTTGCGCAGGCGCAGGATGCTCATGATGCTGCCTCTGCATCGAGGTCGCCGGCGCGGTCGATCAGGCCCTTGCTCTTGGCGAGTTTCGAGCGAATCACCGCATCGCGTTCGAGGTCGCCGAGGAATACCTGGATCTTCTTGATGTTGCGCCTGGCGCCGGGAATCAGGATCCGGTCAAACAGGTTGACGCGCTGCGTGACACGGCGCACGGCATGATCCAGCCTGGCGACCCGCCTGGCGGCAACCGCTACATTGAGCCGCAGGTCGATGACTTCCTGCAGCCGCGTGATCAGCTCATCCACCCACGCCGGAGTACTGATAAAAGAATACTCGGCCACGTCGTAATTCACCCGTACCAGCACCGGCAGCTTGACCCCGACCACGTTGTCGACGCCCATCTGGACCTCGCGTACCGTTACCAGCCCGCGCAGGTCGATGTTCGGGTTGGCGACCATTGGCAGTTTCCGGCCAAAGTCCTGCTCGGCTTGTTCCGCGGCTGCCTGCGCTTCACGCTGCGCGGCCCGGGCCTTCTCGCATTCGATCGTCAACTGCCGTCGCTTCAGGTCCAGGGAGGGCAGCAGCCGCTGATAGAGCTTCAGTTGCTGTCGCTCTTTGGCCATCGCGGTCTTGCTGAGCCGTACTTTTGCCATTGTTCGCTAGGCCGCCGTCTCCTCGGTTTGCCGCGGCCAGTAGCTGTCGATGAGTTCCTGTTTCATCAGCAGTTCCTCCGGCGCGAAGCATTCGGCCAGGGTTTCCCAGCAAAGATCCAGGGCGTCATTCAGCCCCAGGGTGACGGTGATATCCATGAAGCGTTCGCGGAAAAGCTCTTGGAATTTCAGCAGCTTGTGGTCGAAGGCCGACAGCTCGAAAGCCATGGCCTGCTTCTGCAGCGCTTCCTGCCCCCCGGCATAGAAGCGAATCATCGCGTTCATGATCTGGCCATGGTCTTCCCGGGTGGTCTTGCCGATTACCCGCTGCTTGAGTCGTGACAGGGAGCCAAAGGGATCAATCACGCTGTCGTGCAGGTAGAACTGCCCCTCGGTGATGTAACCGGTGTTGTCAGGCACCGGGTGGGTCACGTCATCGCCCGGCATGGTGGTTACGGTGAGAATTGTGACCGAGCCGGCACCGTCAAAATCGCAGGCCTTCTCGTAGCGGCGCGCCAGCTGGGTATACAGGTCGCCCATGTAGCCGCGGGTGGCCGGGATCCGTTCCTGGGCCACGCCGACTTCTTTCATCGCGTCGGCATAGGCCGTCATGTCGGTCAGCAGGACCAGCACGCGTTTGTGCTGTTCGACGGCGAAACGCTCGGCAACAGCCAGGGCCATGTCGGGAATCAACAGGCGCTCGACGATGGGGTCGGAGGCCTGGTTCACGAACATCACGGTGCGATGGAAAACGCCGTTGTCTTCGAAGGCGGTGCGGAAGAAATGAAAGTCGTCGAAGATCAATCCCATGCCGCCGAAGATCAGGATATCGGCGTCGGCCTGGAAACCGATGCGGGCGAGAAGCGGGTTGTAGGGCTCACCCGCCACGGAAAAGATAGGGATCTTCTGGCTTTCGACCAGGCAGTTGAACAGGTCGATCATCGGCACTTCGGTCTCGATCATCTTTGACGGCATCAGCCGTTTTACCGGGTTCACCGTCGGGCCGCCCACGGGAATCCGTTCTTCGCCCGACAGATCCGGTTTGCCGTCGATGGTTTCGCCGGAACCCCGAAAGATGCGGCCCAGCATGTTCGGCGAGAACACCACCTGCTGCGAATGGCCGAGAAACCGCACCTTCGCCTCGGTGGAGATGCCTTTGCCGCCTGAATAGACCTGCAGGCTGACGACATCGCGGTCGAGCCCGGAAACCTCCGCCGTGGATACCGCGCCGTCGGTGTTTTCAACCACGGCCAGGTCGCCGAGCGCGACGCCGCGCGCCCTGACCTTGATCATGTCCCCGACAATCTCGAGGACACGGGTGTGGCGGATAATGTTTTCCAGCATGTATTGACGCCTGCGGCCGCTGCGTGCACATACGCCGCCGCCTTGTTCTTCGGCCTCCCGCTGACCGCGCATCAGCGAGATCTTGTAGTCGCGCACCAGCCAATCTGGTGCGTTGAACAAGTCTCTACCAGCCGGGTCTCGCGAGCAAGGGCGCCGCGCCGCGGACGACAGCTCAGGGTTTGGCCTCGCCGGGCTTGGGCGCTTCACCACGCTGTAACGGCGGCTGCCGCTTGATCTCCGGATCCACGGTGTGAAAGATCTTGCCAATTGTGCCGGGATCGTCCAGGCATTCCACCACCAGGGCAGCGAGATCCGAACGATTGATAATGCCCATGGCCGTGTGGTCTTCGGTCTTGATCGCGGTGCCCGTCCGGGCTTCCGACTGCATGCCGCCGGGCCGCAGGATCGTCGCGTCGAGGCCGCTGTCCATCAGGCAGGCCTCGGCCTGCGTTTTCAGCTCGATCACCGGGCCGAGAAACTTCCACGCGTTGTCCGACAGCACCGGGCGGCTGTCGCCGGCGCCGATGGCGGTCACCAGCAGCACGCGATTCACGCCGTGGCGCTTGGCTGCGTCGACGATGTTTTTCGTGCTGTCGACGTCGGGGCGCCGGGGTTCCTGGCGACTGCCGCCGATCGTGCTGATGGCGGCGCGAAACTTGCCGCTCGCGAACGCCGCTTCCACCGCATCGGCATCCAGCGCGTCGCCTGTCACCAGCTTCACATCCAGCGCTTTCAGGGCCGATGTCTCCGATGTCGGCCGCACCAGGGCTGCCAGCACTTCACCGCGCCCGGCAAGAATCTTCGCCACTTCCAGCCCGGTGCGCTGGGTGGCGCCAAACAGCAGGACTCCGTCAGTCATTTTCGTCACCTTGTTGAGTTACGCACAGGTCGATCAGTGTCCGACCATGGGCGCGGGCGTTACCGCCCAGTCTTTCGGATCTGCGCGCCGCGCCGGGCTCGGAATGGCGTAGACCATCCGGTGTTCGTTGCGGGCCATCTCCGCAAGGTCCAGTCGCCAGCCTCGTCCCTGGTATTCCTGCAGCCGCTGCCGGTACACCATCAGCACATCGTCGGCGGGCACGATGAACTCGCCGATCGTGTCCTTCGACGGGATCGCCGGCTCGAGTTTCTCCACCACGATTCGGTCTTCCTCCACCGCGACGCCCATGCGACTGAGGAAGTTCTTGTCCAGCTCCGGGTCGAGACGGCAGTTGCGCTGGTTGACGAGGAATATATCGAGGTCCAGTTCATCACGGGGGCATGCATAGATATACATGTTCATGCCGTCTTTCTCGTTGAAGCGAATGCGTGTCCAGGTCATGGAGATGCCGTGAAAACCTGAGCCGGCGTCAGAGCGGCCGTGCGTTGAGACCTGTCCTACTTCTTGATCCGGCGAGCCGGGCGACTGAAAGACGGTCATCGTGCCGGCGCCCCACGGGGTGGTCTCGATCTCGAACTTCGGCACCTGGTAATTGGCGTCCTTGCCGCCCATACCCATGCCGCTGTGCACGTACTCCACGTGGGACGGGTCCGACTGGTTCTCCACCAGCCGCACGTAGTTGGCTTTCCAGCGGTAACGCATCGTCAGGGTGCGCCAGCCGTCCGCGCCGTATTCCTCGATGGGCATGATCGTCGGCCGTTCGTCTTCAGGCAGGTCGCCAAGGAAGACAAAGATCAGGCCGTAGCGCTCCTCCACGGGATAGGCGTCGATGCGCGAACGCTTCGGGATCTTTTCGATGGGCCCCAGCGACGGGATTCGTTCGCACTGGCCGTCACCATTGAACAGCCAGCCGTGGTAGGGGCACTGGACGCAGTTACCAACCACCTTGCCGTCACCGAGGGAGCCGCCGCGATGGCTGCAAATATTCGAAACGCAGTGCGCCTTGCCGTCTTCGTCGCGCCAGAGTACGAACGGCAGGCCGAGCATCCGCACCTTCAGCGGCACGTTGCTGACTTGGTGGCTTTCCTCGGCCGGATACCAGAAGTTGATGAACATTGGCTATCCCCCCTTATTGTTCTGGCCCGGTGGCTGGGGCCGTCTTTCGGAGTGGCGCCGCTACTGTATTGCATAGTCCCGCCGGTTCGGAAACCTTCAGGCGGTGGCTGCGCCGCTCTGTGAATTCTCGCCCCGGCTGCGCAGGAACCAGCCGATCAACGCCAGGGCGGCAATCAACGCGCTGGCGATGAACGGCGCGGGTGCGCCGTACTGGTCCCAGAGCCAGCCGGCAATTGCGCTGGCCAGCAGCAGCGAAATGCCGCTGACCAGGTTGAAGACACCGAAGGCCGTGCCCCGCAGTTCCAGCGGCGCGGTGTCTGCGACCAGCGCAGTCACGACACCCTGGGTCAGCCCCATGTACAGGCCCCACAGCATGACGCCGACCATCACCATGGTCACGTCGCCGGCCAGCGCCAGCACTGCGTCGGCCCCGATCAGCACCACGAAACCCGCCACGATCAAACTCGGGCGGCCCCAGCGGTCGGACAAGATTCCTGCCGGGTAGGCCGACAGCGCGTAGACCACGTTCATCACGATGAATACCAGCGGAATCAGCGCCAGCGACAAGCCGATGTCCTGGGCGCGCAGCACGAGGAAGGCTTCGCTGAAGCCGGCCAGGGTCAGCACGGCGCCCACCGCCACCGTGTTCCAGTACGAACGGGACAGTTTGCGGATCTCGCTCCGGTGCAGCGGCAGCCTCGGCTTCGGTGCGTCAGCTGGTCGTTCCGGCTCGCGCACGCCGAACCACAGCACCAGTACCGAGATTGCAGCCGGGATCACCGCGAACCAGAAAACCGCCCGGATATCGTTAGCCAGCAGAAACATCAACAGCAGCGCGAGCCCCGGGCCGACGAAGGCGCCGACGGAATCGAGAGACTGGCGGATGCCGAAACTCGCGCCGCGCACCGCTGCCGGGGTGATATCGGCAATCAGCGCATCGCGGGGGGCGCCGCGGATGCCCTTGCCGACACGGTCCAGGAAGCGGGCTGACACGATCAGGCCCGCCGAGCTTGCCAGCGCGAATACCGGCTTGGTCACGGCCGCGAGCCCGTAGCCCACCAAGGCCAAAGGCTTGCGTTTACCGATGAAATCACTGAGCGCGCCGGAAAAAACCTTGGTGATCAGTGCAATGGCCTGCGCGATGCCCTCGATCAGCCCGACGCTGGTGTAGCTGAGACCGATGACGGAGACGAAGAAAACCGGCAGCAAGCTGTGGACCATCTCCGACGAGATGTCCATGAACAGGCTGACAAAGCCGAGTGCCCAGACTCCCTTTGGGATCTGCCGGAGCCGGGTGTTGGAGGGAGGGGTATCGCCTTCTGGATTCATTGCGACTTTCTCATTGGGGAACTGGCCGGATAACGGAGTCGGGCAAAGCGTCTGTCCCTGACGACACGACACGGCTCGCGAAACGGCCGACGGTAGCGCGGCTCCAGCATAACGTGAAGATGCTTGGGTGAGGGAGTTGGCAGGCACCAGGTCTCGGCGTAGGTAGTTGTCGCAATGCATGGAGATTCGCGCCGGAGGTAGGATCGGACAGTTGGACTGGGCAGCGGCCCGGTTGTCGAAATTGCAGAATAGTGGGGTAACTCGCCATGGCAGCCGCGAAGAAAAAGGCCGCGAAGAAAAAGGCCTCAAAGAAAAAATCGACACGTAAGACAGCCACTAGCAAGAAGGCTGCTGCGAAGAAGGCTGCCGCGAAGAAGGCATCCTCCAAAAAACGTGCTGGCAAAAAGGCTCCTGCCAGGAAGACGCGGTCGAAACGAAAGGCACCCGGCGAAATCGCCGTGACGCCGACCGGCGCTGGCCCGTCAATCGAAGACCGTATCCTCGCACCCTTGTCGGAAATCGAGCGACTGGTGGAACATATTCGCGACCGGGCTGACCAGTTGCGTGCCATTGCACCTTTTGATCCGTTCAACCCCGCGAGCTGGCAGATGCCTTCCTGGCCGGATATTCAGCAGCTGTTAGACGTGCGGGTGCCGACCATGGACGTGATGAACCGCGAGAAAGAAATCGTGGTCAGGGCTGAAGTCCCGGGTGTTGAAAAGGACGATATCGTGGTGACGGTCACGAATCAGTCTGTGACGATCAAGGCGGCCAGTCGTCGCGAAACGGAATCCGCGGAAGCTGACGTCCACCGGCACGAAATCCACAAGGGGGCATTTTCGCGCACGATGGCGCTGCCGGAAGAAATTGACGGCCGGAAGGCCAGGGCCGTTTACAAAGCCGGCGTCGTCGAACTGCACCTGCCCAAGCGACGCGCAGCCAAGAAGCACAACGTCCAGCTCGATTAAGCGGGATTATCGATCACCCTGCCGGAGGGGACTCGATCACTGCTGGCCGCAGGGTCGATTTGTGAGCCAGCAGCCAGTGTTCGGGCTTGGAGTCTACTTCAGTAGACGTGCTCGTCGATGAAACTGCGGATTGCCTCTTCGATGTTGCCCTTGAACGCGCTCATCAGCATGCCCAGTTCTGCGTTGAGTTCGAAATCGTTCTTGCCAATATCGATCTGACCCTTGGCACCGGTGCGCTGGAAATTCAGGCAGTTTTTCGACTGCCAGTTGCAGTCAAGCGAAAACTGGTCGTGCATGGTTTCTGCCAGGCGCTCCACTTCCTTGCGCAACTCTTTGCGCGGCATCGTAAATTCCTGTTTGATCTGAATGCGGGCCACGGTCGGCTCCTGGTCGATTGGTTTCCCGGCCCATATTACGTCTGGCAGTAGGGGTTGTCCGCAATTTTAGGGTTGCCCCGGACGTGCTAGCGTCGGCTGGATGCATCGCAAGAATAACCCGTCCCCCGGTAGCTGCCCGGTGACAACGGAGATGGCCACTGATGTCCGACCGCAAACTCCTCAATGAGCCCCTCAAAAAATTCTTCTCGCTGTTCCAGGACGAAATGTCGGTGGATGACCATATGGAATTCTTTGCCAATCACAAGGCAGAGGACGGCGAGACCTTTCTGCGCATGGAGACTTATACGGCCAAGAAGCTCTCCCGCGTCATTATGGAAGAGTATGCCGTGCGCAGCGATCTGTGCGGCAATGTGATTGTCGCAACCCCGAAGCCCAGCAACGACGTTCCATTCTTCTTTTTTCAGCTGGGCGGGAAGGAAGACCGCTCGATCGGTGTACTCGACATCAGTCCGACGCTGCAATCCATCGATTACGGTCCGTTGATTCCGGTGTACGAAAAGTACTCGAAGGCCCTCGGGCTCGGGCCCACCAAGGTCGACTGGATGACCAAGACTTGCTCGCCATACCTGCTGAGCTGCCAGTACGAAGAAATGGACGACGCACTCTTCATCGAAGCCATGTGCGAGTACTTCAAAGTCTGGCGGGATCATTACTATCGATCCGGCAAAGAGCTCGATGACGAGGCGGACATCGAGCGCGTGACTAACGCAATCTACAAGTTCAAGTATGTTCTGCATCATCACGATCCGGCCTACAAGATCTTTTCCAAGTCCTGGGGCAAGACCGTGGCTGATGCCTTCGTGTTCCTGGAGTGCGCAGACCACCCCGCCTACCGGCCGCCGGAAGGGGCGGAAGCAAAGGTGAAAACCTGGGTGAACTGGGATCTGAATATCCAGTGGACCGGCGGCGCCCAGCTGGCGGTCCTTGCGCTGCCGGAAGCCCAGCAGGTTGCCATGCGCCAGCAGCTGGAGGAGCACGCTGCGGCTGCCGGCCTTGGCATCATCACGCCGGCTGTGCTGGAAGGTCTCAGGCAGGCCCCATAGTGGCCAGCACAGGCCGGTCGCCCGGCACGGCGCGCACGACCCCGGCGCGAACGCCCCGCTCAACAGCCACGCGCGGTCTGGCCTCACGAGGAGCCGGTGCGGCGGAACCCATGGGCTTCCTGCCTGGCCATGTAATGACACGCTTGTTGCCTGGTATCTCCACGGGAGGAATTGTAATAAGTGGTTGTTTAATATATATAAATTCTTGAACTATAGGCGCTTGAGGTTCTCCAGTACGTATAAATAAGGATACAGTTGTACACTTTCTTGGGTATAGTGACTTCCATAGCGTGGAGAGCGTTAATTACCAAGCCCGGGAGGCTATAGATCATGGCAACGAAGCAGGAAAGTCAGGCGATAGAGAAGGCTGAAGAGGCATCGAACATCCTCGTCAGGTTCATGAAGAGTTCGTACAAAGTCGGCATGGACGCTGGACAGCAGATGGCCGTGAGGGCCCTTGATATTCCGGCGGATATCTTCCAGGACATGGGAGTCGCTGAGGACCGGGCGAAATCATTCAAGGATTTCAACCGCAAAATGATTGGTGGCATGTTTGGCGGTCTTGACAGCATGGCCGACACCCTGTCGAACGCGGCGAATGCCCCGTTGAAGAGCTTCAGTAATCTGACTCAGAAGCTGAAGCGCGAGGGCGCCGATGAAGTGGCAAAGGTACTGGAAACGGCCGAAAAGGCACCGAAGGCAGTAAAAAAGGCGGTGAAGTCGACGAAGGTAGAGAAGGCGCCCGTTAAGGCCAAGGGCAAAGCCAAGGCCAAAGCCAAGGACGCATCATCTGCAGCAAAAAAAGCCAGGGCCGACGTTCTCAGGCAGGCCAAGGCTATCGAGCAGGACCTCGCCGCTTAAGGTACGAACAAAACAGAACAATCGCACAATAATAACGAGTGCTTGGGGCGGCCTTAGGCCGCCCCTTTTTATTGCTTGCCCGTTGCCCGGCTTTGTGTCGCCTTGCTGAACGCAGCCCGTGCGAAGCCATTGATCGCTATCTAGGACTGATCCGGCCAATGCTCAGCGCCGCGCATGATCAGGCACATCTGGCGCACGGTGCGCTCCATGAGTTCGTCCCGCAGCGCGTCGTGGTCCTTCGGAATCGCGAGCAGCGCCGTTGTGTCCTCGAGCAATGTAGCCACGACTAGCCCGGCGACTGCCTCGCGGTCGGCTGACTTCATGGACGGCAAGAGTTGGCTGAGTTCGGTTGCGACCCGCCCAATAACAGAATTGACCTCGTTGCGAATAGCGTCCTGCAGGCCTTGCGTGCCCCCGGTTCGCGCCTGATTCATGAATCGAAACAGGTTCGCGTTGTCGAGCACGTACTGATAGTAGGCTGCGACCGAGTCCTGGATAAGCGCCTCCAGGCCTTGGTCCGCATCGAAGGGGCCACGCATCAGGCGCCGCAGGTTGAGCCCGAGCTCGTCTACCATGGCGAGCCCGAGTTCCTCCATGTCGCCGAAGTGGCGATAGAAGGAAGTCGGAACTAAACCGGCAGTCTTGGCCACTTCGCGCAGGCTGATAGACGCGAAATTGGCGCCGTAGCCAATGATAGCCAGCACTGAGTCCATCAGCGCGGAGCGGGTGCGGGCCTTTTTTTCAGCTCTGTTTGCCACCCAGGAAAGTCTGTCAGCCTGATTCAGTGATCAAGTGTACGGCAACTGGGACCTGTCGGCAGCCTCGGGAAACCGGGGTCTGACCCCACTACGGGTGTTCGGAATCTACGTATTTCCGGTCGTCCTCCGGCTGCTTGATAGTACACATGTATGTTTTGCATCGTGATGTAGAAGCTTGCCTGATAACATCACACACGTATCAACTGACTCATCAGACCGCGAACGCGGCACGGGGAAAAGACCATGAGCGATAAAAAAGCAGAGAAATCGGAAGAAGGCGGCGACCACATCCTGGGCAAGGCGTTTCGTGCCAGCCTGCAAGCGTCGCGAGACATGCAACAGACGGCTATCGACGTGCCGTTGAACATCCTGCAGCATTTGGGCGTCGGCGAAGACAAGATGGACGCGCTGCGGGAGAAGAGTCACGAAATGATTAGCGGCCTGTACCAGACGATCGACTCCGTAGCGGTCAAGACCGGTTTCGTGAAGGCGCACGACGAAGCCGAGGCGCAGAAGAAGAAAGCCGCGAAGGGCTAAGCAACGCGGATGGTCAGCATAGGCTGGCCGTCGTTAAACGCAAGACGGGGGTATTATTGCCCCCGTTTTTTATTGGGTCTGCGATTCTGCGCGGCGCCGGTCAGGCCTTGCTGGACAAAAGAAAAGCGCGCCCTGAACAGGGCGCACTTCCTTGCAGCCACGGACTATCGGCGCGGACGTCAGGGGATCTGCGGTTCAAGGCCACTCGGAATACCGGTCGGGACGCCCAACAGGCGCTGGCGCAGCCACAGGTAGTTCTCATACTTCTTGAAGATCGATAGCTTGTAGTCACAGCCCGGCGGGAAAATATTCCCTTCCAGGTAGACCGGTCCGTCATCCGTGAAGATAACGTCCCAGCTGATTTCCACGTCGCCATACATCTTGGCGTGCATGGCGAGGCAGGCCTCGATCACGTCATTCATCTCCGGCACCGGTATCCCGGTGAACTTGCCATCACTGTAGGGGCGGATCGGCTCACCGATCGTGCTGTCCTCGTAGTTCATCATGTAGGTGTCGAGGTCGAAGTACGCGGTCGAATTCGAACCCTCGGGTGCCGGCAGGAAGACAGCCGCCATCAGCTCGGGCTTGCCGTCGGCGTTCAAGGTCATGATGCGGAAACTGCTGACCGGGAAGGGTTCCCGCGTCCGGTGCAGTTTCTCGATGACGCCGTTGTCATAGATCTTCAGGATCCAGGCCTCGAGTTCTTCAGGTGTGTAGGTGTGCTGCTCGTCGGGCTGCTTTTCCGGGTCTTCGCAGATATAGACACCGTTTTCATCGTCCCAGGTCATGGTGCGCAAAAACACGCCCGCGCCGCCGTGGGTCGGCTTGATCACTATGTCATCTTTTGGCAGCTCGCCTCTGACATGCCCGTGAATGATGACACCGTATTCTTTCGTAGCGTGGTGGCCTTCCGGCAGGTGATTTTCGAACACCTCGTGCCAGAAGATTTTGGATGAGTGCTTCAGCGCCCGGCTGGGATGCAGGCCAGCCTTGTGCTGCAGGTAAGCGTGCAGCGTGAACATGGTCATCAGCATCACGTTGTAATTCGCCCAGCCCATGAAACTGAACGGCTGAAACAACGGCGGGATTTCGATCTTCTTGACGTATTGCAGATAAGGCGGAGCGATCGCGACGGCCAACAGCGACAGGAACGGCGCGAACAGCATCAGGATCGGCGTCAGGACGACGATCAGCGGCAGCCAAGCCCGGCCGTGTGATTCGTCGGAAATCCGGTAGATCAGGCTCTGGAAGAAATGCTTCATGCCCAGGAAGCTCTTGATCGGATGCTTGAACATCAACGAGTAGAAAGCCCGCCAGACGTTGAAAGTATCTTTCCAGTAGCCCTGGTATTGCCAATTGGCCGCGTCCGGCTGCCCGGTCCGCGCGAAATAATCCGGCCAGATCGGCGTGCGATCGATGCCCGGCTTGGCTTTCTTGCTGCCGGCTTTGCCGTCGCCCGTGCTCTTGACCGAGCTCTTGACGATCTTCGGTTGCTCGGCCTGGCGGGCAGCCGCACCGCTGGCGGGGGCTGGTTCCTGTGCAGCCGTTTCACTCGGATTGGTCATTGTCAGAGGTCCCCAATTGTTTGTTTGGCCATGGCCGTGGGCTATCTTCGAGCGTTGCCAGCCCAAGTGACTCGGCATGACGCCTTTAGCGTGGCAGACACCACATACCTTATCGGTGAATGCTTGTTAGTGTCCATTACCCGGACCGGATTTTCTATGGTTCCGCCGCGCGGTGACATCCGGGATAACCGCTATGGCCGCGGGTATTGCGCCGCGCCGCAGAGGCCTTTTTCGGCGGAGCCTGCGCCCCTGAATACCGGACGGCTGTCAGCGTGGCCGCCCATGGCCTGCGTATAATGCGGTATACAAGTGTTCACCGATTATGGTAAAAACCGCCTGCAGGGGCCGCTGACGCGGATCACAATAGGGATGTGCCTGACAGGGGGAATCATGACGAAACTGAATTTCACCGAGAATGCGGAAGCGATCTACGAGAAAAGCATCTCGGCCACGCCTTTGCCCTTTCGCAAGACGACCAAGAATGGCTTGACGGAGTTATTGCTCGAACGATTTGGCGAAGACGGCGAGATCACCGAAGCCGGAATCGTTGAGGTCATCAAAGCGAATACTCCGAAACCCTTTCTCGGCCGGGGTATGAAAGCCATCGCCCCGCTACTGTCGGACCCATCGCTGGCCGAGTACTAGCGCCGGGTTTGCTGCAACGCTCCCCGGCCCCGCCCGGGTGAATCACCGGATCAGATCCTGCGCGCGCGGGACCTGATCCCGCTATTCTGCGCCCCTTAGCTACAAGCGAGTGTTGAAATGCCGGACGACATGTTTTGGGTCGTGGGCCAGGTGGGGATCCTGATGGAGCTGAGCGGCGCGCTGTATATCGCTATCGTGTCCGTATCAGTGCACAGTCGCGTCCGCCGCTTGTTCTCGAATTTCGACGGCTGGATGGAACTCCCGCGCCTGGTGGCGGAAGTCAGGCAGCAGGCCAAAACCGACATCATTGGCTTCATGCTCCTCGCCAGCGGCTTGCTGCTGCAGTTCATTGGCGGTTTCGGCTCGATGTAGGGCGCTCTGCGGTAATTCCCTATGGACCCCTTCGGACCGATGCCGAACCATCGTCCAGAACCCACCTAAGTCTCCTGGTTCTCAGGGGGAACATCTATTGGAAAACCTTGTGCTCGTGCTGGTCGCCGTTGGGGCTCTCGGCGGACTCACGGTTCTTCTCGCGACGGGTCTCGTCGTGGCGAATCGCAAACTGCACGTCGAGGAAGACCCACGAATCGACGCCGTGGAAGACATGCTTCCCAACACGAATTGCGGCGCGTGCGGCTATCCGGGCTGCCGACCGTTCGCCGAGGCGCTGGTCTCTGGTGAGATCCTCCCTGGCAAGTGCACGGTGAGCAACGACGAGAGGCAGGCGACGATCGCCGGCTATCTCGAGGTCGAGGTCGGTGCTGACGAGCGCGAGGTCGCCAGGCTCGCCTGTGCCGGCGGCATCAACGTTGCACGAAACCACGCCCACTACACCGGACACCGGTCCTGTCGCTCCGCCGCCCTGGTCGCCGGCGGCGGGAAAGGCTGCTTCTGGGGTTGCCTCGGCCTCGGTGACTGCGAGCGCGTCTGCGATTTCGACGCGATCACCATGGATGCCGGCTCTCTGCCAGTAGTGAACGAGGAGTTATGCACCGCCTGCGGCGATTGCGTTGAGATCTGCCCGAAAGACCTCTTCAGCCTGCATCCCGCAAGCCATCGCCTGTGGGTCGCCTGCAAGAACCTGGAGGAGGGCGACGAGCTGCTCGAGGATTGTGCAGTCGCCTGCACGGCCTGCGAGCGCTGCGTGGTGGACGCCCCGCCTGGGCTCATCGCCATGCGCGACAACCTGCCGGTTGTGGATTACGATGGACCCCACGCGACCAGGAAGCCGATCGAGCGGTGTCCGACGGGCGCGATCGTGTGGATCGAGGCCGACGGCCGAATCGTGAAGGGCGATGACGCCCGGCAGGTACTGCGGCATTCCGCACTGCCCGAGGCGCCGACCTGAGGCCTCATCGGTCCTGGTCCACAGAACAAATATCAATGTAAGAGCAAGCGATGAGCAAGTCCGACAAGCCTGTCAGGTACCCGGGCACCCGCGCTGCGATGGACGGCAATACAGCCGTCATCATGTGCGAACGTGAGGCAAGCGACGCGGCAGGTGCCTATCCGATCACGCCGTCCACCCAGATGGGTGAGTACTGGGCGGAGGCAGCCGCGAGCGGCCATCTCAATATCTCAGGAAGGCCGCTGATCTTCATCGAACCCGAAGGCGAACACGCCGCTGCCGCGGTCACCGCGGGCATGTCCATGACCGGTCTCCGGGCAGCGAACTTCTCCTCCGGCCAGGGCATCGCCTACATGCACGAATCGCTGTATGCGGCCGCCGGCAAGCGCCTGACCTATGTGTTGAACATCGGCGCGCGGGCCATGACCAAGGCGACGCTGAACGTGCATGCCGGGCATGACGACTACCACTGTATCGACGATACGGGCTTCTTCCAGTTATTCGCGACGAACGCGCAGAGTGCCGCCG
>Ga0265306_10000430_pt1 | contig 19860 bp, 15 predicted proteins | sample Helome_3_FD_192493 | JGI IMG/M metagenome (GOLD analysis project Ga0265306, IMG submission 192493) | Marine sediment microbial communities from subtidal zone of North Sea - Hel_20160420 (Illumina Assembly) | ecosystem: Environmental > Aquatic > Marine > Subtidal zone > Sediment ... | reverse complement strand
GCCCACACTACCCCCTGGGCATAGGTGGACAACGGCACCGGCACCCACAGGAATGCAGCGATTGCGAGCAGACCTGTGCCGCCCACCGTCGCAAGGGCCCGCGGCCGCTGACGGTTCAGCTTCGGGTCGGCCAGCAGGAAGGCCCCGTGTTTCAACAGCGGCCAGACAATCTGCATCGTGATGGCCCAGATGGCCAGCAAGATCCCGAAGACGAAAAATTTGCCGCTGATGAACATGACAATGCTGAACAGCACCACCATGCGGTACAGGAATGACAGCACTGCATAGCCGCCCAGCCACGGCCGTTCTCCCGCATCGCGGGCCGGCGATTCACAGTCTTCCAGCCCAAAGACGTAGCGTTGCAATACGTAGCCGACATACTTGTTGGCGCGTGCCGCCAGGTTCGGGCTGTCCAGGAGATCAGACAGCACGTAATACGCGTCGAAACGCAGCAGCGGATTGCCGTTGAATACGACGGTGGAGACACCACCGATCAGCATCACGTTGAACGCGATGGATCGCACCAGGCCCGGCTCTGCCGCTACCCAGATAAACATCGCCAGCGCCGCCACAAACATCTCAACCATGATGCCGGCCGCGCCCACCAGCATTCGCTTGCGCTTGTCTTTGAATGCGGCTGCGGCGGATGCATCCACGTATGGCACCGGCGCCAACACCAGCAGCATGATGCCCATCTCGTGCACTTCACCGCGCCAGCGCTTAACGACCAGCCCGTGGCCGAGCTCGTGCAACAGCTTGATGACGGGATACACGAGCCAGATCAGGAACAGGTTCTGCCCGGACAGCACGCGATCGGAAACATTCTCGGTGAGTTCCGACCAGTGCATCGCGGCCAGCACGAGCGCAGCCGCAACCACGCTGGCCCAGACAGCCAGGCCCATTGTCGAAAATACCGGCCGCACCAGCGGCAGCAGCCGGGTCAGCCAGCGATCGGGGTCAATCAGCGGCCAGCGCATGGCCATCGGGTTGGCAAAGCGCTGTTTAATGCCCTGCTTTCTGCGCTGATCGGAGCGTTTGAAAAGATCTTTCGTGTCGGCCGGTGTTTCCACCCGCAGCAGGTCGGCAGAGTGCAGCTTTGCCAGCAGCTGCACGACCTCGTCCTGGGTCGGTGCTTCGTCGCCTAATTCATCGTCCACCGTTTGCCAGATATCGTTCATGGACCGCTGGCCATCCAGCATCGCAATAATGCGATACGCGGCGGGCGTAAACCGGTGCACCCGGCCCGCCGCCAGGTCCTGCACCACGAACCACGGTTCACCCCGGTATACGTGCCGGTGCACTTTGGTGTGGGCCCGCAGGGCCGGCGTCAGGCCGGCAACGCGATACCAGTGGGGGCTGTAGAGCTGACTACCCATGGCCTGCTATGCCACGCCGCGGGTCCAGGCCCACATGCGCACCCACTCAACCATGTCGTGGGTCCAGATCCAGACCAGCTTGCGCTCGCCTATATAGATTTTGCCGACACCCTGCATGCCGGGCCGGAGCACGTGCGTATCGTCACTCAGCAACCTGGCCTGCACGGCGAAAAAATTCCGGCCATCTTCCACCGTGGAGATGGGTGTGATCCGCTGTACCACGATGGATAACGGATCGTCGGGCAGGCCGGCCAGCTTCAGCTGGCCGGCGAGGCCGGGGGCCAGCCGGCCCACTTCCGATTCATTGACTGCCAGCATCACCCGGTAGTCGTCCAGTGGGGCCACCTCGAAGAGCACGTCGCCACGTTCCACCGGCGCGCCCAGGGACTGGGACAGATCACCCTTCACAATCATGCCGTCTAACGGCGCGGCGACCTGCGTGCGCGACAGCTGCTCTTCCACGAGCTCGAGTTGTGCTGCGGCCTGCTCGAGCTGCGCCTGCAGAATGCGCACCCGGGCATTTTCGTGGGCGGCCATGGCTTCGCGATATTCCTTTTGCAGCTTGGCGGTTTCGCTGGACCACTTCATCTGTTCCAGTTTCAGGTCGCGATCTTCCAGCCTGGCCAGCACCTGATCTGCCGTCACGAGGTCGCCGGGGCGTACCGCCGCCTCGCGCACGTAACCGTCAAACGGTGCGGTGACGACGCGCTGGACCATGCCTTCCAGGGTCGCGTCGGCAGACACGCGATATTCGCCTTTGGCGAAAGCCAGAAAGAGCACGACGGCCACGGTCATGGCCGTGCCGAGCTTGAAGCGCACGTGCCGCGGGCCGGTGAGCTTGGCCAGCTGGCTGCGGCAACTGTCCAGAAGCCGGGACCCGGCCCAGCGTTCCTCCTTGCGTTTGCCCGCCAGGATCGGGCCGACCAGGGCCACCACGGCTTCGCACAACGCCACGGTTGCGGCGTCGAAGCGCGCGGCGTCGCGATGTTCGAAGCTCATCGCCCCGATCAGTTGTCCGTCATGACTGATGGGTACCGTGCACAGGGAGCCTGAACCGTAAGTCCCCGACAAATCGGCGTGGGCTTCCAACACGTGCGCGTTGCGCTGACCGGTATTGGGAAATACCAGCGTGACGTCCTGGTCCACCGCCTCGTCCATCGCCGCGCCAATGGCGCGCAGCAATGCCATGCGGTTGTCTGCCGATGCGCTGCGCGAGACGGCCAGCACGCGGTTGCTCTGGCGCCGGACAAAGCCAAGGCTGACACGTTCGCACTCGAGCCGTCGGGCCAGCTCCGCGACGACAGCCGAGGCCGACTCGTGAAAGTTGCCGTGCTCCAGGCTGGTGGCCACCAGGTCGATCACATCGACCAGCTGATGATCTCCGCCTGACGGCTGCCGCACCAGCAGGTCGAGCCAGGCTGCCCCCCAGCGCAATGCCTTCGCTGCGGCCTGCCGATGCGCGTCACCGCCGGCGGGCAGTTCGACGGCCACTACCCCCATCTGGTGGTCGGCCACGAGCAGCGGGCAGGTCACGATGTCGCCATCCCGATCGGCCTGCCGTTGGTCCGCCGGCAGGCGATCGACCGTGCAGGCGGGTTTGCGCGCCGCGGCTGCCGCCACGTTCGACAGTGACGGCGTGGGCGGAGTGTCGGCAGGCCACTGGCCCGCCACCCGAAAAGACGCCTCGGGATCCGCCCACAGCACGACCGCCCGCAACGCACCATTCAGCATGCTGCACTGGAGATTCAGCCAGGCCTCGATCCGTTGTTGTTCCGCTCGCATAGGCCCACGGTGGCCGGCCCGCAGCCGGCCCACCGATCCCATTAATTAAGTACACACAAACTGGGTCACTTTACGAAATACGGCGACCGCCCTATGTGACCGGGTTGGCAATTGGCCGGGGGTTGCGGCCCCGGAGTGGTCTAGAATTCGCCGACCCCAGGAGACGATGCCCGAGTTCCGATGACCACCGCCTCAATGTCCGACAATCACAGCGCCTATCTCGAAAAACGCCGGGTGACGGTGGTCGGCGCTGTCATCAACCTGGTCCTGGCGGCGGCCAAGGTGCTATTTGGCGTGATCGGCCAATCCCAGGCACTGGTGGCCGACGGCATACACTCCCTGTCCGACCTGGCCAGCGATGCGATGGTGCTGATCGCGGCCAAGTTCAATAGCCAGGGGGCCGATACCGAACATCCCTACGGCCACGCACGGTTCGAGACGGTGGCCACCATCGGCCTGGGCCTGCTGCTGCTGACGGTGGCCATTGGGATCACGGTCGACGCCGTCGACCGGATCCGCAATCCCGAATTGTTGCTGGTGCCGGGCTACCTGGCGCTGGCCGTTACCATCGTCTCGATCCTGTCCAAGGAATGGCTCTATCACTACACCGTGCGCGTTGCCGACCGGGTGCGCTCGGACATGCTGCGCGGCAATGCCTGGCATCACCGCTCCGACGCTATTTCATCGGTGATCGTCCTGGTCGGCATTGTCGGCACGATGGCCGGGATCAATTACCTCGACGCCGCAGGTGCTATCGGCGTGGCGCTGATGATCGGCAAGATCGGCTGGGATCTGGGCTGGGCCAGCCTGCGGGAACTGGTGGATACCGGGGTCGATCCGGACACCCTTAATACAATGCGCAAAACCATCGAGGCCATCCCGGGCGTCAGGGACCATCACATGCTGCGCACGCGGCGAATGGGCCAGGACATCCTGGTGGAAGCCCACGTGCTGGTGGCGCCGGACCTGACCGTGTCGGAGGGTCACAGAATTTCTGACGAGGTGCGGTCGAGCCTGAAAGCCGTCAGCCAGGACATTGGTGACGTGCTGGTGCACATCGACCCGGAAGATGACGCGACCGAGCGTCCCAGTTCCGACCTGCCGGGCCGCGAACAACTCCTGGATACCCTGACCGAGCGGTGGCAGGCGCTGGAAGCCGCAAAGTCGATTGAGAAAGTCCACTTTCACTACCTTGCCGGCCGGGTGGACGTAGAAATCGTCTTGCCGCTGGACCTGGCCAAAGACGTGGTGCACGCGCGCCAGCTGGCGGCGGAATTGCGCGACTGCGCAGAACGCGAGCCGCACGTAGGCACGGCGACGGTGTATTTCCGCTGACCCCCGCGGGTGGCGCCCGTCCTCAGCGCCGCCCCTGCCAGCGCGCCGTTTCCAATAACTGAAAACGCTGCACCAGCACCGGCTGACTCGGGGTGAAGGCCTGCCCCCAGGCCGCCAGCATCGGCGTCCAGTACTGTTCGTGTATGTCGCGCCAGACGGCCGGATCCCGGGCGTCCGGCCCCTCGATTTCAAGCTCGCCTGGGCCGACCTGATCGAAGCGCATGGTCTCACAGGCCTCCATCAGGATAAGGCAGCCCGCCTCGCCGTCGTAGCGGGTCAGGACCACGTAATCGCCCGGGGCGGGCGTCGTGCCGGCCCGTGCGAGCCCTTCCGGCAGTGAGAAAGTGCCCCGCTTCTGGCCCGAAATGATCAGTTCCAGCACCTGGTCCACGAGCTCGGGCGTATTGCCGATGCGGCGCGCGGTGTAGCCCCGGCGCCGGGCCTCCGGCCCCAATGCTTTGCAGCAGCGCGTCCAGAATGATTCCGGGCTTTCCATAAGCTCTCCGTCGGCCTTGCGGGCGCCGCAACGGCCGCTGTACAGTCATCTGACGCGCCGCCCCGGGCGGGTTCCCTCCGAACCACGACCGGGTGCGGAAACCGCGGGCAACACGACGCCAAACATACCTCGATAAGCGGTAACGCCAGTTTAGACGGAATGCCTCCACGAGTCCCCAGGCTGCTGATTTGCTTACTGAGTTTGGCCAGCGCCGGCTGTTCCCAGAGCGTGCAGGTGCAGACCACGTTCCCGGAACCGCTGGTGGATCCCCTGCCGGTGACGGTAGGGGTGCGTTACACCGACGAGCTAACCCAATACACGTACTCGGAGGACCTCCCCGCCGACGGCAGGGACTGGACCTTCAGCCTCGGCCCGGCGAACAAGCTGTTGTTCGAGAGCGTGTTCAGCGAGGTCTTTACTGCGGCGGTCCCGGCGGATACGCCGGCTGCGAATGAGGCCCAGGCGATTCTGCAGCCCAACATCAAGGCCTTTGAATTCTCCCTGCCCCGGCATTCCCGGTCCGATCAGTACGGGGTCTGGATTAGCTACACTGTTAATGTGTATGCACCGGACGGCGAACTGCGCACGAGCTGGCCGGTCAAGGGCTACGGCGAGGTGGATTCCCGCCGCTTCAAGGGCAATACCACGATGCAACAGGCGACGGTGCTGGCAATGCGCGACGCGGCAACCATTATCATCGATGCGCTGGATCGGGATACGGCGTTCCGGCGGGCTGTCCTCGGCGAAACAGCGCCAGCCGAGGCCGCGGCAGATTCCGCCGGTATCCCCGGCGACGAAGATCCTGGCGAGCCGGTGCCGGAAGTCGGCCGCGCCAATGAGGACATGCCGGAACCGGCCGGTGAGGAGTTAAACGGTGAATCTTGAATATGCCGCCGGCGGACGCTGGTTGAGCACCGGTGCCGTCATTCTGTCAGGTGTATTGCTCGGTGGCTGCATGACCACTCGGGTCGAAGGCTCGAAAGATGCCGCGACCGGCATCGCCGATGGTGAATTCATTGTGATCATCGAATCCAGCTATCACTCGGGCAACCAGACGGAAGACGGCTTCGTCGACTGCGTCACGAAGGAAGTTCAGAAAGGCAGTGCCGGCTTGAGCGTCTACCCGGACGAGGTCTTCCAGGACGACCTGTTTCCGTGGTTCGAACCGCGCACGATGCCGCAGGGGCCTAATGCACTGCCGACCCTGATGGAGAAACCCGGTGTTGCCGCGCGCATTCGTGAAAGCGGTGTGCGCTACATCGTCTGGATCAACGGCAACACCGAAAGAACCAACGGCGGCGGCAGCCTGTCATGCGCCGTCGGTCCAGGTGGCGGCGGTTGTTACGGCCTGGCATGGTGGGAGAACGATTCCAGCTACGAGGCCTCCGTTTGGGATATCGAAGACGGCAAGTCCGCCGGCGCGGTGAGCGCAGCGGTGCGCGGCACATCCATGATTCCCGCAGTGGTCGTGCCGGTGCCGTTGATCGCCCGCACCCAGAACGCCGCCTGCAAAGGCCTGGCCAAGGAGCTGCGGAGCTTCATCGTCAGCGAAGAGCCCATCTGAGCCGCAGCGCTTAGCGCCCGTGCGACCCGCCGCGTTACTGCACTACTTGTGCTGGTACCTGCTCTGGCCTGCGTTCGTCGTGGCCGACAGTCACCAATACCCGGTCACTTTTGGCGCCGTCATCAAGCCCGGCCGCCCGGAAGCTGAAGCCTTCATCCGGGTCGACCAGGACGCTGGGCTGCTGCAGCAGCTGCGCCTTCGCGCGCCGGCTGAACGTTACGGACGATTTTCTGGCGACGGCGAGTTCCGCCGCCGCGGTGACCAGCTTATCTGGGACGTGCCGGCGGACGGCGGGCGCCTGGACTATCGCGCCACCCTCAAGCATCGGCGGGGTTCCGGCGGCTACGATGCCCGGGTTGAAGACACGTGGGCCATATTTCGTCTGGACGACCTTTTCCCCCCTGCCGGCATCAGCCAGGCAGACGGCGCGAGGTCTCGCAGCCGCTTGTCTATGGCGGCGCCCGCGGGCTGGAGAATCGTCACGCGCTACCCGCAGCTGGACGGGCGTCGCTGGCGAGTCAGCAACCCTGAGCGCAAGTTCGACCGGCCCACGGGATGGGTGGCCACCGGCAAACTGAGCATCCGGCGCGATCGTATCGATGGCACCCAGGTCACGATTGCCGGGCCCATCGGGCAGGGCGTGCAGCGGGTCAGCATGCTGGCGCTGTTGCGCTGGACCTTGCCCACCTTGCTCGACATCGCTCCGCAGTCGCCCGGGCGCCTGCTGGTGGTGTCGGCGGCAGATCCGATGTGGCGTGGCGGCCTGTCGGGGCCGCAATCACTCTTCATGCATGCCGACCTGCCGCTGCTGAGCGAGGATGGCACGAGCACGCTGCTCCACGAGACGGTGCACGCGGTGCTGCCGGTGCCAGCGGCCAGTGACCATGACTGGATCGATGAGGGCCTGGCGGAATACCTGACTCTCTGGATCCTGGAGCGCTCGGGCTCGATATCGCCGGCGCGTTTCATCGCCGCCGTGGACAGATTTCGCCGCCGCGGCGCTGCCACCGACGGCTTACTGACGAGCCAGTCAGCAGGCGCGGTGACTGCGCGCGGGGTGGTGCTATTTCACGACCTGGATAACGATCTTGCGGCCGCGACGGACGGCGCCGTGGGTATCGAAGCCCTCGCCGCTGCGCTGGCCGCTGAGCGTGAACCCGTCGATCTCGACCGGTTAGTCGCCGTGGCTGCGGAGCTGGCCGGCACCCGGGCGCTGCCCAGCCTCGCTGAAGAAAAGCTGCGGGAATTCCGGCGGCAGGCAGCAAGATGAGCAACGTCGCTGCACCAGATCCGCAAGCGTATTACGATAGGCATAGTTAGCGGCGCGCCCCGGACTGGGACACGGGCTGGCACGGGCAAAAAAAGACCGGAACCCGCAGAAGAACGGGCATGAAGAAAAAAATAAAACCTTTTGATTTAGTTAGTAATATCCTTGACGATAATCCGACGGACGAGCTGCCGGTCCTGAATGAGGCGGCGCTGGCCCGGATCGAGTCGGTGGAAGCCAGCACGATTGGTGATTCTGACGACGACACGGGCGAGCACGCAGCGCTGCGCCTCGAGGACATCGCCGTGACCAGGAGCGACTGGACCACGGTCGATGAAAACCCACTGCTGGAGCGGCTGGAAACTGACCTCAGGGACCTGCAGCAGCGCTGGCACAGCATCGAAGATGAACTCCGAGAACGCGACATCCACGCGGCCAAACTGGAGGAGTCGCTGCGCGCCCGGTCCATGGCCCTCGAAGCCCTCGACGAGGAGCTGCAGGCGGCTAATCGCGCCCGAGTGGAACTCGAGCGCGCCGGCGAATCCATGCGTGCCTTGCAGGCGGAGCAGCTGCAACAGATCGAAGCGCAGCAACACGAACTGCAGGCACGCAACCAGGAACTCGGCAGCCTGCGCGAGGAGCTCGACCAGAGCCGCGCCGACATTGAAGCTCTCACCGCCGAGCAGACGGAACGCCAGGTCCAGGAGGCCGCCGTTGCAGCCAGCGCCGCCCAGGTCGTGGCCAGGGAACAAGCGCTGCTAGAGTGCAGGACGCGCATTCAGGATCTTGAGAACCACCTCGAAGGCAGGCGCGCGCGCTGGCAAGCCGTTCAGGCCACCTGCGAACGCCAGACCCGCCTGCTCGCGACTCTCGAGCAGGCGGCCCGGGCCAAAGAGCAGCAACTGCTCAGGCAGGACGGCGAAGCACGCCGCATGACGGCCCAGGTGCGAATCCTGGAGCAACGACTACTGGATTCTCAGCGGCAGGCCGAGGCGGTCAGCCACGAAAACCAGGCGCTGCTTGGCGAACTCGACGCCAGGGACACCCAGCTGTCGACCTTGAGCGAAACCTTGAATGCGACTCGCACCGACGGCGACTCACTCGCAGCAACCGTCGACCAGAAAGCGGCACAGATCGAAGATCTGCAGCAGCAGCTGCAGACCATGGCCGGGGAGCTGAAGATCGCCCGGCACAATCTGGACGAGGCGGAAACGCACGCAGTCGCACAGGAAGAATTCATCAGCGAAGAACGCGCCCGCACAGCCGCGCTGACGGGCCAGCTGGAAACACTGGAAAATGAACTCGCGACCGCCCACGAAAGCCTGTCGGCAGAGGACCGACGGATGGCAGATGTCGATGCGTCCGCGGCAGAGCTCGCTGCTGCACTGATGGCCGCTGACGAGGAACTCAAGGAACTGCGAGACGACCGCCGGAGCCTGGGTAAAGAACTGAAGGCGCGTGATGAAGAGATCACCCGGCTCGACGCACGGGTGACGGAATTGCAGGCACAACACGTCGCGACCGAGTCGGAATTCGCCCGACAACAGGCCATGATCAGCGACCTTGAAGTCGAGCTGCAGCGTAAGGTGGAAAGCCTCGAACAGGTGGGTCAGGGCCTGGACCGAATCGGCGAGCTGGAGGCCCGCATCATGCAACTCGACAGCATGATGTCGCGTACTCTCGATGCACGGGATGACGGCCAAGACAGCTATGGCGGGATCACGCGCGTAATGGTCTCGGTCGGCAGCGAGCGCGCAGTGAAGTATCCGCTTTTCAAAGCCACCATGGTCATCGGCCGCTCGGCCGACAGCGACATCCAGATTCGCCGGCAATACATAAGCCGGCATCACGCCAGGTTATGTACGGAGCACGGCGATACCTACATCGAGGACCTCGACAGCAAGAACGGCGTGTTGGTGAATGCGTCCCGCATCACCCGGCATCTCTTGCGCAACGGCGACCTGGTGGACCTCGGCAAGATGCAGTTCAAGTTCATCGATCTGGCGACACATGCCGTGGAGAAACGCAGCGCCTGACGCCACCAGCGTTGTAGCTGTGATTGGACTCACAGACACTGGTCGCATGGCCGGGCATAGTCTTCGCCTTGCTTATGCACAGCCCCACTGCAAGTTCATCGACCCCCGCATCGAGCCCCCCGTCAACCACTTGGATTGGCCGGGTCCTGTGCCGCAAGCTGTGGTTATCCAAGTCCGTCTACGAAGCCCTGCCTTACTGCTACGTGCTGGGCGGTCTCGCCGCATTGCTGTCGGCACTCTACCTGCCAGGTTGGAAATGGATTCTTCCCTACCTGGTGCTGCTCGGCGCCATTTCTCTGCACGCCGGACTCGCTGTGCTGACCCTGCGCTGGCGCTTTCGCCGGACACAGTCCAGCCGCCCCTCCACGGACTGACGAACGTCGCCCAACCGTGCGAAAATAGCCGCGTCTTACGCGCGGTTAACGCATGTCCCAGTCAAGAAAACCTCGGCCCCTGCGCCGTTTGATCATCACGTTGGCGGTCATAATCGCCGGCGGTGCAGTGCTAGCCCCCGTGGCGGTCTACGTCTTCGGCACGACTCTGCTCGCCCCCTACGAAGGCGACGGCGGCGTACTGGGCTTCTTAGGCAGCGTTTACGCAGATGCGATGCAAGGCAAGGCTGAAGCCTGGGGCCTGCTGCTGAGCCCGACCGCGTTCATACTGACCTGGTGGGCCGTATTCAGGCTGCTGCGGGTCGGCAGGACCCCCGCGGAAGCCGGACGCTGAAGGGCGCTCAGCGGGCCGCGATCTGGGCCTTTATGTCTGATTCCCGTCGCCCGCGCCGGGCTGGCGGCATATAGTCGGGGAGCCGGCCTCGGCACAAGAACACGCGCCCTGCACCTACCAAAGGCTCAGGGCCAGTAATACCAGCCCGTGGCCAGCAGTCCAGCCCAGAGGAGGCCGAGAAGCGGGAAACGCCATGGACGGAGCTTCAGGACCCCGACGAATGCGCCAGCGGCCACGATGGCCAGGCCGAGAAAGATCGCTGTGCTGCGTAACAGCATCGGCATTTCATTCGCAAATCGCGCATAGTCGTCCTCCAGCAACCAGAAAATGAAGGCAACGACCCCGAGGCCAAACGCTATCGCCGACAGGCTGCCCATCAGGATCCCGAGAATGACGGCAAAAGGCGTCATGCAAAACCCTCCCCTGGCCAGCGCCTAATGTGCGAATAACGCTTGCGAGACAATACAAAAATAGGCTCAAATCGATGCACGTGATTTTCCGGCGAAAAAACCTCTCTCAACAGGATCCCTGCCAGCGCCCGGGCGTTGCGCGGGCGCCGCAAACCTGGCTCCTTGCCATCGCCGCTGCGCTTGCACTGCTGCCCGCCGCCGGCTGGTCTACCGCCGACGCAGACACCCCGTCGATCCTGGCTTCCGATGCCCGGCATCGCCAGGTCGCGCGCATGGTCACGCGCTTCGTCGAACGTCAGCACTATTCCCGCACGCGCGTCGACGACTTGCTGTCTGCGACTGTACTTGATAACTACCTCCAATCCCTCGATCCAGGCAAACAGTATTTCCTGGAAGCCGATATCCAGTACTTTTCTCGCTATCGCCAGCGCCTGGATGATGTGTTGCGAGATGGTGACCTCGAACCGATCTTCGATGTCTTCCGTCTGTACCGACTGCGAGCCCAACAAAATCTAGGCTACGCGCTGGTCGCACTGCAGAAGGAACCCGACTTTACGCTGGATGAATATTACCGTTTCGACCGCGAGGACCTGCCGTGGATCAGCACCTCCAGCGAGATGCAGGACTTCTGGCGACGGCGGGTAAAGAACGATGCCCTGAACCTGATTCTCACCGGCAAAGACTGGGACGAAGCCTCCGAGGTGTTGACCAAGCGTTACGAAGGCTTGCTGAAGCGAGTTAATCAGCTCGACAGCGACGATGTTTTCGAAACCTTCATGAATTCCTTCGCCCGAACGCTGGATCCTCACTCCAGCTACCTGTCGCCGAGGCAGTCTGAGGAATACCGGATTCAGATGAGCCTGTCCTACCAGGGTATTGGCGCATCACTGCAGCTCGAAGACGATTTGGTCAAGGTGCTGAACGTGATCAAGGGCGGTCCGGCGGAAATCGACGGGCGCATTCAGCCCGACGATCGCATCACGGCGGTTGGCCAGGGCGACGAGGACGAGTTTGTGGACGTGGTTGGCTGGCAGCTCGACGACGTCGTGCAACTGATCCGGGGCCCGCGCGGCACCGGGGTGCGACTGCAGATTCTGCCGGCCGGCACCATGCCAGGCGAAGAGATCATCGTCGACCTGGTGCGCGACAAGGTCAAACTCGAAGAACAGGCGGCCAGTGCCGACACCCTGGAAGTTGAACGCAACGGCGAAAAGATCCGTGTGGGCGTGATTACCGTGCCGAGCTTTTACCAGGACTTCGAAGCACGGAACCGAGGTGACAAGGATTACGTCAGCACTACGCGCGATGTGGAACGGCTGATTGGTGAACTGGAGGAAGACGGAGTCGACGGGCTGATCATGGACCTGCGCGGCAACGGCGGCGGGCACCTGTCAGAGGCGACAGCGCTCACCGGGCTGTTCATCGACCGCGGCCCCGTCGTGCAATTGAAAGACACGAACGGGCGGATCGAAGTGCTGGAGGATCCGATCCCCACGGCGATGTATCGAGGAGCAATGGTAGTGCTGGTCGACCGCTTCAGCGCGTCCGCATCGGAAATTTTTGCCGCCGCGATCCAGGATTATCAGCGCGGTGTCGTTATTGGCCAGCAGACTTTCGGCAAGGGCACCGTACAAAATCTGTACGTGCTCGATCAGTACGTACGCCGGGTGCCTGAAGAAGGCCTGGGCCAGCTGACGCTGACCATCGGCAAGTACTACCGGATCACCGGCGGCAGCACCCAGCATCGCGGCGTCTTGCCGGACATCGACCTGCCTTCTCCGGTAGATCCGGAAACTATCGGTGAAAGCAGCCGCGAGCGCGCACTGCCCTGGGACCAGATCGAAGCAACTCGTTTCGATGCCGATGTGCCCCTGAACGAAATCATCAATGAACTGAATCGCTCCCAGCGCGAACGCCTGACGACCGACCCCGATGTTCGGTTCCTGATTTCCGACATCCAGGCCCTCGAAGAAGTCCGCGCCCAGAAGCAGCTGTCTCTGAACCTCGAAGTCCGCCGTACTGAACGCGAGGCGCGGCGCGAGGGCCAGCTGGCGCGCGAGAACCAGCGGCGCGCAGAGCTGGGGCTGGAGCCCGCTGGAGATCTGAAAGAAGTCGAAAGCCAAGACCGGACCGACGTGCTGAAGAGCCAGGCAGGCCAGGTCTTACTCGACCTGGTCAACATGGCTGACCGGCCGTCGATGCTGAGTCAGGCCACAGAATCCTGACCGGGCGTCAGCTCAGCAGCACCGCATAGAGATCCCAGTACTCGTCCACGAGCACGTTAGTGGCAAGAGCCCGCGAACTGGCTGGCTGACCGCTCTCGTCGAGCTCGACGGGAATGGTCGTGAAGCAGCCGGCTACCGGCACCGCATCCGTATCAAGTCGGTAACGGGAGCAGGCTTGCAGGTAGCGTGTGCGCCTGCGAATGCGCGCTGGCAGGTCCGTCATGGCTTCGAATGCCTGCAGCCGCTCTGCCATCTTCCGGCTCAACCGGCGGCACACCGACGCCGAACCGTAGGCCACGTCGCTGAGCTGCCGCGACACCGCCTCGCGCGCCAGGGCAGCAAGCCCGTCGGCATCGAAATGCAGCAGGAGTTCCTGGGCCAGCGCGATAACCGCCAGGTTCACCCGGCGACGTGAACTGAGTTCGAATTCGCCCGCATCTGGCGCGGCCTCGTGCAGTTTCGACTCGCGGAGCTGCTCCAGCTCATCTCGCTCGACGCGCGCCTGCGTGAGGGCCTCCTGAGCCAGGTTCAGCTCATCACGACTCGGACCCAGCCCGAACCATGACAGCAAACTGCGCCGCCGTCTGGCGAGGTGCAGCCAGACCTGCTGCGCCTCATGCAACGATTTGCCCGCCGCGGCAAAGCGGGCATCCAGCTCTGCCAGGTCGGCTTCCCGGCCGCTTTCGAAGGCATGTCGCCCGGCACGTTGCGTGCGTTCGCGTTCGTGCGTGGCAAGGTCCCGGCTGAGCCGCATCAGGCGACGTCGCCCGTAACCCCACACGGCACGCAATTGAAAGAAGACCCCGGCGTTGGCAGCCTGGGTCGGATCGGCGAGCAGCCCTTCCAGCTCTTCCACCCGCTGCTGGGCGCGCAGAATCTGGCCTTCCTGATGACGAATGCGCTCACGCAGCGTCCCGCGCTCTGACCGTAGCTTGGCTAATTCCTTTTTTAGCTCAGCGCGATTCCAGAACAGGTCCAGCAGCCGATCATCATCGACCGGCTTGCCCTTTTGCTTGGGCACATTGGAAACGACACTGGCCATTCTGCGAATCTCGCGCTGCAGTTCGGGATCCTGCTCATTCGCAGGCTAGCGGTCCCAGACGGGACAAACGTTGATTCAGTCGGCAAACGCAGCGCTTCAGGCCAGGATATCGGCCAGTTCGTGGTCGTGGATATCCTGAAAACTGTGACCCCGTTCCAGCAGATAGTCGAGCCACTTGCTGAGCATCATGTTGCGTGCCCAACGTCGATCCAGCTCGCGGCCATAACAGCGGCGCAGGTGCAGCAGCACGCCGTGGCGATGGTGAACGGCCCAGCCCCGCACTTCCGCCACCCTGGCATCCAGGTAAATTCTCACCCGCAAATCCGGATCGGCAACTGCGGGACCCGAGTTTCGGAACAGGTAAGTCAGGCGCAGATCCTGCGTATAACGCTGGGAATCCTGCGCTTCCTGAGTCAGGTAGAGGGGCAAATCGCCGGGCGCGCGGGACACGGCCTGAACGTCGCCGGTACGTGATTCCCCTAGCAGATGATCGAGCTTGATGTAGTTGCTCTCGTAGAGCGCCATTAAGCCGCCGAAGCTGCCAGGGCAGACATCTCCTTCGGGTACCATATAGCTGTCGGCGATCATGCTTGGAATATAGCACAGCAACTTTCCCGACAATCCGTGACGGCGTCGTTGCTTTGAAGATAGCGTCGCGCGAAATTTGTCAAGCAAAAATTGTGCTGCTGAGTCCGGGAAGGTCCTCTTACACCTCAGGTAACTACGTGATGAACAACGCTGCAAAGTGCCGGGAAATTCAATGCGAGCCATACAGCGACCAGCGGCCAGGGACGGCCGGTCTGCGCAAGAAGGTGGCGGTATTTCGTCAGCCCCACTACCTGGAGACCTTTCTCGAGGCCATTTTTCGGACGGTACAAATCGCCCCCGGTTCTGCCCTCGTGGTGGGCGGTGACGGACGCTACATGAACCGGGAATCGATTCCGGTCATTGCCGGTATCGCGGCAGCGCACGGCGTCGGCCGCATTGTCACCGGCGTGGACGGCCGGCTGTCGACACCGGCCGCGTCACACCTGATTCGTGACAAGCAAGCGGCGGGCGGGTTGCTGCTGACTGCCAGTCACAACCCCGGGGGTCCGGACGGCGACTTCGGTTTAAAGTTCAACACGGCCACCGGCGGCCAGGCACCAGAGGCCATTACCGAGGCCATCTATGCAGCGAGCCAGACGATTCGCTCCTACCGCCTGTGCGACCTGCCGGAACTGCCGTTGTCTACCGTGGGCGAATACGCGCTCGGCGACATCGTGCTGGAAGTCGTGGATTCCGCAGCGGGCTATGCGGCACTAATGGAAACGCTGTTCGACTTCGACCGGATGGCTGACTGGCTACGCCAGGGCAATCGCGTGGCTTTCGACGCGCTGCACGCAGTTACAGGGCCCTATGCCCGCGAGATATTCTGCAACCGGTTGGGCGCGCCGCATTCCGCCGTGCTGCACGCTGAGCCGTTGCCGGATTTCGGCGGCTTTCATCCAGATCCGAATCCCGTCGATGCTGCCCACCTTGTCAAGCTGTCGCAGTCGCCGGATTCGCCGGCGTTAATTGCCGCGTCCGACGGCGACGGCGACCGCAACATGATTCTCGGCCCGGGCATGATGGTCTCGCCCTGCGACAGTATCGCCGTAATGCTCCACCACGCCGACAAGTTGCCGGGCTACCGCAACGGTGTGCCCGGCGTTGCGCGTTCCATGCCCACCAGCCGCGCCGTCGATGCGGTGGCAGAGGCTCTCGGCATCCCCTGCTACGAAACACCAACGGGATGGCGATTCTTCTGCAATCTGCTGGAAGCCGGACAAATTGGCCTTTGCGGCGAAGAAAGCTTTGGCCAGGGTTCTGCTCACACCCGGGAGAAAGACGGCCTGTGGGCGGTCCTGTTCTGGATGGACCTGCTGGCAGCGCTGCAAATGAGTCTCGGCGACATTGTGCGGGATCACTGGCACCGCTATGGCCGCCACTACTATCAACGCCAGGACTACTATATTGAAGATGCCGACAAGGCGCGGACCCTGGTCGAGGCCCTTCGGGCCAGCCTGCCGGAGCTTGCCGGCCGCGACATCGGCGGTATCGCAATCACCACGGCCGACGATTTCCGCTACCAGGACCCGGTGGACGGCAGCGAGTCCGCGCACCAGGGCATCCGGGTGGCGCTTGACGACGGTGGCCGCATTGTCTACCGGCTGTCGGGCACCGGGACCGCCGGTGCGACCTTACGTGTGTACCTCGAACAATATGAGCATGCCGGGGGACTGCTGGAACAACCCGTGGCCGATGCCCTCGCCCCGTTGGCCCAACGCGCCGTGGAACTCGGTCAGATCAAGAAATTTACCGGGCTCACCGCACCCACGGCTGCAATTTGACCTACAGTCGCCGAGTGCGCCGCTCGATGCGCGTTCGGTCGAGGATCGTACTGGCGATTTCCTCGATAGAGAGCCGCGTCGTATCCAGGTACGGCACCTGGTAACGCGCGAACAAGCTTTCTGCGGCGCGTAGCTCAAAGTTCACCTGCTGCGGGCTGGCGTACTTGCCCGTGGACCGCCGTTCCTTGCGGATCTCCTGCAGGCGCTCCGGTTCAATAGTCAGTCCGAATAGCCTGTCGCGGCAAGGCTCGAGGGCCTTTGGCAGATCGCCCGTTTCCAGTTCATCCTCGGCCAGCGGGTAGTTGGCCGCGAAGATCCCGTAGCTCATCGCCAGGTAAAGACAGGTAGGCGTCTTGCCCGAGCGGGACACCCCGATCAGGATAATGTCGGCACGCGCATAGTCGCGTGTGCGCGTGCCGTCGTCGTAGTTCAGTGCAAAGTTGGTGGCCTCGATGCGCTGATCGTAGGCACCCACATCATGCATGCCGTGGGCACGGCCCACGGCGTGGGATGAGGCGGTCTGCAATTCCCGCTCAAGGGGCGACAGAAAAGTTGCAAAAAAATCCAGGAAAAGCCCTCTGACATGGCGGAACTGTTCGCGGAACTCATCCTGCACGAGCGTACTGAAAACGATAGGACTGGTGCCCTGCTCCACGCCGGTGGCGTTGATCCGCTCGACGACGTCTCGTGCCTTGTCAATGCTATCGACAAATGGCAGAGTCACCCGGTCGAAGTCGTGGCTGTCAAACTGCGTGAGGAGACTGTGGCCCAGCGTTTCCGCCGTGACCCCGGTCTGGTCCGATACAAAAAAAACTGTCCGGCGTGCCATTGACTGAATTAGATCCTGAATCCTGCTTAACCGAATTTTCCACTTCTGAGGAAACAGCTCAAGGGAGACTGCCGTGACTGCGTGGGTGATACCACTCGAGCAACTGAGCCTTAAGGACCTGGACTCCGTGGGCGGCAAGAACTCGTCATTGGGCGAGATGATCAGCCAGCTCAGCAGCCTGGGCGTCAAGGTTCCGGGTGGCTTTGCCACTACGGCCGAGGCCTACCGCGGCTTCCTCGCCCGGGATGGTCTCGCCGACCGGATCAATGCTGAGCTTAACAGGCTCGACGTGGACGACGTCGAAGCGTTGGCGGAAACCGGCGCCAGGATTCGAGCCTGGGTGCTGAAGGCGCCGCTGCCCCAGGAATTGGAGGCCGGAATCCGGGCCGAGTGGGACAAGCTCACAGCCAGCCATGGCAAAGACCTGGCCGTAGCAGTTCGCTCTTCGGCCACGGCCGAAGACCTGCCCGACGCCTCTTTCGCCGGTCAGCAGGAAAGCCTGCTGAACGTGCGCGGCATCGATGGCCTGTTGCAGGCCATTCACATCGTATTTGCGTCACTCTATACGGACCGCGCCATCGCCTACCGGGTGCACCAGGGCTTCGCCCACGACCAGGTGGCCCTGTCGGCCGGCATCCAGCAAATGGTGCGCAGCGACCTTGCTGCGAGCGGCGTGCTCTTCACACTGGATACCGAAACCGGCTTTCGGGATGTCGTGTTCATCACCTCCGCCTACGGTCTCGGCGAGACCATCGTGCAGGGCCAGGTCAATCCGGATGAGTTCTACGTCTTCAAGCCCGCTCTGCGGGCCGGCAAACGGGCCATCGTGCGCAAGCAGCTTGGTGGTAAGGCGATCAAGATGGTCTACGCAACCGGCGGCAGCGACAGCGTCAAGACCATCGATGTCGACCTCGCTGACCAGCAACGCTTCTCGCTCACCGACGACGAGATTGAAACACTGGCGCGATATGCGCTGACGGTCGAGGACCACTACGGCCGGCCGATGGACATCGAGTGGGCCAAAGATGGTGAAGACGGCCAGATCTACCTGCTGCAGGCTCGCCCGGAAACGGTACAAAGCCGCCGGGGCAACGCGCTGCAGCGCTTTACGCTGAAGGACAGCGCCGACGTGTTGGTGCGTGGGCGCAGCATCGGTCACAAGATCGGTGCCGGCAAGATTCGCAATATCCGCGACGTTGGCGAGATGAGTCGGCTACAGCCGGGCGACGTGCTCGTGGCAGACATGACGGACCCGGACTGGGAACCGGTGATGAAGCGCGCTGCGGCCATTGTCACCGACCGGGGCGGGCGCACCTGTCACGCGGCCATCATTGCCCGTGAACTGGGCATTCCCGCCGTCGTCGGCTGCGGCGACGCCACCGAGACCCTGCAGGATGGCCAGGAAGTGACGGTGTCCTGCGCCGAGGGCGATGAAGGCCTCGTGTACGCCGGGTGCCTGTCCTTCGAAGAGCAGCACATCGAGCTGGAGCGGCTGCCCGAGCTGCCGGTGAAGCTGATGATGAACGTCGGTAATCCTGAACGGGCCTTCGACTTCGCCGGCATCCCCAACGAGGGTGTTGGCCTGGCCCGGTTGGAGTTCATTGTGAACCGGATGATCGGCGTGCATCCGAAGGCGCTGCTTGAATACAAGGATCTGCGCCCCGCCCTGCAACGGGAGATCGACACCCAGATTGCAGGGTACCCGGATCCCGTGGAGTTCTTCGTCGCCAAGCTGAGTGAAGGCATCGCCAGCATTGCCGCCGCTTTCGCGCCCAAGCCCGTGATCGTGAGACTGTCAGACTTCAAGTCGAACGAATACGCGAACCTGGTGGGCGGACGGCAGTACGAACCCCATGAAGAGAACCCGATGATCGGTTTTCGTGGCGCGGGGCGCTATCTTGCCGACAGCTTCAGACCGTGCTTCGAGCTCGAATGCCGGGCGCTGAAGCGAGTCCGGGAAGACATGGGCCTGGACAACGTGCAGGTCATGGTGCCGTTCATACGCACCGTCGATGAAGGTCGTGGCGTTGTCGAACTGCTGGCGGCGAACGGTCTGAAACGCGGGGACAATGGTCTGAAGCTCATCATGATGTGCGAAGTGCCCACCAACGCCCTGCTGGCCGACCAGTATCTCGAGCATTTCGACGGCATGTCCATTGGCTCCAACGACATGACGCAGCTGACCCTGGGCCTGGACCGCGATTCAGGACTGATTGCTGACCGCTTCGACGAGCGCGATCCGGCCGTGCTGGCCCTGTTGAAGATGGCTATCTCCGCATGTCTCAGCCAGAACAAGTACATCGGTATCTGCGGCCAGGGTCCGTCAGACCATCCCGACTTTGCTCGCTGGTTGCTCGATCAGGGCATTGAGACCATTTCTCTCAACCCGGACAGCGTGCT
>Ga0265306_10000429_pt1 | contig 19875 bp, 19 predicted proteins | sample Helome_3_FD_192493 | JGI IMG/M metagenome (GOLD analysis project Ga0265306, IMG submission 192493) | Marine sediment microbial communities from subtidal zone of North Sea - Hel_20160420 (Illumina Assembly) | ecosystem: Environmental > Aquatic > Marine > Subtidal zone > Sediment ... | reverse complement strand
GCCACCCGAACGCGCTGCCACCCATAGCTGCGACAGCGGGGTCTGCTTGTTGACGATGATCTGGCTACCGTTGCCAAACTCGAGGGTTAAAATACCGCCGGCACTGTCGTAATCGATATCGACGCCGCAGTCATCGACAGCTTCCTCGATCGCGGTCATGGTGTCTTCTGCGAGCTGGTTGAAATCGGACTCATTCATCTTCTTTAGCCGCGAAATCGAGCGCTAGCGAATTGATACAGTAGCGTTTGCCGGTGCTGTCACGCGGACCGTCCTCGAATACATGCCCGAGATGACAGCCGCATTTATCACACATGGCTTCGACTCGCCGCATACCGAGACTCGAGTCTTCCTCGTAACGAATCACCTGCTCGCCCACCGGCCTGTCGAACGAGGGCCAGCCTGACCCGGAATCATACTTGTCAGCAGAAGCAAACAAGGCTTCACCACAGCATTTGCATAGATAGTTCCCGCTTCGAGGATTGTGATTATACTCGCCGCTAAACGGCGGTTCGGTGCCCTTTTCACGACATACCCGGTATTCTTCCGCACTCAACTTGCTACGCCATTTATCATCATCACTCATGTTTTTCTCCTTTTGTTTGCAGGTACATTTCTTTACCATCAACCAGATAAATCCAGCCGCGCGCGATGCGATACATGAGCCAGATAGTAACCCCGGCTAGCACCACGTAACCTATGCCTAAAAACCAGGTTGTCGATATTCCGATCACTATCCACAGAAGACCGTACCAGAAGGTCGCTTTTTGCCATCTGAAATGTGAATCCAGCCAGCTACCACGCACATCGTCCTGTTTGATATAGTTAACAATCAATCCAATGACGGCCGTCACCAGGGTAACAAAAGACAGCGCCTGCAGAATATACACCGAGTAGGTATATTTTTTGAGTTCGGCCTGTTGTGCTTCGTCAAATATCATTCCTGGCCTCGCAGCAAATTCGAAAACCCGATCTGATCAAGAATTTTCACACCGAGTTCTTCCGCCTTTGTCACCTTGGAACCCGGGTTATCACCACTGATCACCGCCGTGGTTTTGGCGGAAACACTGCCGCTAACTTTCGCGCCCCGTGCCTTGAGTAATCTGGCTGCCTGGTCTCGACTAAGACCTTCAAGGGTACCACTGATAACATAGGTCTTACCCTCCAGGGTCTGCAACTGCTGTCGCTGCGCAGTATCCTGTTGCGGCCAGCTTACACCCTGCAACAATATCTTTTCGACTATGTCCCTGTTTTTTTTCTGATCAAAGAAATGGCGTATGTTTCCGGCAACCACGGGGCCTACGTCTTCTACCTGTTGCAAGGCTTCCTCATCCGCATCCATGACTGCTTCGATTTCGCCGAAGTAATCGGCGAGCGCCTCGGCCGTGGCTTCGCCGACCTCACGAATACCAAGCGCATAAATAAATCGCGACAGGGTAGTCTGCTTGCTCTGTTCGAGCGCGTCCAGCAAGTTATGTGCTGATTTTTCCGCCATGCGTTCGAGCCCGGCCAGCTGATCGAGCGACAAATGATAAAGATCCGCGATAGAATCGACCATTCCCTGTTCCACCATTTGTTCGACCAGTTTATCTCCCAGGCCTTCGATATCCAGCGCCTTGCGCGAAGCGTAGTGCTTGATCGCTTCCTTGCGCTGCGCGGCACAAACCAGTCCACCGACACAACGAAAAGCCGCCTGTCCGGGTTGCTGCAGGACTTCCGAATCACAAACCGGACAGCGTGCTGGCATGCGCGGCTGTTCTAAATTGCCTTCGCGCTGCTGCAGCACGGGTGCGACGACTTCCGGTATCACGTCCCCAGCCCGGCGTACGATGACGATATCACCGATGCGAACATCCTTACGCTCGATCTCGTCCATATTGTGCAAGGTTGCATTACTCACCATGACACCGCCGACCGCGACCGGATCAAGCCTTGCCACCGGCGTCAAGGCACCGGTTCTGCCCACCTGGAAGTCAACGTCCAGCAGGCGCGTCATTACTTCCTGTGCGGGGAACTTGTAAGCAATCGCCCAGCGTGGCGCCCGCGACACGAAGCCGGCCTCGCGCTGCCATGCAGTATTATCGAGTTTAAACACGACGCCGTCGATATCGAAAGCCAGGCTGGCGCGCTGCTCGAGTATACGCTGGTGATAATCCAGGCAATCCTCGATCGAATGGAGTAACTCGATTTGACGACTTACCGGAATGCCGATACTGCGCAGGTACTGCATTTGCTGGAACTGGCTGGCCGGTAATTCGATGCCTTCACAAAGTCCAATGCCGTAGCTGCAAAAAGTCAGCGGTCGGCTCGCAGTAATGCGCGAATCGAGTAGCCGCAAACTGCCCGCAGCGGCATTTCTCGGGTTGGCAAATACCTTGCCACCAGCCTGCCGTTGACTCCGGTTGAGCGCATCAAAACCTTCGAGTTCGATGTAAACTTCACCACGGACTTCGATACGTCGGGGCAGATTCTCACCCATCAGACGCAACGGGACTGACGCAATAGTACGTGCATTGGCGGTGATATTTTCACCGCTACGACCATCGCCCCGGGTCGCCGCCCGCAATAGATTGCCGGCCTCGTACAGCAGGCTGACAGCGAGTCCATCGAGTTTGGGTTCCGCGCAGTAGCCAAGTGCCGAATCTCGTTCCAGCTTGTCGCGCAGACGGCGATCGAAGCTGAACAATTCCTCGTCGTCGAAAGCATTATCAAGCGACAGCATCGGCACTTCATGGGTGACTGTTTCGAAATGACTTGCCGGTGCGGAACCCACTCGCTGGGTGGGGGAATCGGCGGTAACCAGTTCCGGGAATTCCCTTTCGAGTTGTTGCAGGCGACGCAACAGGCGATCGTAGGCCTGGTCGGTAATGACTGGCGCATCGAGGACATAATAATGGTGGTTATGCTCGGCCAACTCCTGTCTGAGTCGAGCCACCTCGGCCTTACTGGATTCGGAAATCGACATCAACGCTGCAGTTAAACCAGTTTTTCACGAATACTGGTGACGTCGCTGATGGTCAGTAGTTCGTGATCGTGTTTATAAACCTTGACGTTCAACATTCGCACCAGTTCGTCAATTTTTTTCAGCATCGACTCATATGCCAGACGTGGATTTGCACAGGAATCCAGATCGATAAAACAGTTAAATCCCAGCGTGGCGAAGTTGAGATCCTCGATTTCATAGAAATTGCCCGGTTCGCTTAAGCTGGCAATCTGGAATGCTAGCTCTTCCTCTTCGCGATATTCGAGCAGGCCTGCGGCGTTCAGTTGCAGGTCAGCCCGCTGCACCGCGGGCTCTGCTTCCTCACCGACAATCAACCTGAAGTCACTATGCCTGAGATGATGACTGATCAGCCGGCCCTGATCTTTACCGGCGAGCTCCGGTAGTACATAAATTTCAGGATCAGGTAATGCGGACGGTGTCTGCCGGGCTTCATCGGCAGGATTGATACGAATTTCTTCCGGGTCCTCGTCGGTCTCGTTTGCCGTGAGTATCTTGTTCAGGTTATTCATCTCGAAGCGCAATTGCTCGTCCTCGACAAACGCTGAATCGATTTCTTCACGGGTGAACGTTTCGATCGCGTTGCGCTTGCGTAAACGCGTCTGATGCAGCCCGTACAGATAGATTGCAACCGCCAGTATGACGGCGATACCAATCAGAACCCATCTAAATGTGCTTGCGTCCATTACTGAACTCCAGCAAGGGCCACCGCTTCGCCGACATCGACTGATACCAGGCGCGATACACCGGGCTCATGCATAGTAACGCCGTTCAGACTCTCTGCCATTTCCATGGTTATCTTGTTATGCGTAATCATGATGAATTGCACCTGCGATGACATTTCGGTAACCATCGCACAAAAACGCCCCACGTTGGCATCGTCGAGTGGCGCATCGACCTCATCGAGCATACAAAATGGGGATGGATTGAGTTCAAAAATTGCGAAAATCAATGCCACTGCGGTGAGCGCCTTCTCGCCACCCGATAATAATTGCAGATTGGTAACGCGCTTACCCGGCGGCCTCGCCATGATTTGTACACCGGTGTTAAGTAAATCATTTTCAGTCATTTCCAGATGGGCTTCGCCACCGCCAAATAATTTAGGAAAGCGTTCGATCATGCGACTGTTAACCTGTTCGAAAGTTTCCTTGAAACGGTCCTTGGTTTCCTTGTCGATTTTTCTGATCGCACCCTCAAGCATGTCGAGCGCCGAAATCAGGTCCTGGTGTTGCGCGTCGAGGTACTGTTTGCGTTCAGCCTGCTCCTTGTATTCTTCGATTGCGGCCAGATTGATCGGTCCCAGGCGTTCGATGCGCTTGTCGAGTGCCTCCAGGCGGTTGCTCCATTCCTCCAGTTCGGCTTCCGTGTCCAGGTTCTGCTGTAATTCCTCGATATTCTGCCCGGACTTTTGTAATTGCTCCTCGATCGTTTTGCAACGAATATTGGCCTCCTGCAACTGCATCCGCTCCTGTTCGAGTTGATTGCGGAATTCATCGACCTGCTGCTGGCGAGTGTTGCGCTCGGTTTCAATTTCACGCTGACGATTATCGAGTTCACTAACGGCTTGCTGCGCAAGCTTCAGTTCCTGCTCGCTCTGATTACGTCGTTGCAATAATTCCTGCAATTCCGACTCCAGTTCATCGATAGGATCCGTGGCGCCATTGATTGCGCTATCCAGTTCCTTGATACGCTGATCGAACTGGTCGCTTTGCTGTTTGACACGCTCGACATTGGAACGCGTAGCGCGCTGCTCCGTTTCCAGTGCCTGTTGTTGAATCTGTTGCTGATGCGCACTTTCACGGGCTCGCTGCAGCGACTCCCGGGATTCGGCAAGCTGTTGCTGTAAATTCGATTTCTGTTCCTGTAGACCTTCTTCCAGGGTAGTCATTTGCGCGATTTGCTCAAGAAACTCGTTGCGTTTATTACTATTCAGCAGCAATTCACTGCTATGCGCGGCCTTTACTTCGTCGAGTTCTACCAGCTCGGTATGTATTTGCTCGCGACGGTTTTGCACCTGTTCGGCCTGGCTTTGCAGACTATTCAATTGCTGACGCAATTCAGATAGCTGATGCTGCAGACCAGCCAGAGATTTCTGCCCCTGATTCCACTCCTGTTCGAGCACCTGCAAACGTTGCCGATCACCATCGTAATTCGATTTCACTGCCATCGCCGACTGGGTAATATGCTCCAGCTGTGCGCGGATAGTCTTAATCTCCTGCGCGCGCGCGAGCATACCCGCATGCTGATCTTCATCACCCAGTTGCAAAATCCAGTTACCACCAGCCCACAGTCCCTGTGCCGTAACCAGGCTTTCACCAGTTTTCAATTGAGTCCTTTTGGTACGTAAATCGTCCAGGTCTCTGCACAGGTAGATGCCTTCCAGAATCGCCGACAGGTCAACCTCGCATTCGATATAATCGCTGAGTTTCGGCCAATCGCGAGCGCTGGCCTGAGACGGCACCGGGTCACGGTCAAAGACTGCAAGATTGTGGTTCGGTACGAATGCATCGGGGATAGCTTCACCCGGTGCCACACAGTAAGCGCCGAGAAATGGCGACATTACGACTTCAACCGCCTTGCCAATATCACCCTTGACCTTGAGCAGACTGGTCAGGCGACGATTCGAGTCAATCTTGTTATGTTGCAGCCACTGTATGACTTCATCGCTGGTCTCGGCCAGTACGTGTTGCTGCAGAGCTTCCAGCGAACTCAAACGTCCGCGCAGGGTCTGCACCTGGTTACGCTTTAAATCCAGCTGGTTAGCTAAATCTTCGCAGCCCCCACGCAGTTGCTGAATATCATCGGCACGGGTTTGGGCCAGCGCCATGTTGGCCGCGTATTCTTCGTTGCTGGCGACGACGCCAGCTTCGAGTTCATCGATTTCACGCACGGCGGTGGTTGCATCAAGATTATCCAACTCCTGTTGCAGGCGCATGCGTTGCTGATCGGTGCGCAGCACCTGGCGCTCAATATGCTCGATACCCCTGTTTTCAATTTGCGCGGCTTCGTGAACATGGTGAAACTCACGCCGGAACTGATCCCAGAGTTCCTGCCATTCCTGCATTTTTTCTTCTGCCTCTTGCTGCGCCTGCTGCTGTTGTTGCAAATTATCGCTACTGGATTCCAGTTCAGGCGATATTGTGGAAAGCTGCAGTTCCAGTTGCGCCAGCCGCTCACCATCGGTGCTAAGTATTTTACCCGCCTCCTCGATCGATTGTTCGAGGGTCGCTAACTCCTGGCGGTTGTGCTGACGCAGATTTTTCTGCATTTCGATCGCCTGTTCCTTGCTCGAAATATCCGCGCCCAGCCGGTAAAACTGGCCTTGAACCTGGTTGTGCTGCTCACTTGCCGCGGTGAGCTTTTGTCGACCCTGTTCGATTTCACGTTCAGTCTCGCGCAGTCCCGCGGTGCGCTCTTCCATCCCTGTCTCAACGCCAGCAAGCTTGCGCTTGTGCGTATCGATTTCCAGATCAAACAGCTGTTTTTGCAGCAGCAGGCTCTCGGCCTGGAGCCGACGCTGATCCTGTTTCAGCTGCTTGTATTTTTCCGCAGTTTTCGACTGACGATCGAGGCGGGAAAGTTGTTTTTCAATTTCATCGATCAGGTCGATGAGGCGATCGAGGTTCTCGCGCGTATGTCGAATTCGGGTTTCGGTCTCGCGGCGGCGCTCCTTGTACTTGGATATACCCGCGGCTTCTTCGAGATAAACCCGCAGTTCGTCAGGCTTGGCATCGATAACCCGGCTCACCATTCCCTGCTCGATAATCGAGTAACTGCGCGGCCCTAACCCGGTACCGAGAAAGATATCGGCAATGTCACGACGGCGACAACGGGTGTTATTGAGGAAGTATTTCGACTTGCCAACCCGGGTTGCGATGCGTTTAACCGAGATTTCATTATATTTGGCGTACTCACCCGTAACCCTGCCATCCGAATTATCGAATATCAGTTCAACCGAAGCCTGGCCTACGGGTTGCCGCCCGGAAGAGCCGCTGAAGATAACGTCTTCCATCGACTCACCGCGCAGGTTCCTCGCCGAGGATTCGCCCATAACCCAGCGTACCGCGTCGATAACATTGGATTTGCCACAGCCGTTCGGACCCACGATACCGGTAATGTTCGCCGGAAACATGATTTTGCTCGGATCGACGAACGACTTGAAGCCGGCTATTTTGATTTGACTGAGACGCATTTGAGCGAGAACTTCCAGGTAAAATTTTTGCGCGCCGATTATATCATTTGCAAATGCCTGCAACAGTAAATCCTGCTAAATAATTGCCTATTCCGTCTGCCTATATATAATTACGCGCCGCAGAGCCTGTTGCCCTGGCCGGACTTGCCTAACCTGAGAGACCCAATATGAGTACCGAAGCTTCCACGACGCTGGACACTTTTGCTAATCCGAATCCGGAACGTGACTACACGATTCATATCGATACGCCGGAGTTCACCTGCTTGTGCCCTCTCACCGGGCAACCCGATTTTGCCAGTATCGAAATCGAGTATGTGCCGGATGAGTTATGCCTTGAGTTAAAAGCACTAAAACTCTATTTCTGGTCCTATCGCGATCGCGGCGCATTTCATGAGGCGGTCACTAATCAGATCCTGTCGGACCTGGCAGCGGCGATAGCGCCACGCTTTATGCGTATCAACGCTGAGTTCAACGTACGCGGAGGCGTTTACACTCGCGTCGTGGTCGAACATCGCGCCGCGGGCTGGCAGGCACCTGAACTGGTCGAACTGGCCTGAAAACCACCAGTTAATGCTTACCGACATCACCACCGGCATCCAGGCCCTGGCGCGCGCACTGCGTTTGCTCAACCAGCCCGGGGTGCGCGTTTACGTCATCGTGCCACTGAGCATAAACCTGCTGCTATTCGGCGCGTTGGTTTTTGTCGGCTACAACCAGTTTCTTCCATTCGTCGAGTGGCTGATGTCATTCGTGCCCGAGTTCTTCGCCTTTCTCGAATGGCTGATCTGGTTGTTCTTCGGAGCACTTGCGGCGATAACCGTATTTTTTGCCTTCACCCCGGTGGCAAATATCATCGCGGCGCCTTTCAATGCGCTGATGGCTGAAAAAATCGAGGCGCACCTGACCGGGATTCCGGTTTCATCGGATATCAGTTTTACACGCATGGCGCTGGATGCCATTGGCTCGCAATTGCGCAAGCTGGTTTACATCCTGTTATGGGCGCTGGGACTATTCCTGGTCAGCCTGATTCCGGTGATCAACCTGGTTGCGCCGGTACTTTGGGTAGTGTTTGGTTCGTGGCTGTTGTCGCTGGAATATTTCGACTACCCGATGGGCAACCACGACATCGTGTTTGACGAGCAAAAGCGGTTCTTGCGCGAGCGGCGCGGAATCGCGCTTGGATTCGGCGGCGCGGTAATGATCATGACCAGCATTCCGATCATCAATTTCATCGCCATGCCAGTCGCGGTAGCCGGCGCAACCCTGCTCTGGGTCGAACAGTTCCAGTCCAGTCCCTCCTCGACCTCGACCTCGACCAAAATCTAAGACCATCCCATCCCGGAAGTAATGGCTTCGAACGGTGCGGCCATCAGATTCCTTTTGCGGGATCGCCGTAAATACATCCATGTAGGCTCGCGTGCGACATCCCTGTCGCACAGCGTCCCGCAAAAGGAATCTGATACCCGCACCTTCATAAAGAGCAGTCTCGGGAGAATACTCGCGAAAGTGTAGCGAGACATGGATGTCGAGCTCCAAGCGATCCCATGGATGGGCCAACCGGCGCATGCCGGTTGGTAGCGTCTTTCGCGAGTATTCTCCCGAGGCTGCTCTGGAAAGGAGCGAATAGTCAGGCGCGCCAGTCCGCCGATCTCAAAAAAAAAATCCGATGGCCGTACCTTCAGACCTTGAATCTAAAAATAATAGTCGAAAGAGACACCATTTGGATGTCATTCCGGAATGTATGCAGCGCTTATGCAGAAATTTATTTAGTCGGCGCGGTTGCAAGGTTCCCGTCGGACCGCGCGGTCTTGCGCGGAAATGAGATGGGTGTGGGAAGGACGGTTGTGGAGCTAGATGCGGAGGATTGGCAGGTCTAGCGGCTGGCCGCTTTGGCGGGACTCTGTGGCGGGTAGAATATCGACGCTCGGCCAGTGGCCGTCGAGCAGTGCCTGGCCGTACTCGGCCATGCCAGCCGCTATCGTAGTTCGCCGGCTGGTCGCGTGATCGTAATCCAGACGATGCCAGCTCACCTGCACTCCATCAACAAGCGGATCGATCAACATGTACCAGCCGTGGCTACCGCCATCGTTGGCCGGCATACCGATGACACCGGCATTTAACCAGAACAGGTCGTCGATACCCTGTCCGAAGGGGATGCCGCAGTGCCCGCCGATGACCACATCGACTCCCGCCGCCTTGATTTGCGCAAGCTTGGAGGCGGCATCACTCGACGCAAACACGAATTCATTGATGCTCGACAGGCTTCCGTGCACCACTTTGAATCGCTTTGCACCGGCCGCAAACTCGATGCTGCGTGGTAAGTCCCGCATCCAGCGCCGTTGTTCGGCTGTTACGCGCCGATCCGCGTATTGATACCAGGTGATCGCCAGGGTCGAACAACTGCTATCCGCTGCGAAACCACAGCCGCAGTCGGGCTCGCTAAAAGCAAGCGCTTCCTCACAATTACCCATTACCACATGAATACCCCAGTCCCGAATCAGTTCGATAGTCTGTTCGGCTTCGGCACAGTAAGCGACGATATCGCCGGTACAAATAATACCTTCGACAGGAATATCCAGTTCACGGGCACGAGCCTGTAACGCGATGGTTGCCGCGAGATTGCTATAAGGCCCACCGAAAACCAGCAGCTTTTCAGCGGTACTACCGAGATACTCTATTTCCATACTTACCATCGAGTCGCGTGTATCTATGCCATTACCACGCTAAGAGTAGCGCATGGGCGTTAAAGATCATTAGGACCTTGACCCCGGTTGAAAAGTTCGCATACTTACCTGCGTATTCCCCTTAACCGGATATCAAGTTTGCGCATTCTACTGCTGGTTTTGCTGATGTTTCACCTGCCATCGGCGCTGTCAGAACCACGCCAGTCATTGGTTCCCGGCGGTGTCGCAATCATCGACCTCGAGCCGGGCGAGGCTTCCAGCTACAGCTTCCGCGGCAAGCCGGTGCTGGTGACTCAAATCGCGGGTAAGCCAAGCGCGCTGGTTGGTCTGCCGCTCAGTCTTAAACCGGGCGAGCACTATATCGAAAAACGCAGCGCCAGCCAGGGTTACAAGAAATTTTTCGAAGTCAAACCGAAACATTACAGCACGCAAAATATCACGATAACCGATAAGCGCAAGGTCAATCCCTATGCCAGCGATATGGAACGTATCCTCGCGGAAAAGGCGCGTAAACAAAAAGCTCGTGACCATTATTCAAAAGGTGAGGTCGATATCGATTTCCTGACTCCGGTAGCCGGTACGAATACCGGCAGTTTTGGACGGCGCAGGGTCTTCAATGGACAACCACGACGCCCGCATAGCGGGATGGACTTTGCCGCAGATAAGGGTACACCGATTCGTGCACCCAGTGCAGGCACAGTGATAGAACTGGGAGATTTCTTTTTTAGTGGCAATCTGGTTTATCTCGACCATGGCCAGGGACTGATTTCGATGTTCGCCCATCTGGACGAAATTGATGTCGTGCTCGGCGAGCGACTGGAAAAAGGACAGGTTGTCGGCAAGGTCGGTGCCACCGGTCGCGTGACCGGTCCACACCTGCACTGGAGCCTGGGATTGAACGGGACCTGGATCGACCCCGCGTTATTTATTGGTGCGGCGGACTAGAAAGAAAAACGCACACCGATGTGGATGTTATCGTCATCGGCATCGTAATCACCTGCGTCATCGGTATTTATTTGCAGGTGCCTGATACCTATGAAGCCGACGGTTTCCGGCAGGATTTCTAGTTGAAACCTGACAATATAATCGATAATTTCCTCGGTGTCGGAAAAACTGGTGATGTCAGGTGCGTAAAACCCGCGAGCATATACCGCCATCGGCATGGTTCCGGGAATGGTATAGCGAACTTCACCACCGACGGCAAACCCGACTACATCCTGGTCAGGATCATCAAGATGGCCCAGATAAGCTTTAACACCGACCCCGAACGTTAGCGGGGTTTCCTCGGATGCCTGACGCATTTGCAACAGGCTTGCCTGCCCGATAAAGTCTTTGTCGTCATTGTAGAACACGCCGAGTGCGAGATCTGCGCCACCCCAGCCAATCAGACTGGAGTCCGAGCGGAAGGTAAGCTGCGCGGTTTCCGTGCTAAGCGCTGCTTCAAAATCGTTGGCGTTCGCGGTAGAGATGGCCACAAGGCCAAGCAGGCAAAGGTGACTGAGACGAATAAATTTCATGGCTAAACCGAGGCTGAAAAACTGCCACAATAGTAACACATGATTTTGCAGCGATGCGCGCGCTAAACGCATTAAATGTACTAGTTTACATAGCGCAGCAAGCGCCGGGGAATTACCGATTGAATTGATTGTACAATGGGGTGACAGGGGCAATTTCGCTAATCACGGGGGTATCAAGCCAGCGCACAATAGGCGCCCACTGTTCCCTGTCAATTTTATTACGAACACCCGATATTTCAGTTACGCCAATGCCTAGTTCGATAGCTCTGGTGTAAAGCTGAGTGTCGCGAAGACTCGCAATAAATGGAATGTTAAGACTGAACAGGAAGCGTTCCAGGGATTGATACATCAGCGTATTTTTGCGGACTCGATTAGCCACTACAGCGACACGAATCATTTTTTTACGCACCTTGCCGGTGGTCAACAGCGCTTTTATGAAATGCGCGGTGGCATGAATATCGATCGGCGACGGCAGTACCGGAATCAGCACCGAGTCATTATGTTGAAACAGGGTCCCCAGCTCATTGAAATCAGTTCCGGCTGGCGAGTCAATAATCGCAACATCGGTTTCCGGCGGTACGCGCAATTGCCAGGAACGAGTCAGTCGATGGTCAGAATTCTTCGAGGCATCAACACCGGTGATTATTGCCAGTTCCGCAGGACGCCGGTTAATCCAGGCTAGCGAAGAACCCTGGGTATCGTGATCAAACAGCCGCACTGTTTTTCCCCGCCGTGCGTAATGCGAAGCAATATTTGTGGTAATAGTCGTCTTACCACATCCGCCTTTGGCGTTGGTCACGAGGATTCTTTGTAAGCCCATGCTACAAAGTCTATGTCGAAATAACCGACTTTTCAGGGATTTCGCGATTTTTCGCAGTATTTTGTGATTTAGCCTCGCTTTTTGTGCTTTTTGACACTTTTTTTATCTGCAAACGGATTGCTTCCCGATTTCAACTCGATGCGTAACGGGGTGCCCCTGAGTTTCAACTTGGTGATAAAAAAGTTGATCAGGTAGCGCTGGTAGGAATCTGGCAGATGTTGCGTCTGGTTACCATGGATCACGATAACAGGAGGATTACGCCCCCCCTGATGTGCATAGCGCAACTTGACGCGTCGGCCATGGTGCAGGGGCGGGTTGTGCTTGAACACGGCTTCTTCGAGCAAATCGGTCAGGTAGCGCGTATTGAAATCCTTGAACGCCGAGGCGTAAGCCTGATCAATCGAAGCCATCATTTCACCTACCCCGGTCCCGTGTCGGGCGGAAATAAAATGTTGCTCGGCGAACGGCACAAACGTCAACCTGCGTTTCAAGGTGCTGCGGTTTTGGTCGCGCTGCTCTATACTGAGGCCATCCCATTTGTTAATTGCCAGTACCAGGGCACGACCGCCGTTCAGCACATATCCCAGCAGAGTCATGTCCTGGTCCGTGAGACCATCGCGTGCATCGATTACGAGAACTACGACATGTGCTTTTTCGATCGCTTCGAGTGCCTTGATCACGCTGAATTTTTCGATCGCCTGTTGCACCTTCCCGCGACGCCGAACCCCGGCAGTATCGATCAACGTATAGGGCTTACCAAGTCGCTCAAATGGCACCGAAATGGTATCGCGGGTAGTACCGGGTTGATCGAAGGCGACTACACGCTCTTCTCCGACGAGGCGATTAATTAGCGTAGACTTGCCGACATTGGGACGTCCGATAACAGCAACCCGGGGACCGCCGTCAGTCGTCTCCGGAGCCTGCTGTGCCGGGTAGGGTTCGAGTAACCTGTCGAGCAAGACCCCGGTTCCCTTGCGGTGCGAGGCTGAAATCATTTCGACGTGTTCGAATCCGAGGGCAAAAAATTCGACCTGTGCCTGCTCCGGATTATGACCATCCACTTTATTTACGACTACATGACAGGACTTCCCCGATTTACGCACCAGGTCGGCGATGAAACGGTCCCCGTTGGTAAGACCATCATGGGCGTCTACCAGGAATACAATTTCATCCGCCTCGTCCATTGCCTGCCGGGTTTGAAGCGCCATCAAATCGTCCAGATCCTGCTTCTCACCGCTTAAGCCGCCCGTATCGACCACGATAAACGTCTTGTCGCCGCGTTCACCTACTCCGTACTGGCGGTCTCGGGTCAAGCCTGGTTCATTGGCAACTATCGCATTTCGACTGCGGGTAAACACATTGAACAAGGTGGATTTGCCGACATTGGGACGACCAATCAAGGCAATGACTGGAATCATTGACGTATCGAAACAGATGCAAGCAGGCCGAGTTTATCGAGAGTGAGCACTGACTCCTGCCACGCAATTGGCTGCACATAATTGCGCGTGTATGAAGTCCGAATTCTACCAAGCAGGGTTCCTTCGGACCTGGAAAACCAGTGCAGGTATCCATCCAGATCCGCAACCACCAGGTTGTCACCAATAATCGTAGGGGCTGTGATCTTGCGCGCATGCAACACATCCTGTTTCCAGAAAGCGCTGCCAGTCCGTCTATCGATAGCCCACAAATGGCTATCGTCAGCACTCAGATAAAGCGCGTCGTCATCTATCGCGATTGGCTGATAGCTGGAAAACTCGCGCGACCACAGTAAATCTCCGCTAACTGCCTGTATCGCCGCTAACCGACCCTGGAAAGAAGCCACGTAAATAACGCCATTGCTGAGGACAAAGCGACCATCCACATCAACCAGGCGTTCTATTTCGGTACGCCCGCTAGGAGCAGAGATGGTTGACTCCCACCTGATTTGACCGCTGGCACGCTCGTAAGCGATCACTTTGCCGTCATCAAAACCTGTAAACACCAATGGCCCCGCGACCAGTGGCTCACTATTACCGGTGAGCGATAACGCCGGTACCCGACGCGACACCACCCATTGCTCGGCGCCATCTGCGATGGCCAGGCTGCGCAGCTTGCCGTCAACGCTGCGCACAAACACCTGGTCATTATCGACCACGGGTGTTGCACGAATCTCGCTTTCAACACGGATTCCCCAGAGTTTCACCAGTTCATCGTCCGACTCCTCGAAAGCGACGATATCTCCATCCTGAGAAGTCGCAATGAGAATCTGATCATTGCCGCCAAGTCCGGTAATGGGCGCCAGCTCGGTATCAAATTTCCATAGTTTACGGCCATTGACCAGATCGACGCAGACTACCGTGCCACCGGTATCGATACTGTAGATACGATCGCCGATTATCAGTGGCCGCAGCCGGTAAGAAGCTCTATTTTTTGCCGCCCGCGTATCAAGCGACCAGTTAAGCTGCAGGGGGACATCATATTCGATATCGGTTAATTCTGCCGGGGGCTCGGTGTTATCCTTGTTGCCCCCGCATGAAACGAGTAAACCCAGGAAAACTAACGCAGTTATGACTCGACCAGGTTTCAACTGGTTCCCCCCAGGTCACTCAGCTTGCGCTGCAGGAATTCGACATTAGCAGGTTCCGGCACGGATGACTGGGCCTTGCGGTAAGCTTCGACGGCTTCACTATCCTTGCCCTGCAGGGCAAAAATATCGCCCCTCAGTTCGTTGGCAAGTGCGCCAAACTCATCCGGGAATTGAACTGCCAGCGTGCTCATTGCCTGATCATAGCGCCCGGTCTGCAGCTGCACTGCGGCCAGCCGCGTGCGCGCTACATAAGCTAGCGGACGTTGCCCGGCACTGCCCACAACCTGCTGCAAGGCGGCCTCGGCCTGTTCGAACTCGGCGCTGGCGACATGCCGCCTGGCTAGCGCTAAATGTGCCATCAGCGCGTAGTCAGTCGACGCATGCTCGGCTATCAGAATATCAGCCTGTTCCTGTAAGTCTTCCATATTATCGGCAGACAGCGCGTCGATCATTTGCGTGAAATGACTGGAAGCCTCTGCCGCGTTGGTTTCCTTTACTTGCACCCAGTATTTATATCCGCCGATGCCGCCAACACCTATGACAATCCCAAAAACGATCGATAGCCCATTCTCTTTCAGCCAGGCTTTTAGTTTCTCGACCTGTTCTTCTTCGGTTTCCATCTTTAACCTCTCGTTTTAAACCAGTAACGACGCCAGTTGCGTAACGATATCTGCTTGCATAATTTCGGCTTGCGCCTTTTCTTCGCGTAAAAATTTCACCGCTACAGTGCCGGCTTCAATTTCAGTTTCGCCCAGTATCAACGCGATTTGGGCTCCCGATTTATCAGCTTTACGCATTTGACTTTTAAAGCTTCCAGCGCCCGCGTGTACCACTATTTCAAGGCGCGGCATATGGTCGCGAATCGTTTCAGCGAGCTGCTGGGCCCTGGCTATACTATTCTCTCCGCGCATGAGCAGGTAGACATCACAACCGGCTTCAGTGGGCGCTCTGCCCTGGTCAATAATCATTGACACGAGCCGTTCGCAACCCATCGAGAAACCCGCGGCATAATTTGGTTTGCCGCCAAGCTGTTCGACGAGACCATCGTAACGGCCACCCGCACAAACCGTGCCTTGCGCGCCGAGGGTATCGGTTACCCATTCAAATACGGTATGGCAATAATAATCCAGTCCACGCACCAGCCGACGGTTTACCCGGTAAGAGACCCCGGTTTGATCGAGAATATCGGTTAGCTCGTTAAAATGTTCTCGCGATTCCTCGTCAAGACTATCCCGCAAACCTGGCCCGGCCTCGATCAATGTTTGCAGATCGGGGTTTTTGCTATCCAGGATTCGTAACGGATTGGTTTCAAGACGCCGTTGGCTGTCTTCGTCCAGTTGCTGGTAATGATCGCGAAAATACTCGACCAGAATACTACGAAATTTCTGCCGACAGTTACTGCTACCCAGACTGTTAATTTGCAGTTCTATGTCGCCAAGACCCAGACGCTTCCAGAAGCGTGCCGCAAGCAGGATTAACTCGGCCTCTATGTCGGCTCCCGCGACCCCGAAAGTTTCGGCACCAAGCTGGTGGAATTGTCGATAGCGCCCCTTTTGTGGGCGTTCATGGCGGAACATCGGTCCGCAATACCAGAATCTTTGCTGCTGATCCTGTAACAGTCCAGCCTGCAAACCTGCGCGCACCACGCTCGCGGTATTTTCCGGGCGCAAACTGAGACTATCACCATTACGATCCTCGAAACTATACATTTCCTTTTCGACAATATCGGTGACCGCGCCGATGGAACGCGCGAACAACGCGGTCTTCTCGACGATGGGGGTGCGTATCTGGCGGTAGCCGTAAGATTCAGCGAGAGCTCGATATTCGTCCTCCAACTGGTTCCAGACAGGCATATGGGCTGGCAGAATATCGTGCATTCCGCGAATGACCTGAAATTGATTTGCCACCTGCTACCCCGCCCTACCCACCTATTTTAATGCGTACGGTATTGTCGTCACGAACTCTTGGTGCAACGTCGATTTCTTGGCCATTGAACATGATTTCGACTCCATGACCATTGCCGAGGAAAACCGAAAACGGAGCTTCGCCCATCAATTCCACCGCCTCATCGGCACGCAACAAGTCATAAACCAGCTGGTAAGAGGTTGCGTCTTTAATATCAGCCCAGGTATCTGCATGCACGACGAGTTTCAACTTATCCGCACCGCCAGGCGCAATACGAGTAGGTTCATTACGTGCCACCGGCGCAGCTTCCAGCGACCCGGTTTGCGCTCCAAAGGCCTCACTGGCTGCGACCTCACCTGCTGCGGATTCACTTTCTATGACTTCTGCTGCCACCTCACCTGCTGCGACCTCACTGGCTGCGACCTCACTGGCTGCGACCTCACTGGCTGCGGCCTCACTGGCTGCGGCCTCACTGGCTGCGACCTCACTGGCTGCGACCTCACTGGCTGCGACCTCACTGGCTGTGGCCTCACTGGCTGTGGCCTCACTGGCTGCGGATTCACTTTCTATGACTTCTGCTGCCACTATGGTTGGCTGCTGCGTTGCTGTGGACGCGGTAGTTTCGACTTCTGCTGCCGTCATCGATGTCGGTTGAGAAGCAGTTGCCTCGACAGTTTCCCCTGCCTCGACCAACTCTTCCGAAACAGCCTCAATTTCGCTGCTTACCACAGCACTATCGGATTTGGCAGGTTCTTCAGCAGGGAAAGATTGTGTGTCCAGTGAAATCGGCGCTTCAGCATTTTGCTCCTTGTTCCATAACCAGACCGCGAGCGAAATACCAATTATTAATACGACAATATAAGTCGTCCATTTGACGCGCGCATCCGTAACCGACAACTCAGACGCCACGTTACTGGTCGAGGATATCGGCGGATCTTCTCCCGAGTAAAAGTCGCTGTACTGAACGATCATATCGTCTTCATCCAACGAAACGATACGCGCATAGGCTCGCAAATACCCCTTGACGAAAATCGGCGCAGTCATTTCTTCGAAATGATTATTTTCTATGGCCTCGACGATATTCGCGCTCAGGTGCATACGGGAGGCGACATCAGCAAGCGATAACCCCGCCTTTATGCGCGCCGCCTGCAAACGTTCGCCGGGTCCAACCCCGGTTGGCCGTTGCACATCCTTCGCCTGTTCGTCTATGGCAGCCATATTATTGAATCGCCAGCCAGGATTTATATTGTTTCGAGTCCGGGAATTCATTACCCAGGCGTTGCGCCAGTTCAGTAACATCGCCCTGGCCATCTATCTGCAGGGTATTTCTAATCGCCAGCCATAAACTATTCGCGGTCGGTTTGGCGACCAGATGGAAGCGGTCCAGGTAGGGCTTGGCAGCGGTGTATTCACCCTCATCGAAAAGCAGGTTTCCCATCGCCAGCAAAGCAGGGCCGAAATCGCTCTTCGCCGCAATTGCCTTGCGTAAATACTCTTTCGCTTTCGCGGTCTCCCCCGGCTCACCAACCTGCATCAAGCAGAGTGCCGCATTGGTATAGGCAAATTCCGGAGTGCTATACAAAGGATTCTTGAGGGCCTGCAGGAAGTACTTTTCAGATTCAAGTTCGCGGCCATGACGGCACAGGAAGGCGCCGTAATTATTGGCTGCCTGCGAGTTCTTCGGGTCCAGCGTGGTAGCTTTCTTGTAATGATATTCAGCCTTTTCCGTTTGCAACAACCGATCCTGTAAAATGGCGTAAGCATTCTGGGCCGGAGCAGATTCGGGATCCTGATTTATGGCCTTGGTCAGTTTTTCATTGGCCAGATCGAGATTGTTTTGCTGCATATAGCCGATTCCCAGTTGCACATTGACCGCACTGGCCTTTTCGTTCTGGGTTTGATCAGGCCCGACAGGCACGTAGCAGGCCTGCAGCAATCCGAGCAATATCAACAACGAAACAATTTTATTAATGTGCAAGCGTCACCCCTTTTACTTCCTTCAGACTAATTTGATACTTCTCGCTACGGCGACTGCGATCATGGAAAGCACCTACCAGTTGACCGCAGGCTGCATCAATATCATCGCCACGCGCACGCCGGGTTACGGTCACAATTCCCTTGCCCGCGGTGTAGTCCCGAAATCGGTCAATCGCTTCCTGTTCTGAACACCGGTAAATTGCATGTGGATAGGGGTTGAAAGGGATCAGGTTCAACTTGCAGGGAATGTTACCGATCAGTGCAGCCAGTTGGCGCGCATGCTCGAGACTGTCGTTGATCCCGTCCAGCATGACATACTCGAAGGTTATCTTGCGACTCTTGTAACCATCGATATAACTGTGGCAGGCGCGCATTAATTCTGCAATGGGATACTTGCGGTTGATTGGCACCAGTTGATTGCGCAAACGATCGTTCGGCGCATGCAGTGATACCGCCAGCGAGACATCGGTCGCCTGTACGAGTTTTTCCATCGCCGGCACCACGCCAGCGGTGCTTATCGTGACTCGCCGCTTGCTCAGTGCATAACCAAAGTCATCACACATCGTATCGACTGCCGCAATGACAGCGTCGAAGTTCAGCAGCGGTTCGCCCATCCCCATCATTACGACATTGGTGACACCCTGCTCGTAACCTTCCGCAAGCAGGCTGTGATGAGCAAAATGCAGTTGCGCAATAATTTCCGCAGTACTCAGATTACGATTAAAACCCTGCTTGGCAGTCGAGCAGAAGCTGCAGTTCAGAGTACAGCCCAATTGTGAAGACACGCATAAGGTCATGCGCGACTTTTCCGGGATCAGGACACACTCGATGGCGTTGTCAGAATCGTCAACGCTAAGCAACCACTTGCGCGTTCCATCAGCCGAGCGTTGCCGGGTCAGAATTTTCGGCAGTTCAATGCAGCAGTTCACGCTTAAAAACTCGCGCAGGGTTTTCGACATGTCCGTCATCAGCGCGAAATCGGTTACGCCGCGCTGATGTACCCATTGCATCAACTGACGGGCGCGAAACGGCTTTTCTCCATTGGAGACGAAAAACGTCTCGAGCGCTGCTCGATTGAAATCAAGTAAATTAATTTTTTCAGTCGTGGACATCGGATTAGGTTCGGATACTCTGGCTCGGCCAACTACGCTTCCCGAGCATAGACAGACTGCTGGGTTAAGCGAAGGATTTTACGCATAAATTCGACTCAGTAGAA
>Ga0265306_10000428_pt1 | contig 19902 bp, 10 predicted proteins | sample Helome_3_FD_192493 | JGI IMG/M metagenome (GOLD analysis project Ga0265306, IMG submission 192493) | Marine sediment microbial communities from subtidal zone of North Sea - Hel_20160420 (Illumina Assembly) | ecosystem: Environmental > Aquatic > Marine > Subtidal zone > Sediment ... | reverse complement strand
GATCGACTGTCCCGTGACCGTTGGCAGTTCCCCGGAGGCCTCTATATTATCGCGGCTCTCGTCTGCCGGGTTGACCCATGTCCGATCATCGCGCCGCACAAGAACGCTGGAATCGTTATTGGGAGCACGGCTTCCTGACCTCATGCACCGGGGCGTTTTCCGGCAATTACGAGGGTACCCTGAGGTCGGTCTGGGAGCGGTTTGTCGCCCAGTGCCCGAAGGGATCGCGGGTGCTCGATATCTGCACGGGCAATGGCGCTATCGCGATGATCGCCAACGGGATCTCGCGGACGCAGGCGCTGGATCTGGATATCCACGCCATCGACAGCGCGGTCATCAGACCTCTGGCCACGGTGCAGCAGGAACGCGAACTGCTCGAGGGCATCCACTTCTATTCGGAAACGCCGGCCGAATCGACGCCCTTTCCGGACCGCTATTTCCACGCCATCACCGGCCAATATGCGTTCGAGTACACCAGCGAGGATGGCTGTGTCACGGAGCTGGCCCGGATCGCCGCGCCGGGTGGGCGCCTGCAATTCGTGATCCACCATACCGGTTCGGTGGTCATCGAAACCTCCCGGGAGGAGCTGCGCAACGGCGCCATCATCATGGATGAGACCCGCATCTTCGACCTGGCCCGGGCATTGATGGAACGGGTCGCTGCCGCGCGGACGCCGGCTAAAAAGCAGGCGCTGGCCGCGGATCCGGACGCGGAATCGCGGCGGGAAGCGCTCAATCGGGGCGCCCAACAGGTGAGCCAGGCAGCCGGAAGCTCCCCGCATCCGGAGCTCCTTCATCTGGCCCTGGAGCGTATCTCCGGGGCCTATCGGGCCATCGGCCAGGACCCAACCCGGGCCCTGGTGCAACTTGCGACCGGTCGCGGGGAGATCGAGGCCAATATAGCCCGGCTCGAGGACCTGATGGCGGCGGCCCGCAGCGCGGAAGATCTCGGGCGGATCTCCGATCGCCTTGCCGCGGCCGGTTTCCGGGTCGAGACGCCAGAGGAATTACGCCACGACAACGGGCCACTTATGGGCTGGCTGTTGCAGGCGTGGCGTCAGGACTGAGCTGACGCCACGCTCCGGGCATATCGAGACCAGTTGCGAATTCGCAACAAATTGTTGTTGCGTTCTTGCCACAGGGTCCGGAAAGGCCGTTCCCGATCCGACGACTCCGCTCGCCGGACTTTCAGGCTGCGTCGCAGCATTCGGGTCCTGGCCTATGAAAACAAGCCTAAACAACCGGCTGACATACACCTCATCGCTGGCTATGTGTGTGAAGAGAATACGTGCTGGCAGGGCAACAACCCGCTGTAATGTTTTCGCAACACCCCTCTTCCCATTCGCCAAAGGTGTTGCTAGTATCCGGCTAACTCTGCTTCGGACCTGGGGGATCATCAGGCCGTTTGCGGGTTTTCACCAGGTCCCCGATTGCGGGGGCCCGGTTTCCAAAACGCCAACCTCTCATAATAACGAGGAGTAATTACATGACAGAGCGAAACCCAGTCCGGGACGCTGTCCGTTACGCACTAACGGCTGGTGTTGCGGCTTCCTTCGTGGGCGCGCCTGCTTCGGCGCTTGCGCAGGATGACGTAGCAGTTCAGGACAAAGTCACGGTGACCGGCTCGCGTATCAAGCGCGTCGACATCGAAGGCCCGTCCCCGGTCACGGTAATCAGCCGGGATGACATCGACACGACCGGTGATATCTCCGTGGCTGATGTGCTGCGGGAGTCCGTCTACAACACTCAGGGTTCCTTCAGACCCAGTTCCGGTAGCTCGGCACAGTCCCAGGCGACCGTGAACCTGCGCGGCCTCGGCGCCACGCGTACGCTGGTGCTGATCGACGGCCGCCGCATTACCGGCTCGCCGACCTTCGGCGCCGGTTCTGCTGCCAACCTGAACACGATCCCGCTGGCCGCGGTCGAGCGGATCGAGGTCCTGCGCGACGGCGCGTCGGCCATCTACGGCTCGGACGCCATCGGTGGTGTGGTCAACATCATCATGCGCAAGGACTACGAAGGCATGACCGCGTCCTGGTTTATCGGTCGTCCGACCCAGACCGGTGGTGACGAGGACCTTTACAGCATCGTCGGCGGCGTCAGCGGCGCCAAAGGCAATGTGACCTTCGGTATGGATTACAAAGAGAAGGACATCATCTTCCAGGGTGATCGCAGCTTCTCCGCCACGGGTCTGTCGTCCTTCGGCTTCCCGGGCAGCTACTTCGCCTTCCTGACCAGCAATGACCCGCGCAACCCGGCGCAGGGCTTCCAGGATGACACCGACGGCGACGGCGTTGCTGACAGCAACCTGGGACCGACCTACCTGTCCATCGGCACCTTCCCGGATCCGCGTTGCCCAGCCACTCTGGGCACCGATCCGACCTATCCGGCGTCGGTACTGTCCGGCGCCCGCTGCCGTTACAACTACGCCGGTGTGGCCGCGAACGAGGCCGCCACCAAGTCGTATGACTTCTTCGTTAATTCCAACTACGACATTAACGAGACGACCACGTTCTATACCCGCGGCATTTTCAGCAGCCTCGAGTCTTTCGGCCGCTACGCGCCCTCGCCGTTCACATCGCCGCGACCCGCCATGTCTCAGGGCAACACGAACAACCCGACCCAGCCGGGCGTCGTCAGCGCCGAGAATGGCGGTGCGTTCGCTGGCCAGACCGCGGATGTTGACACCGATGGCGACGGCACCGCGGATACCACGATAGCTGGCCCGTTCGACCTGACGCTGTTCTACCGCAACGTGCCCGGTGGCTTCCGTGATTCGAGGGTGCAGGACACGCTGATCGACTACACGGCCGGGGTGCAGGGCACCATCGACTGGCTCGGTGGCATGGACTGGGATCTCGGTGCCCAGTACAGCAAGCAGTGGTCCAAGGTTATCGGCAGCGGTTACGGCGTCGGTCCGGCCCTGCAGGCGGACATCGACAATGAAAGCTTCGATGTGTTCGCGGTCAATACGCCGTGGGGTCCGGAGCAGGCTGCAATACAGCAGGCCTCCGCGCTGAGCGTGAGCACGGAGACCGTGACCCGCGTGGCCGCGGTCGACGGTTCGGTCAATTTCGACGCGTTCCAGATGAAGAACGGGGCCGTACCGGTGGTGCTCGGTTTTGAATACCGCGACGATAAGTTCGACGAGAATTTCGATGAACAGTCCAACGCGGGTAACGTTCAGGGTACTGCGGGTGGCGCGGACTCCGGTGGTGCCCGGACCGTGAAGGCGCTGTTCGCCGAGACCTCGATACCGATCCTGTCCATGCTTGAATTTGGCTTCGCGCTGCGTTACGACGACTACAACGACTTCGGCACGACGATCAACCCGAAGGCGAGCCTGACGTTCCGGCCGCTCGACAACCTGCTGCTCCGGGCCTCCTATGGTCAGGGCTACCGGGCGCCGAGCATGACCCAGCTGTACTCGGGTGCGTCGCAGAGCTTTGACGCCGGTATCGATGCGGTGCAGTGTGCCGCAGACCCGGATGGTGATCCCGTTACCGGCCGCGCTGTCGGCGATCCGAACGATCTCCCGCAGGGCAACCCGTGCCGCGTGACCCAGTACGAGAACATCCGGGGTGGTAACCGCGACCTTGGCGCCGAGAAGTCGGACAACTGGTCGGCCGGCGTGGTCTGGAACCCGCTGGATGATTTGTCAGTGTCGGTGGATTACTACAACATCGAGCTGGACGACGAGATTGCGCTGCCTGCCCAGCAAGCGATCCTGGATGGCGAGTTCGCACAGCGCCAGGCCGGTGCCACTGGGGCTACGGTCAATAACGTGACGCGTCTGGCCAACGGCAATATCGACTTTATCGATCGCCGGAACAGCAACTCACAGTCGCGCAAGACCGACGGCGTCGACGTCGAAGGTCAGTACTCGTTCGCACTGGGCAACACCGGTGACTACCGGTTCAACGTCCAGTGGACCCACGTGAATGAGTACGAGGTCGATTTCGCTGACGGTCTGGGCTTCCGTGATCCTGAGGCCTTCGATCCCGAGAACCGGGTGCAGGCGACGCTGAACTGGGCGCTCGGTGACTTCGGTGCGAACTTCACCATGAACTACATCGATGACGCTGATTACGAAGCGCTGGATGCCAGCCTGAGCAGCTACACCACTTACGACCTGCAGGTGTTCTACAACACGCCGTGGAACGGCACGGTCACCGTAGGTGCGAAGAACCTGTTCGACGAGGATCCGCCGACCAGCGCCAACATCGGCAGTCCGTTCTATTCGAACTATCTGTACGATGTGTACGGTCGGGTGCCCTACGTCAGGTACACTCAGGATCTCTGATCCGGACAGTACCCGGCAGGTCAACAGACCAGCGACGGCCCGCTTCGGCGGGCCGTCGTTTTTTTTGCCCCGCACCGGGTGAGCGGAACCCCACCGGTGGGACCCGCATCGGCATATCTTGATAAGATCGCTTGATCGAGTCCCGTCACCAGCACTGCCACTTGTGAATCAACTCAGAACCACGAATCCGCCAGGCCAGGGCTCCGACCCGGCACGGCTGCTGACGGAGGCCACGGAACTCCACCGCGCTGGCCGTCTGCTGGAGGCCGAGCGTATCTATCGCCGGATCCTGCACCAGGAACCGGCAAACCCCGACGCGCTGCACTTGCTCGGTCTGGTCGCCAGACAGGCGGGACAAGGCGAGGCCTCCATCCGTCTGCTGCGTCAGGCGATTGCCAATAATCCCGGGGCATCGGTCTACAAGGCCCATCTGGCAATGATGTACGAGGAAGATGGCCGATTCGCCGAGGCCGAACGCGAGGCGACCGCCGCGCTAAAGCTGGAGCCGCGGCACGGTGGCGCTCTGCATTGTCTGGCCAATGCGCAACGGGCCCAGGACCGTTATGCAGAGGCAGCAGACAGTTACCAGCGGGCAACGCAGGAGACGCCGGAGGATCCGGCCGTGTGGTCAAATTTCGGCGTCACCTTGCAGACACTGGGCCGCGACGAGGAGGCGGTGGCCGCGCTGCGCAAAGCCGTGGCGCTGAGCCCGGCTGAGGCTGAGCTGCGTTCTAATCTGGGTAACGCGCTTCTGGCCTGCGGTCTGGAGGAGGACGGCATACGCGAATTCCGCGAGAGCCTGCGGCTGGATCCCGGCTTTGCGCACGCCCATACCAATCTGGCCAGTGCCTTGCTGCAGACGGGCCGGGCCGACGAAGCCATCGAGGTGTTGCAGCGATGCCTGCGCACCCATCCCGGCGACCGCAAGGCGCTTGCGTTCCTGGCCGCCGCCGCGCATGAATGCGGCGACCAGGCCACGCGGGCCAGGCTGATGGATTACGAGAGCCTGATGGCCGAGCACCGCTGGCCAGCGCCACAGGGTTTTGCAAGTCTGGAGGCCTTCAACTCGGCGCTGGTCGACGCCGTCACCCGGCATCCCACCTTGCAGTGGGAACCCGCTTCGAAGTCCACCCGCAAGGGCAGCCAGACCGGCGAGCTGGCGGGTGCTGCCGAGGGTCCGCTCGCGCTGCTGGAGGATATGGTGAAAGCCGCGATGAGGGAGTATCTGGACAAGATCGCGGAACAGACCGACCACCCGTTCCTGTCCACTGCGCCGGAACAATGGCGGCTGACCATGTGGGCCACGGTGCTCGATCAGGGCGGGCATCAGGCCGCGCACGTCCACCCCACCGGCTGGCTCAGCGGCGTCTATTATGCGGCGGTACCCGCGCCGGCGCCGGGATCGCCGCCCGATGCGGGCTGGATCGAGTTCGGCCGCGCGCCAGATGATCTGCATCTGGCGCGCGAAGCCTCGGTACGGAGCTTCGAGCCAGCGCCAGGCCTGATGTTTTTGTTCCCCTCATACTTCTATCACCGCACCCTGCCGTTCACTGGCGAAGGTCAGCGTGTCAGCATCGCCTTCGACCTGATGCCGCTGGCGGAAACGCCGGGCGCGACGGTGCCGGGCAGACTTTCCGAGCCTGAGCTGGCAGCGGAGCTGGAGCGGGTGGCGCGGATGCTCAAAGAAATGCGGGTCGCGGAGGCGGTCGATCTGGCGCGCCGGCTGGTCGCTGCGGCGCCGGAGCACGCGCATGCCGCGTATCTGCTCGGGCTGGCTGTTCACCGGCAGGGGAGCGCCAAGGAGGCCGCCGACGAGCTGCGGCGAGCTGTCGAGCTGGCCCCGGATACTGCCCGCTATCGCATGGACCTGGGCGCTTGCTACAGTCAGCTGGGCGATTTCGAAAGCGCCGTCAACGAACTCGAGCGGGCGATCGAGCTGGACGCCCAGGATCTCGAAGCGTGTATGCGGCTGGCAACACTGCACAGCGACCGCGGAGATTTCGAGCGCTGCGCCGCCGCCTACGAGGAGGCGCTGAGGCGGGATCCGGCCAGTGGCGCGCCGCTCTATGGCCTGGCGAACGTCAAGCGTCTGCAAGCCGATGATCCGCGAGTCTGCCGTCAGATCGAGGTGATCGAGACCCGCCAGCTGGAACCCCTCAACGAGGCGGTAAGCTGCTTCGCCGTCGCCCGGATCCTCGACCAGGATGACGACCTTGACCAGGCGATGAAATTTTATAACCGCGGCAACCGCCGCAAGCGGGAACTCAGCGACTTCTCCATCGAAGCCGAGCGGGCCAACACCCAGCGCATCATCGACAGTTTCGACCCGGGGGTGTTCGAACGGTTCGCCGGATGCGGCGATCCCGACCCGCTGCCGGTCTTCATCATCGGCATGCCGCGTTCCGGCACCACGCTGGTCGAGCAGATCCTGTCTTCGCACTCCGCCGTGCACGGCCCCGGAGAATTGAACGACCTGTGGCGGACGCTCGGCGGCATCGGGACATGGCTGCCAGAGGGCCGGAGTCTGCCGGAGGCGGTGGCGGAGGTGGATCCAGCCGCCTGGGCGGAACTGGGCCAGCGCTTCATCAAGCGTCTGCGCCGTTATAATCGCAACGCGCTGCGTATCACCGACAAGCTGCCGTTCAACTACACGCTCGCCGGCATCATACGCATCATGCTGCCGCAGGCTCGCATCATCCATTGTGTGCGCGATCCGCGCGACACCTGCGTCTCCTGCTACACCACCTCGTTTCAGAGCGATCGGGGATTCACCTGCGACCTGACGGAGCTGGGCCAAACCTATCGGCTCTACTGGCAGCTGATGACCCACTGGCGCGCAGTGCTGCCCGGCGGGCTGTTCGAGGTGCGCTACGAAAACCTGGTCAGCGATCTGGATATCGAGGCCCGCCGCATGGTGGACTATCTGGGTCTGGACTGGTCGGATGAATGCCTCGATTTTCATGAAAATCCGCGGCGGGTCCTGACCGCCAGCATGACCCAGGTCCGCCAGCCCGCGTACACGAGTTCGATTGGTCGCTGGCAACGCTACCAGGATCACATCCAGCCGCTGCTTGCGGCGCTCGGGGATCTGCGCCAGTACGGCATCGACGAGTCCTGAGATGATCACCGTCACCGATCTGTTCGCCACCGCGATGGCCGAAGTGTCGATACCCGACCATGAGGCGCTGTGCGAGGAACTGCGCGCGTTGTTCCTGCGCCGCGAGGCGGAAGACGATGGAGTCCGCAACGACACTCAGCGGGCAACCCAATTCGGCGCCCTGTTCGAAAGCCGCTTCGACCTGTTCCGCTGGCCGGATCCGCCGGTCAAGAAGCTGGCGCATTTCTGCCACGGTTCGCTGGCGCAGCTGATCCGGCAGCTGGCGTCATTTAGCGACGAGGAATTCGCCAAGCTGCGTTTTGATTATCACGCCTGGTTTCACATCACCCGCAACGGGGGCTACCAGGGCCTGCACAATCACCAGAATGCTTCCTGGTCCGGGATCTTCTGCGTCGATCCGGGGGACAGCCCGGCCGACCGGCCGGACAGCGGGTTGGTGCGTTTCCACGACCCGCGATCCTGTAGCTGGTACCACGCGGAAGCGGGCAACCTGGGTTTGCGCATGCCCTACCAGCACGGCGGCTTCGACGTCAGCCACCGCGCCGGGACGCTGATGATGTTCCCCTCGTTCCTGAACCACGAGATCTTCCCGTATCAGGGCGAGCGTCCCCGTATCGTCGTCGCCTTCAACTGCTCGATCAACTGAGGCCGTGGGCGCGCCGACGAACGCCCTGGCCGTGCTGCAGGCCATCGCACACCAGGCCGACACAGACCCGGAGGGCGCGCTGGGTCGATGCGATCAGATCCTGCTCCGCAACCCGGATAGTCTGCCAATACTATGTCTCGCTGCAGGCATCCAGCGGCAGGCTGGTCGCTTCGACGCCGCAGCGGCGATGCTGGACCGCGCCGCGCGCGTGGACGCAACCGCGACGCCGTTGCTGGCGGAACAGGCGGCGCTGGCCATGGCTATGCGGCAGCCCGGACCGGCCGCCCGCTGTCTGCGTGCGCTGCTGGCATCGAGCCCCGATCAGCCCGACGCCTGGTTCAACCTGGGTATCGCCGAGGAACAGCTGGGCCGGCACCAGGCCGCGATCGAGGCCTTTGAACAATTGATCCGCCTGGAGTCGGCGCCAGATTCCGCAGTCCTGGCGCGGCTGGCGGGTCTGCTGGCCATTGTGGGTCGCGAGAGCGACGCCCGAGATCGCATCGACCAGGCCTTGCAGATCGAACCTGAGCACCCGGAGGCGCGCTACGTGCTCGGCATGCTGCTGCTCGCGGGCGGAGAAGCCGAGTCGGCCGCGGACCAGTTCCGTCGATGCGTGGCCCGCCGCCCCCGGTTCGCCGAAGCCTGGCAACAGCTGCTGGAGAGCCGCCGGATCGAAGATCCCAACGATCCGGAACTCAACACCGCGCAACGCCTGCTCGACGATCCGGCGGTCGATACGGCCGACCGCGAGCGTCTGTCTTTTGCCGTCGGCAAGGCCCTGGACGAATTGGGTCATGCGGACGAGGCCTTCGATTACTACAACCGGGCCAAGCGCAGCAAACGGCAGCGCCTGCCCGGCTTCGATCAGGAGCTGCTGAGGGCCGATACGGAAACCCGCATCCGGGCCGCTGTCTGCGGCTCGCCGTTTGCTGCGGATGACGGGATTACGCCGGTCTTTATCATCGGCATGCCCCGTTCCGGAACCACGCTGGTCGATCAGATTCTCACCGCGCATCCGCAGGCCGGCGGTGTCGGCGAACTGGCCTTTTTCGATCAGGCGGCGGCCGCGTTTTACGCGGGTGGCCTCGATCAGCCCGAAGGGGCGCAATTGCGGGCACGCTATCTGCGCCGGCTGGCCGAACCGGGGCGTCCGGTCATGAGCAACAAGTATCCGGCCAACTTTCGCAATATGTCGCTGATCCGCTGGCTGTTGCCGGAAGCCCGCTTCGTCCACGTCCGGCGCGGCGCCCTCGACACCTGTCTGTCGGTGTATTTCCAGGACTTCCCTGTAGGGAATCTCTACGCCAATCGGCTGGAAGACATCGCCGTGTATTACCGGGAATACCGCAGGCTTATGGATCATTGGGCAGAGGATGCAGGGGATGTATTTGAGCTGTGCTACGAAGCACTGCTCCGGGACCAGGCCGGCGTCACGGCCACGCTGCTGGAGTTCTGTGGTCTGGGCTGGGACGACGCCTGTCTCGACTACATCAGCAATCCGCGCCCGGTCGGCACCCTGAGCCGGTGGCAGGTGCGCCAGCCACTCTACACCTCGTCGATCGGTCGCTGGCGCCGCTACCGCCGACAACTTGCGCCGTTGATCGAGGCTCTCGGTCCGCTCGCGGACGAAGTTCAGGTCTGAGATTTGTCCAGAGCGGCGAGCGGACCGATCCACTGCTCGTAATGACGCCAGCGGCCGACCGAACGCCGATACAGCGGCTGGCGTACCTGGGCGTGGCTGGCAGTGGCGACGACCCGGTCCCGGTCCGCGAACGCGAGGCACCGCGGGTACCAATCCAGACCGATAGCATCCAGCAGCCGCCGCAGGGTCGGCTCGGGTGCCCTGACCAGCTCCTCGTAGTCCAGCGTCAGCACCGGTGGCCCGCTTCGGCTCCATCGCTGCATGACCTGGCGGTAGTTCACGAGGTATGTCGCCAGCCATTCCAGCCGGGTCGCAAACCGCAGCGCCTGGTCGACAAAATCGGTGAAATAGCAGGAAACGCCGATGTCACGCGGGTCCCGCCGACAGTGGATCACATAAGCCTGCGGAAATGCCTTCCGGATCAGCGGCAGATACTCGAAGTTGAGCGGCATCTTGTCGATCAGCAATCGGGTGCCAGCGCGGCGGGCAGGGAGGCCGCGGCGATAGTCCCCGGCCAGCCGGCTCAGCCGCGCCACCCGATCCGCGCCATCGGCCGCCAGCGCCTGGTGGACCAGCTCCCCGAACAGAGGCAGTTCTCCGGCGCCGTGCACATCGGGGTGACCGGTCAGCATCTGTTCGAGCAGGCTGGTGCCGGAACGGGGCATGCCGACGATAAAAACCAGGTCGCCGCCACCCTGCCCCGGCGGCATCTCCGCCGCGGCATCGTCCACCCGCTGATAGAGACGGTTTTTGGCTGCGGGGTCGAACATGGCGGTGGTCAGCGCGTTGCCCGCCTCGTACCAGGACCAGGCTTGCGCATAGTCGCCCAGCTCATCACAGGCGTCACCGAAGCTGAAACAATACGGGCGACGCAGCGAACCATGATCCGGGATGGCCGCGCTCAACAGATCGCGGGCCCGGGCAGGGTCTCCGAGCCGGCGCCAAAGACGAGCCGCCGCCAGCGCCGGCTCGGGCCGCATGCGCTGTTCGGGGCTCAGCTGCTCCAGGCTGTCGATCCCCTCCTGATAACGGCCCTGCCATTCCAGCCACTCGGCATGAGCGGCGACGGTTTCGGGGTCCCCGGGCGCCAGTGCCAGAGCTTTTTGATAAGCGGCTTCCGCGCCGGCATGATCCGCGATCACCTGCAGATTGGCGGCCAGCCCGGCCCAGGCGAGCGCATCCCCGGGCGCGGTCTCGACCGCCTGCCTCCAGGCCGCGGCCGCTTCGTCCAGCCGCCCCTGCTGTCTGCGCAGACTCCCCAGCAGCATCGACCCCCTGGCCTCGCTGTCATCCTGTTGGAGCAAGCCCTCGATCACCCGTTCGGCGGCGGCAAGATCGCCAGATTCGAGACAGGCGCGTGCCAGATTGCCTAGCGTCGCGGCATCATTCGGCCGGTGCTGCAGACTCGTCTCGAAACACTCACGCGCCTCCCGGTACTGGCACTGCGCCATCCGGACCACGCCAAACTCGTTCCAGGCCGGCGCGTGGGCCGGCGCGATCTCCAACGCTGCACCGAGCGCTTCGGCCGCGGCGTCGAGCCGTTCCGCAGCCCGTTCCAGCTGGCCCTGGTGGAACGCGGCGTCCGCCGCCACCCGCGGATCCGACCGGGCCTGCCGGAAACAACCCAGCGCCTCCGCGGCATCACCCGCCTGCATCAGGATCCTGCCCAGGGTGATCCGTGCCGGGCCATCGGGCCGGGTCTCGACGGCGCGCTGGGCCAGCGCCCGGGCCTCGTCCAGATGAGCCAGCTGCAGCGCCGCCGTCGCCGCCAGGATCAGCACATCCGGCTGCCCGGAGTCCGCGCCCAGCAGTCGCCTGTAGATCGTCATCGCGGCATCGACGTCGCCGGCACGATGCAGCTGTCTGGCCCGCGCCAGGTCCCGACCGGCCTCAGGCTTCATCGGTCTGGATCCTGAACCGTTGCGCGAGCGGCTCCAGCTGCGTGGCGTAATGGCGATATCGGCCGATCGAGGTCTGGTAGATCGGCCGCGCGACCTGCGCGTAGCTGGCGGTGGCCACGACCGCTCCGTCATCGGGATCCAGACAGGCCGGGTCCCAGCCCAGACCGAGGAAATCCAGTATCCGCCGGACGGTGGCTTCCGGTTCGGAGACCAGCATCTCATAGTCCACATCGATGATCGGCAAGGCCAGCACGGCCGCCCAGTGATCCATCAATGATCGATAACCCTCGAAGTAAACCGCGATATGCTCAAAAGACCGGCTCCAGGCCAGTCCCAGACCGCTGAAATCCTGAAAAAAACAGGACAGCGCGGTATCCAGCGGGTGACGCCGGCAGTGGATCACCCGGGTCGCGGGGAACAGGGTCTGGATGAGTCCGAGATGGAGAAAATTGGACGGCATCTTGTCGCTGAAACGGGGACGTCCGCCAGTATCCACTGACGCCAGATACCCGTGGGCCATGTCTTGCAGCGTCTCCCGGGATAGCGTTGCCGGATCCGCCGCCAGGTGCTCGCCTCGCAGCTGACGCTCGATATCGCCGATGCCGCCAAGCTCGCCCGCGCCATGAATCAGCGGATGCCGAGCGAGCATGCGCTCGACCAGGGTAGTGCCGGAACGCGGCATGCCGACGATAAATATCGGTGCCTCGCTGGCGTCTCCGAGCCCTTCGAGACGCGCCAGCGCTTCCCTGTTCCAGACGCTGCGGATGGCATCGACCCGCCGCCGATACCGATCGGCGTCAAAGCGACCCGGCGACAGCTGATTGGCGCGCAGGAAGCAGCTGAACGCTTCTTGATAGCGTCCGCTCTGGTCCAGGATCTCGCCTTGAAGGTACAGCGCGCCGGCCCGCTGCGCGGCGCTCAACGCCGTGGGCTCAAAGTCTTCGATCAGGGCCAGCGCCTCGCTGACGCGAGCTGCCCGGCGCAGCAGCCGCGCTCGCACCAGCACACCGTCCGGACCGAGCCCGCCCTTGGCGGCAAGGGGTTCCAGCAAGGCCAGCCCGGCCTCGGTTTGGCCGCGGACCTCCATCTGCGACGCGAGCGCGACCGATGCCTCGGGATGCCCGGGTGCCAGAGCCAGCACCGACTGCAATTCCTCCCTGGCCTGATCAAAGCGACCCTGTATCTGCCATACGCTCGCGCGGCCGACGCGCGGCTCCGGTCTCGACGGTGCCAGAGCCAGGGCGCGCTCATAGGCCTGCACTGCGGCCTCGTAACGGCCGGCGGCGTGCAGCACCACGCCGTATCGATGCCACAGCCGGGGCCGATCGGGATGTCGACGCAGGGCGCGATCGAGCAGGTCTGCCGCCGTCTCGAGCTGGCCGTCGGTCATGGCCTGGCCGGCGAGCGCAACCGCCACCCTGGGATCGTCGGGCGCCCGGGACCGGGCCACCTCCAGATCGGTCCTGGCGGCATCGGCCCGGCCGCTCGAGGTCCGCAACTCGGCGCGCAGACACAGCATGGACAACGGGAGCCGCTCCGCCGGGAATCCGGCCAGCGCGCGCTCGGCCGCATCGACCCGTCCAGCCCGCGCATGGGCCAGCGCTTCGCTCAGGCGCTGTTGATCAATCTGACCGGCGTTCGTAGCCATCGGCGTCCAGGGCTTCAGCATAGGGTCTCAGCCAGCGATCATAGTGGCGCCAGCCGCCTGCCTCCCGATCCGATAACGGTTCACGCAGCGGCGTATCGGCGGCGCTGGTGGCGATCCCCGTCTGGTAAAACCGGAGACAGCGCGGATCCCACTCCAGACCGATAAATTCGACCAGGCGCCGGCTCCAGCCCTCCGGTTCGCGCACGATGTCCTCATAAGTTAGTTGCAACATCGGCAGGCCGCTGACCTCGCGCCAGTGGTCCATCAGCGTCCGATAATGACGGAAATAGTCCGCAAATGCCGCCAGATCGAAGGTGAACGCGAGACTCCGGCCGGCGAAGTTTTTTAGCCAGCAGCGCAGCGCCAGATCCAGCGGATGACGCACACAGTGGATCACACGCGCCCGGGGGAACAACAACTCGATCAACCCCAGGTGGACGAAGTTGAACGGCATCGTATCCGTGACCCGGTCGATGCGCCCGACCCGGTCACTCAAACGCGTCAGATAGCGTTGAGCCTGGCGGTCGAGCATCGCTGGCTGCAGACGACTGGCCCCGGCCGGCCAGCCGCCGGTCTCCCGGCCGAGGTCGAGACTGATATCACCGATCTCGGTCAATTCACCCGCGCCGCGCACCTGCGGATGGCTGCACAGGATCTGTTCCGCGACGGATTTTCCGCTGCGCGGCATACCGACGATAAACACCGGCTGCTCGTTGCGGACCGACGCGCGGGGCAGCGCTGCCATGGCGGCGGCGGAGAACGCCTCGCAGCTAGCGCCGACCGCCTGCTCCAGCGCGCGCACGTCGCCGGCCGGCACATCGGCGGGCAGGGACTGCCGGCGCAGCGCGTTGGCGGCCTCGGCCATGGCCCATGCCTGTTCGTAGTCGCCGACCTCGTCACACAGCTGTGCCAGTGAGAAGCGCAGCTGCGCCTGCCCCTCGGCCGCCAGCACTGGTGAGGCCAGCGCCCCCTCCAGTACTACACGAGCCTCGTCGTGCCGTCCGGCGCGGCGCAGCAGCCGCGCCCGGATCGGCGCCACGATCGCCGGATCCGCGCCGGGCCGGCTTTCCAGCAGTGCCAGTGCTTCGGCCTGACGCCCGCGATTCTCCAGCCACGCGGCCAGACCGGAGCGCGCCTGATCGTGGCCGGGATCCGCCGCCAGCGCGCGGCGGAAACAGGGCTCGGCCTGTTCCGGCTCGCCCTGGGCCTGCAACAGCTTGCCGAGATTGGCCAGCGCGTCCGCATGATCGGGCTGCAGCCGCAACGCGGCGCGGTAGCAGCGCTCGGCTTCGTCGAACCGGCCCTGCAACTGGATGGCGGCGCCGAGCCAGGTCTGGCCGGCGACACTGTCATGCTCGATCTGCAAGTGACGCACGAGAGCGTGCTCCGCCTCTGTATACCGGCCAAACGCGTTGAGCACACCGCCAAGTTGTAGCCAGCCGGCGCCGATCTGCGGCCATCTTCCGGTCACGATCTGCAGAGATTCGAACGCAGCATCCATATCGCCGCGCCCGAGTTCCGCCATCGCCAGATTGAAACGCGCAGCGGCCAGATCCGGATCCAGCCCGACGGCGTGGCGGAATGCGGCGGCCGCCGCATCCAGGCGCCCCAGCCGGCCGAGGATCTGACCGGCCTGGTTGCTGAGGCGGGCGTCACCGGGGGCGATGGTCCGGGCCGCTTCGATCTGCGCCAGTGCCTGCTCAATCCGCCCCTCGCGGACGTGTTCCCGGGCCGTGGCCAACAGCCTGCCGGCGTCGCCGGCTTCAGGAATCATCGATTTGGGCATCGACCCGGTCCGCAAAACCGGTCGCCCGCCAGGCCTGCCAGTCGATGCCCTCGATCAGCGGTCCCAGCCATTGCTCATATCGCCGATAGCGGCCGGCCGAGCTCCGATACATGGGCCGGCGCACCTGGGCATGACTGGCGGTGGCGACCGGGCGGTCCAGTTTGTGGAAATCCAGACAGGCTGGATCCCAGTCCAGGTCGAGAAACGCCAGCAGCTCCCGGCTGACGTTCTCCTGGTCGGAAACCAATTCTTCGTAGACCACCTCATGGAACGCCAGGCCGCTGTGGCGGCGCCAGTGATCCATGACCTGGAGGTAGCCGTTGTAATAGACCGCGATGTCTTCCAGCCGGTAGGAGAACGGGATGCCCTGACCGGCAAAGTTCTGAAAATAACAGGACAGCGCGGTATCGAGGGGATGGCGGACACAGTGGATGACCCGGGCAGCGGGATACAGCTGTTCGAGAAAACCCACGAAAAGGTGGTTCGCGGGCGTCTTGTCGATGACTCGCGCCGCGTCGGCGTCGACGGCCGACAGGCGTGCGCTGTACTCACGCGCCGCCGCGGCCAGCGAATCCCGGCTGGCGCTGGCCGCGCTGTCCGGGAAACGGATGCCCTCGGCATCTCCCAGACCGAAGGCGAGCCGGCCCAGATCCGTGAGCTCTCCGGCCCCGGCGATCCGGGGATGGCAGGCGAGGATCTGCTCGACCAGAGAGGTGCCCGAGCGCGGCATACCGATGACCAACACCGGGCGTGGGTCAGGGTCCGCAACTCTGTTCAGCGATCCCAGAGCCGGGGGCGCATAGACCTCCAGCAGCCGCGAGACGTCATCGGCGTATTCCTGCACGTTGAAACGCACCGGCTTCGATCGATTTCCGCGCCGATAGTGCTCGAACGCCTCCGCATCCCGGCCTTCGGCGTCACAGACGTCTCCGAGATTGAAGTGCAGCCGTTGCAGCGACGCATCGCTCAGATCCTGACGCTCGAGGACGGCCCGCAAGATTTCCGCCGCACGCGCATTGTCACCGAGGTGGCGCCTGAGTTGTGCGGCAGTGATGGCCAGTTCCACCGAGCTCCGCGCGGGATCCAGGCTCTGCTCCAGCAGATCCCAGCCTTCCTGATAGCCTCCGCGCCGGTCCAGGGTGGCCGCCAGCCCCGCCAGCGCATTTTCATCGCCAGGCGCGATGCCGAGCGCCCGGCGGAAACACTGTTCGGCCCGGTCCGGATCCCGCAGGCTCTGATAGACGGTCCCCAGGTTGCTGTGCGCGGTCGGGTAATCCGGCTTCAGCGCCAGCGCCTGCTGATAGGCGTCGCGCGCAGCATCCAGATGCCCGAGCATGTGCAGGCTGGCGCCAAGGCTCGTGTGCGCGGCGGCGTCAGCCGGCCGCAGCCGGACCAGCTTGCGGAAACAACGCACGGCCTGGTCGTAGCGGCCGCGGGCATGCAGCAGATGACCCAGCGCCTGCAGCGGCTCGGCGGCGTCCGGTGACAGTTCGACCGCGTGGCGCAGGGCTCGGAGGGCTGCTTCCTGCTGGCCGGCAGCCCGCAGGGCCAGGCCGAGATTGTAGTGGGCATGGGCGAATTCGGGCCGCCAGCGTACGGCGTTGGCGAAGGCGTCAACCGCCTCCGTGATCTGCCCCAGATTGCCCAGTGCTTCCCCTGCGCTGTTCCAGACCGAGGCGCGTTGTGGCTGCAGCTCCAGCGCTCGGCGCAGGACCGGCAGCGCCTCGTGATGACGTCCCAGACGGTTCAGCACGGAGCCGAGACGCTCGAGCACGTCGGGCGTCGGATGGGCTTTGGCCAGCGTGCGCAGGATCTCGGACGCCAGGTCCGGCCGGCCCGCCTTGATCTCCACCCCGGCCAATCGCCAGAGCAGGCGCGGATCGTCGGGCCGGTCCTCCAGTGCGCGGCGCAAGGCATCGGCAGTATCGGCCGTGGCGTTTTCGGTCTCAGCCACGCCTGCGGGGCGCCTCCACCGCCACCATATCGCCGCTCCTGTGGCGGTCGACAGCCGTAGTCGAACCGGGCGTCGCTACGGGTTCAGTCATCGAGGAACCCCTCGCTGCGCAGACCGTCGATCAGCTGACTCAGATGCTGACGATAACGATCTGCGCGCCCGACAGACGTAGTGTAGACGGGCCGTTTGACCTGTGCATGGCTGGCGGTGCGCACCAGGCGCGGATTCTGATGGAACTTGAGGCAGCCAGGATCCCATTCGAGCCCGAGAAACTCGACCATTTGCCGGCTGACGTTCTCCAGGTCGTTGACCAGCTCCTCGTAATCCACATCGAGGATCCGCAGATCCAGATTCTCCATCCAATGATCCATCAAACGCCGGTACTGGCCGTAGTAGTGCGCGATGTCACCGAGGTCGTAGCTGAACGGCGGCCCCGCAGTACCAAAACTCTGCAGATAGCACGACAGCCCGGTATCCAGCGGATCCCTGCGGCAGTGGATAATCCGAGCCGAGGGGATCGCCATCTGCACCAGGCCGAGCTGCTCGTAGTTCTGCCACATCTTGTCGGTCACGCGTTCGTGTTTGTCGACGTCGCGCATCAGTCGGTGTACATAAGCCGAGGTGCATTCACTGATGTAATCCGACTTCATGTTCGCAACACATTCCGGATACGGGATCTTGTGCTTGTTGCGGCCGAGACGCATGGCTGCCAGACCCAGTTCCAACAATTCGCCGGCCCCCTGGATCTCCTGATGGCTGTCCAGGATCTGCTCCACCAGAGAGGTGCCGGAACGCGGCATGCCGACGATCAGGACCGGGTACTCGGTCTTGCGGCGGCAGCGGGGAAGACGCTCGAGATTCTCGCGGTCGAATACGTTCATCAGGCGCTCGACCTCCCGTTCGCGGCCGGCCCGGGAGTAATGCCCCGTATGGAAGTGGTTGGCGCGCCGATAATGGGCGAAGGCCCGATCGTATTCCTCCAGGCTGTCGAGCAGGTCGGCAACGGTGAAGTGGATGGCAGATCGCTCCTGATCCGACAGCCCTTCAGCCTCGCTGAGCGGCGCAATATGGAGCAGGGCCTCCTTGTCGTGATCGAGGCGTTGCAGCAGGCGTGCATAAGCCACGTGCATGGCCGGACTCGCGGAGCCTGCCTTGATATAGGGCAATAACAACGCGATGCCGCGCTTGAATTCGCCGTTCAGCTCGAGCAACCCGGCGAGACCGGTCAGCGAGGGCGCATGATCGGGTTCGATCTCGAGCGCGCTCTCGAATCCGGCGGCGGCTGTCTCCATTTCACCCATCGACATGAGCACCGACGACAGGTTGCTGTACGTATCGGCGTCGCCCCCGCCTTCGGCGATCACCTGCCGGTAGTTGTGCAGGGCTTCGTCAAACCGGCCGACCTGATGCTGGGCGATGGCGAGATTGTAGCGGCCCGGGCGGTCGGTCATCTCCTCGTCCAGCCCGCGCTCGAGATGACGGATGGCGAGTTCTATGTGTCCTTGTTCGTAGAGCATCGCGCCAAGATTCAGATTGGCGTGGCCGTGATCCGGCTGATGCGACAGCGCGGTACGGAAACACTGCTCCGCGGCTTCCTTGTAACCCTTGCGGCGCAGGACGTGCCCGAGGTTGTTGTGGGCATCGGAGAAATGCGGGTCCAGCTCCAGGGCCCGGCGGAAGTCCTGTTCTGCCTCGTCCAGCTGGTTGCGGTTGTTGTAGAGCCGCCCCCGTATGTTGAACAACAGGGGATCGCTGAGATCCAGATCCAGCGCGCGGCCGATGAACTCCCACGCGAGCTCGGGCTGCTTTTGGCGGATGCGGATTTCCGCCATCAGGCGCAAGGCCCAGACATGATCTGGCCGATCCGCCAGCACCGACTGGCAGATCGTCTCGGCCTCGCCTATCCGGCGATCCCGCAGGCCACGCTCGGCCCGTTGCAGATCCATCTGGAACAAATTCGATCCCCTCTGTGCGGGAATTATCGGCCCACGGGCGCCTCGCGGCCAGCGCCGGCCGCGGCGGGCCGGAAAACGGGATGCCCTGGCGCCCACGCAATCGATGCGCGCTGGCGCTGTTGGTAGGCGCGCAACAACGCGGCGGCATGCCCCGCCATGGGGCCGTCATCGGCACCGGCCGCGGCGACCAGGCGTGTCTGTATTTCTACCGCCTGCTGCCAGCGGCCATTGGCCGCAGCCGCCATGGCCAGCGCCTCGGCATGATCATAATTCGGCCGCGCCCGATAGATCGTGCTCGCATACTCGGCCGCGATGCGGAGGTGCTCGGCATCGACCTCCGGGCAGCTGGAGTACGCCCGCGCCAGGGCCTGCATCACCTCCCCGCTACCGGGCTGAGCCTGCATGGCACGCTCCAGGTCGCCCAACGCACGCTCACAATCGCCGGCGGCCAGCGCCGCCAGCCCGGCGCGATAGGCGAAGATCGCCAGCTGGTCGGGCGGCGGGGTCACCATGGTATAGGCCGAAAGCGCGTCCTGGTAACGACCCTCCCGCATCAGCGCATGACCGAGACGCAGGCTGGCCAGCAGATAGTTCGGATCGGCGGCAAGCGCCGCGCTGTAATCGTCAATCGCCCCCTGGTCGTCCCCACGCTCCTCGCGCAGCGTGCCGCGACGATAGCGGGCCGGTCCGTATCCGGGATCGGCCCCCAGCGCCCGCTCGAACTGTTCGAGCGCGGCGTCGGCCTGCCCGGTCTGGAGCAGACCCTGGCCGAGACTGACCCGGGCAGACGGGTCGTCCGGATTGAACTCCACCGCGCGCCGGAACTCCGCCACTGCTTCGTCGTCCCGACCGGCCCGGGACGCGGCATAACCGCGCTCCAGATAAAATTGGGCGCTGCGCGACTTGGCCGCCATCTCCGCGAGAATCGGGTCGCCGATAGCGGGATCGG
>Ga0265306_10000424_pt1 | contig 19952 bp, 17 predicted proteins | sample Helome_3_FD_192493 | JGI IMG/M metagenome (GOLD analysis project Ga0265306, IMG submission 192493) | Marine sediment microbial communities from subtidal zone of North Sea - Hel_20160420 (Illumina Assembly) | ecosystem: Environmental > Aquatic > Marine > Subtidal zone > Sediment ... | reverse complement strand
TGCTCTTAAACCATAAAATTTATGACACTTTATCTTTCTTAAATTTGAGCTTGTTGATCGTGACCAGTCCGGATTTGGCACCCGGCACCGCACCTCTAATAAGAATAATGTTATCGTCAGGTCGGATATCAACAACTTCCAGATTACGCGCGGTACGGCGGTCATTCCCATAATGACCGGGCATCTTCTTGCCTTTAATAATTTTTGAAGGCGATGCGCTGCAGCCTACGGATCCGGGAATACGATGGCTGTGGCTGCCATGTGTTTTGCGACCGCCACCAAATCCATGGCGTTTCATAACACCTGAAAATCCACGTCCTTTCGTGGTGCCGATCACATCCACCCGTTCTCCGATGTTAAACATCTCCAGGGTAATTTGCTGACCCAGATTGTATTCGCCCGGATCGGCTACCGCGAATTCTTTAAGCGTGTCAAATGCCCCGGACGCCCCTTTACTGAAATGCCCTTTGAGCGGTTTGTTGACCCGAGATTCATTTTTCTCACCAAAGCCCAGCTGAAGCGCATTATATCCATCCTTTGCGGCAGTCTTTATCTGGGTGACCACGCATGGGCCGGCTTCAATCACGGTTGCCGGTACATACCGGCCGTCAGGCAAGAAAAGCCCGGTCATTCCCATTTTTTTCCCAATTAATCCTTTACTCATTGCGCTCACCTTTTGATCGACATCCAAAATGCGGTATAAAGCATCATATTTCGGTGGCCGATGGGTCAAAAAATTAGGGATACAGGGCAAACAATCAGCTCAAATTTGTTTATATAACCTGAATCCCTAATTTAGATCTGGGCTATAGCTTAATCTCCACATCGACACCCGGCGACAGGTCCAGTTTCATCAAGGCATCCACTGTTTGCTGGGTGGGTTCCACGATATCCATGAGTCGTTTGTGGGTTCTCATCTCGAATTGTTCTCTCGATTTTTTATCAACATGTGGAGATCGCAAAACCGTATATTTTTTAATTCGTGTGGGCAGCGGTATCGGCCCGACCACTTTAGCTCCGGTTTTTGTCGCGGTATCAACGATGTCGTATGCAGACTGGTCAAGTAATTTGTGATCGTAAGCCTTGAGTCTGATTCTAATTTTGGTATTGGTTATCATGATCGTATTTTTCCGTTATTCAATAATATCGCTGACCACACCGGCACCAACGGTACGACCGCCTTCGCGCACCGCAAAACGCAGCTCTTTTTCCATCGCAATCGGGGTGATCAGCTCCGCCTCAATCGCTACATTGTCGCCCGGCATCACCATCTCCACACCCTCGGGCAACGTCAATATGCCCGTTACATCGGTGGTGCGAAAATAAAACTGCGGCCGATAGCCACTGAAAAACGGCGTGTGACGACCCCCTTCTTCCTTGCTCAATATGTACACCTCGGCCTTGAACTTGGTGTGCGGGGTGATCGTGCCCGGTATCGCCACCACCTGACCACGCTCAACTTCATCGCGCTTGGTGCCACGCAGCAACACGCCAATGTTGTCGCCCGCACGACCCTCATCCAACAGCTTGCGAAACATCTCCACGCCGGTGCACACCGTCTTTAACGTCGGACGAATCCCCACAATCTCCACATCATCGCCCACATGGATGATCCCACGCTCCACGCGACCCGTTACCACCGTACCCCGACCCGAAATGCTAAATACATCCTCAATCGGCATCAAAAACGGCTTGTCCACATCGCGCTCGGGCTCCGGAATATATGCATCAATCGCCTCCATTAATTCAAATACACACTTGGCCTCTTCTCCGTCGCTATCATCTGACTCCAACGCCTTGAGCGCCGAACCCTTGACAATGGGCGTATCATCGCCGGGAAATTCATACTTGTCCAATAACTCCCGCAACTCCAACTCCACCAACTCGATTAACTCCTCATCATCAACCATGTCGGTTTTGTTTAAAAATACCACAATCCGCGGAACTCCCACCTGGCGCGCCAACAAAATGTGCTCGCGCGTCTGCGGCATCGGACCATCATCGGCGCCCACAACCAAAATCGCGCCGTCCATCTGCGCTGCCCCGGTAATCATGTTCTTAATGTAGTCCGCATGACCCGGACAGTCCACGTGCGCATAATGACGATTAGCGGTCTGATACTCCACATGCGCTGTGGCAATGGTAATTCCACGCTCTTTTTCCTCCGGCGCCTTGTCAATCTGATCAAACGGTATAAAATCCGCCAAGCCCTTCTTGCCTAAATGCTTGGTGATCGCCGCCGTCAGGGTCGTCTTACCATGATCAATGTGCCCAATGGTGCCCACATTTACATGCGGCTTGGTTCGCTCAAACTTCTCCTTCGACATCTTCTCATCCTCCCATGGTGTTTAGAATAATTAAGTTATGAGGCTTTAAGGTATATTCGAACCCATTAAGGCCGCCCCAAGCAAACACGTCCCAAAATGGCATATTTATCTGTGGAGCCCACGACCGGAATCGAACCGGTGAACCTCTTCCTTACCAAGGAAGCGCTCTACCGACTGAGCTACGTGGGCGGCAACTTAACGCCAGGTGCTTCAATACGACCGAATCTTCGTCTGGAGCGGGAGACGAGATTCGAACTCGCGACATCCAGCTTGGAAGGCTGAAGCTCTACCAACTGAGCTACTCCCGCTTAAGAATTAAGAACCGGATTACAAATAGGGAGACTAAACCCGTTCCCACAAAAACTGAAAAATCAAATTCATGCAGGAAGTCATGTAGTTCGAATCGATCCCTAAGGTTAAACCGAAATCTCCTACAAACGACTCAGCTAAGGTTGGTGGTGGGGGGAGGATTCGAACCTCCGAAGGCTTCGCCGACAGATTTACAGTCTGTTCCCTTTGACCACTCGGGAACCCCACCTAAAAAAAACATTGCGCTTCAAACGGCCATGGTTACAAGGTTGCAGGAAGTTTTCCATGCCCGCTGTCATTCCTGGAGCCAGCGAAGGGATTCGAACCCCCGACCTACTGATTACAAATCAGTTGCTCTACCAGCTGAGCTACGCTGGCCTAACAACTTAACCTTTTAAAATTATTTTAAATTGACTGAAACTTTGATGAGATGATTTCCTGCACCTAAAACTGTTATTTTTAGTTATATCGTGTACAAATAGCAACTGTTACTATATGGTATTATAGTCGCTTTTTTGGAAATATAGGATAGGAACGGTCATTTTCATTTATTTTCTTTTAATTTCTTTAATTTTTAATGATTTTTATAATATTTTAACTTATTTTGTATGGCGGATTTTTGATCAGGGTACCTAAGCCAAGGCGCTTGGATTAAACACTTGATCTTATTTTATCTCCCATTGGCTTAGAGTGAAGGTGAAGGGATCCGTTCCAAAAAATAATTTTAGGGTGTTCATTCAGATCAAATTTTGATAACATGTCCATATATCAAGCAAATTATCGAAGGAGTCCGAGCAGAATCTATCATAAAACAGCATTCTACGATTAATTCCAGGGTCTTTCAAGCTTTTTCCGGTCGAATCATAAAAAAGCCAATGTCCGGTACGTGCCACCTCCATTCTCAGGCCACATCCGGCGTTTATTTTTCAACGCCCCCCGGCAGGAGTTAAGTTTTTATAAAAATTGACGATATTGAATACCATCAAAACAAACAGATTTCTGCATTTCATTTTACTAACCTAAGAAATGGTGATATAACAAAACAAAATTATACAAGATAGGAATTAAACTGATGAAGAGAGGCTTAAGTTTTCTTGCTGGTTGTTTGTGTATTTTCTTTTTAGGTTGCGGACATTTAATTCAAAACCCATCTTTGTCTCCGGATAACCGGGGTCAAAGTACTGCATTTACGGCCACCGCCGCCGGCCATCCCGATAGGAGCGCTGAGTTTAATCATACTGCCAATACGTCTAAGACCAACGGTTCTGCCCTGGACGAGCAAGAGCTGGGATCTTATGAAGACGAAAAAGCAGCGGCTTTGGCTAAAAAGAGTGAAACCGTGCTGGACGAAGCGCTCGATCTGTGCCAGGTTTCGCAAGAGTTCTGGCAAAACGGCGAACTTGAAAATGCGTTGGGCGCGCTCGACCAGGCGTACGCTTTAATTCTGACAGCCGATCCATCCGACCACACCAAATTGATCCAGCAAAAAGAAGATCTGCGTTTCATGATATCAAAGCGAATACTGGAGATATATGCCTCTCGCAATATCGTTGTCAACGGAAGTTACAATGCGATTCCTAGAGTCATGAACAAACACGTCCAGGCTGAAATTGATCGTTTTACCGGCCATGAAAGGGAATTTTTTATCCAATCATATCAGCGATCCGGTCTTTATCGACAGCACATCGTGGCTGCACTGAAAGAAGCCGGGCTGCCCGAAGAATTGTCCTGGCTGCCGCTCATCGAAAGCGGTTTTAAGGTAAAGGCCCTTTCGCGCTCCCGCGCGTTAGGCCTGTGGCAATTTATTCCATCTACCGGTTATAAGTTCGGGCTCAAAAGAAACAAATTAATTGATGAGCGCATGGATCCGGCAAAATCGACCCGGGCTGCGATCGATTACCTCAAGGAGCTACACGCCATTTTCGGTGATTGGACGACTGTTTTGGCGGCATACAACTGCGGTGAAGGAAGAGTTTTGAATGTCATCCGTCGCCAGAACTTAAATTATCTGGATAATTTCTGGGATCTTTACGAACGCCTGCCCCGCGAAACCGCACGCTATGTCCCCCGGTTTCTAGCCACCCTGCATATACTGGATCAACCGGAAAAGTATGGGCTGAACCTGACGGCTTTGGATGAGCCGCTGCAGTATGAAACGGTTTCGATTTCCAAGCAAGTGCATCTCAAGGATGTTGCCCGTTCGATCGGCGCAGCGGAAACCGCGCTATACGAACTGAATCCTGAATTGCGTTATAAAATCTGCCCGGAGGATCCGTATCCGCTCAAAGTGCCTCTCTATAGGGGTGAATTTCTGTTAACGCAATTGGATAAAATACCGGTTTCTCGCCCCCCCCAGCGCGCCTATGTTTATCACCGCGTCCGTCCCGGTCAAACCCTCTCACTAATCGCCAAGCAATACCGGACCAGCGTTGGAAGAATTATGCGGGCAAACAATTTACGCAAGTCCAACTATATCGTTGCCGGCCGCTTACTCAAAATACCACGCAGCGGTTATCGTTATCGTCCGCCCAAAACGTCAAAGTCGCGATACGGCCACCGCGTTGTTCACGTGGTTAAAAAGGGCGACTCGCTTTGGACCATAGCCAAACAATATGGGACGTCAACCAAAAAGATTCAACAGCTCAATCAACTATCATCAACCAGCCTTCATAAAGGGCAGAAACTGGTTATATTTCAAGGCAAGAACACGCATAAAGAAGTTGAAGATTTAGAGACATATAAAGTAAAATCAGGCGATAGTCCCTTTTTAATTGCCAAACGGCACAAGATGGCCCTGAACCGATTTCTTTCTTTAAATCAACTGTGGCCAAGTTCCAAAATTTATCCAGGGCAAACGGTTTTTGTCGAATAGTAATGACCCGATAGCCGATCCAATTGAACATCAGAACAAAATCGCTCATCCTGCCAGTTTTCACGGTTCCACTCTCTGAAGGCCGCTAAATACATTCATTTCCGTGCCTGCCACGGGCAGCCATTTTGGCTGCTCAAACCCTGCTCTTAGACCGTGGTGCAAGCGCAATCTGATGAAGGCTTCCATGCACACGACCAATTGGTATGTCATAACAGGGGCGCCCTGTTCCGGTAAAACAGCTGTCATCAACAAACTGGAACAACGGGGCTATTCTGTTGTCCACGAAGCCGCACGGGCCCACATTGATGCTGAATTGGCCAAAGGCAAAACCCTGGAACAAATAAAGGCCGACGAATGGGCGTTTGAGCACCATATTCTCATGGCAAAAGTCAAACTTGAAGCCAAACTGGCGAGGAACAATTTAATTTTTTTTGATCGCGCGGTACCCGACAGCATTGCCTACTACAAATTGTGTGGACTGGACCCCACAGAACCCGAGCAGAAGAGCAAGGCAGTTCGCTATCAAAAAATTTTTCTTTTTGAAAGACTCACTTTTTTAGCCGACCCGGTGCGCTCCGAGGATGAAACGACCGCCGATCGCTTGAGCCAGCTTATTGAAGAAAGCTATCAAGCGCTGGGCTATGAAATCATTTCCGTGCCGCTGCGCAGCGTTGAGGATCGCACCGAATTTATTCTAAAGCGCCTTTAGCAGATTTTCTCTTTCCTTTCGGGTCAGATACCGCCAGCTGCCGGATGGCAGATTGCCCAGCTTGACGTTCGCTATTCGAATCCGCTTTAAACCAACAACCTGATTTCCCACTTTTCGAACCATGCGTCTGATTTGTCTATTTTTGCCTTCCTGTAAAATAATCCAGAAGCGTCTGGCGGAAATTCGTTTAACGCGTGCCGGGCGCGTACGGGTCCCCATCATAGGCAACCCGTTCGCCAGTTTTCGCAGGGCCCCCTGAGGCAGCGGCTTGGCTACCGTGACTTCATATTCCTTCTCGTGGTTAAAAGACGGGTGTGAAAGCCGGTGATGCAGCTGGCCATCATTGGTCAGCAGCAAAAGTCCGGTTGAATCCTTATCCAGCCGGCCGATGGGATAGACTCTCTCGGAAATATCCAAAAGATCCAGCACAATTTTTTCATCGGGTTGATGACAGCTGGAGACATACCCGCTGGGTTTGTTAAGCGCGATATAGATTGACGCGCTATCGGATCGAATGGCGTCACGATCGACTTCAACAAGGTCCCTGTCCGGATCAACCTTTACGCCAAGCTCGGTGACGATCTTCCCGTTAACCTTTACCCAACCTGCTTTAATATATTCTTCTCCCTTGCGCCGGGAACATATACCCGCTCCGGAAAGAAATTTTTGCAACCGCATCTCAGTCATAAACAGGTTATTCTGGTTCTTAAAATTTAATTGGAACACCGCCCTCGGGCGAAAGATGAGGGTTTAAAAATAATTTTCATGAACGATAGTCGGCGTTGATCTTAACATAGTCGATGGAAAAATCGCAGGTAAACACTGAGGCCTTTCCCTTGCCGGCCTTTAAATCAATTGTAATGGTAAACTCCGGTCTTTTAAGGACCCGAGTTGCTTCGATCTCTGCTTTTTGACCGCAACCCATACCGTTTTGCACGATGCGCTCATTTGCAAAATAAACATCGATAACCTCTGTTTGAACCGGCACCCCTGCCCTGCCGACAGCGCCAATGATTCTTCCCCAGTTGGCATCTTCACCAAACAGCGCGGTTTTTACCAGATTCGAATGCGCGACGGTATCAGCAATTTGACGGGCATTGGCATCGGATTTGGCCCGTTGGACGACAATTTCGACAAGCTTGGTGGCGCCTTCGCCGTCTTTGACCAGCTGTTTGCCCAGCGACATCAAAACTGCATCCAGAAGGTCTTGAAACGTCTCTTTTTCAGCATCATGCTTGACCACAGCCCCGCACAGACCGTTAGCCAACAACAGGGCGGTATCATTTGTACTGGTATCACCATCGATGGTGATGCAGTTTAACGTGCGCTTCGTTGCGGTCACAAGCATCTCTTTGAGCAGAGCCGGCTCGGCCGCGACATCGGTCATTACAAAACACAGCAATGTGGCCATGTCCGGGCGGATCATTCCCGCCCCTTTGGCAACCCCGGTCACCGTAAATGGTACGCCATCCAAATTGCCCATCTGGCTGACCATTTTGGGCACGGTATCGGTGGTCATAATGGCCTCGGCAAAATGGGATATGCCAGCCGGATGAAGCGCTTTGACAAGATCGGGCACGGCCCGTTGAATCCGGTCCATGGCCAGCGGCTTCCCGATAACACCTGTGGAAGCCACCAGCACCTGTTTTTCGGGAATATCGAGCCCGGCAGCCGCCCAGCGCCCCATTGAAATGGCATCGCGCATTCCTTTTTCCCCCGTACAGCAATTGGCATTGCCGCTGTTGACAATGACGGCCTGACAGGCACCTGAGGTGATGCGTTGCATATCCAGAATGACCGGAGCGGCCTTAACTTGATTGCGGGTAAATACACCGGCAACATGTGCCGGTCTTTCGCAATAAATAAGTCCAAGATCCTTTTGGCCATTCTTCTTCAATCCTGAAGCAACTCCTGCAAATTTAAATCCCTGACACATGCGCACCCCGCTGGTAATGAATATTGATGTTTTGAATCAATTCGGATCGCTAATACCTGAATCTTTCATGAAAATTAATGTGAAGTTGAGATTACATCTAAAGGCAGTACCTAAAGCAAGTTATAGCATTACAAAAAATTACTTGTTCCGTATAAATGGATGAAAGTCATTTTATCTCATTAATTTTCACCCGATAAGCGAGCCGGAAGCTTCCATCTGCTGCGTTACCTGCCCGCCATCGCGAGCCGCTCAGGCGAGGCGGGCGGGTTAAGGCCGAGGCATAGTTCACTATAGCATCGTCCTTAAATGTCCCGTTCCGTTGGATGACGCATCTGATTTTTTAACACTAAGGTGCGCCTCCCTGCCTATGGAAGCCTCCGACTTGTCCGCCTCTGGAGGGCTCGTGCAAAATTCAGGTAATCATATAAAAAAATACCGTAGCTGTCTACAGCGATGTCCGGCCATCTGTCGGCCGCTTCATATTTCCGGCCGGCATTTGACAGTCCGATTTCTTTTCGCTACGCTGCAGGCATGAAAACGAACAGAACCCCGATAGCGTGTGCGCCACCGCACCCCAGCATATAACGCTGGGGGCAAGGATGATTAACGCATGACCGCAAAACACTTGGCCGATTGCCCGCGTTGCGGAACTGAGCTCATCATTGAAAGGGCTTGACCTTATGTATATCTGCGCTGCAGGGTCTGCAGCCAGCGCTTTACGGTGAAACGGCTCTCAGATTCCCTGGATGAAGAACTTGAATCGGCTCTCGGTAATTTTCCCTGTGACAGGCTATAAGACAGATGGTTGTCAACAATCTTTTCCCGGTATTTGCCCTGCTGCTTTTCGGCCATCTGCTCAATCGCATGGGCATTACCCATGATGCGTTTTTAAAGACCGCCGACAAACTCATATACTTTATTTTTTTCCCGACATTGCTTTTTTGGAAGATTGGTGCCGCCGCATCTGATCACATCGGCGATCCCGGACTATACAAAGCCGCGATATGCGCGGTGTTCAGTGTTTATGTCCTCAGCAGCCTCTATATTAAAATCTTCAGGGTCTCCGCCTATCAGGCCGGTTCTTTTTCCCAGAGCTGTTATCGCTTCAATACCTATATCGGCATGGCGGTTGTCCTCAGTGCGCTGGGAGAAGATGGTGCCCGGCAGTTCAGCATCTTAATCGGTTTAATCATCCCGCTAATCAATGTCCTGGCCGTCAGTACTTTATCCTGGTTCTCCGAAGATAAAGTGACATTGCGAAAACGGGTGTCGCTCACCACCAAGGCGCTGCTCACCAACCCATTGATCATCGCCTGCCTGGCCGGCATAGCATACTGGAAATGGATCGGCGGCTTTCCGGTCTTCATCGACAATACCTTTCGGCTGGCTTCTTTTGTTACCCTGCCACTTGCACTGCTTTCAATTGGCGGCGCATTGACGTTGAGCGGGATGAAAAAACATTTGAAATTATCCCTGGTTGCCGGTGTGTTCAAATTGATCGTTTTGCCGCTAGCCGGATATCTTTTCCTAAAGGCGTTTGACACCAGTGGCGTATCCTTTAAAGTCGGCATGATCTATTTTGCACTGCCGACTTCAACGGCCCTTTACATTTTGTCTGCCCAGCTCAGCAGCGATACCCGGCTGGCATCTGCGGCAATTGCACTTTCTACAATATTATCGTTTTTTTCATTATCGCTGGCGTTGCTCATCTAAAACTGACACGCGCTTGCTCAGCCTTATCGGTCATGACCAAAAATTTTAAAATAACGATTGAATACGATGGCAGCCGCTATCACGGCTGGCAGCGTCAGAAAAAAGATTGCAGCATTCAGGACGAAATTGAAAAAGCCCTGAAAAAAATGACGTCTTGCAAAGTGTCGCTAATCGGTTCCGGGCGCACCGATGCCGGCGTGCATGCCGTAGGCCAGGTGGCGAATTTTAAATGCGACACCCGCCTGGAACCCGAAGCCTTTTTCATGGGCCTCAACAGTTTGCTGCCAGAGGATATCATTATCAAAGATTGCAAGTCGGTCGGCATGGCCTTTCATGCCCGTTATGATGCCCGCAGCAAAGTCTATCATTATAAAATTTTAAACCGTGCCGTTCCGGCTGCTGTCGGGCGCCAGTATTCATGGTTCCTGCGCAAAGCATTAGACCGGCAAAAAATGCGAGCCGCGATAGCACACATCATCGGCCGCCATGATTTTAAAACATTTGAGGGCGCTGGCAGCCCCAGGCAAAATACGACCCGCGAGGTCTTTTCAGCCGAACTCATCGAGCACGAAGGCGGCATATTGATCTTTCAAATCGAAGCCGATGGTTTTTTGCGATACATGGTTCGCAACCTTGTCGGAACCCTGGTGGATGTGGGTTTCGGGAAAATTACGCCAGCTGATTTTAAAGATATCTTAGATTCAGGGGATCGCTCACAGGCCGGTGCTACAGCACCGGCACGGGGGCTGACGCTAATAAGAGTTAACTATTAGAACGACCTACTTGAAAAATCTTGTCCCAATAAAGCGTTATTTACGGGAAATGGAGCATAGGGCATAGCGTTTTAACAAGAGGCCAAAATTTACCATTTTAACGCTATGCGCTTTGCGCTTAGCCCTTTGCTATTCGTTAAGCCTCCACCTCGCATGCGTCCTCGTTACCTGCTGCTAACGATTGTTTAAATATACTATATGGTTTTTCCAATCTTCAGGGTTGATGCGGCATCTGTCCAATGTTATAGAGGCGGCTGCTGGATATAGGGCAAACATGATCATAGTTATACCGCTTTCCAAAATAATGTTGCGGAATACAGAAGTGCAGCATAAGGGGTTGTAGAAAAAAACGTTTGAATAACAGATCGTTTTTTTGACAGCCCTTATAACATCAGGCAAAAGGAATTGGAGAAATGACGGATTTTAAAAAACTGAGCGATCAGGAACGTCAAAATATAAGAGAAGAATTGTTGCAGCGCTATCAGGATATTAAATCCCGCCGAATGACGCTGGACATGACCCGGGGAAAACCGTGTTCCGAGCAGCTGGACCTGGCGCTGGGGATGCTGGAAGGCGATACGGGCAAAGCCTATCGGACCGAAGATGGCCTGGATTGCCGTAACTATGGCGGACTCGATGGTATACCGGCGGCCAAAGCGCTATTTTCCGAATTTATGGCGGTTGAGCCGGATGAATTGCTGATTGGTGGGAATTCAAGCCTCAATTTGATGCATGATACGATTCTGCGGGCCATGGTGAAAGGAATGATGAACGGCGCGCCTCCCTGGGGTCATCTGCCAAAGGTCAAGTTTCTGTGCCCGAGCCCCGGATATGACCGCCATTTTTCTATCTGCGAGTATCTCGGCATCCAGATGATTCCGATTGAGATGTCAGACCGCGGCCCCGCGATGGACCCCATTGAAAATCTCGTTGCCGAAGATGACCTGATCAAGGGTATCTGGTGTGTCCCCAAATACAGCAATCCAACCGGCGTAATCTATTCCGATGACACAGTCGAACGCCTGGCAAATATGAAAACCAAGGCAACCGATTTCCGAATCTTTTGGGATAACGCCTACGCTGTCCATCACCTGGCAGACAAGCCGGCCACTCTAAAGAATATCCTGACCACTTGTAAACAGACCGGCAACCCGGACCGGGTATTTATGTTTGCGTCAACGTCAAAGATCTCTTTCGCCGGCAGCGGTCTGGCAATTATGGCAGGAAGTCAAACGAATCTGGCATGGGTTAAAAACCAGATGGCCTTCCAGACCATCGGCCCCGACAAACTCAACCAGCTGCGTCATGTTCTGTTCTTTAAGAATATGGCCGGAATTCTAGACCACATGCAAAAACATGCTGCGATTTTAAAACCCAAATTTGATGCCGTCCAAAAAGTTCTCGCGACTGAACTGGAAGGGAAAAAGATTGCCCGCTGGAGCAAGCCGCAAGGGGGCTATTTTGTGAGCATTGACGCCCCGAAGGGCTGTGCGGCAGCGGTCATAAAAATGGCCGCTGATGCCGGTGTAAAGCTGACGCCAGCCGGTTCGACATACCCCTACAAAAAAGATCCACTGGACCGGAATATACGCATCGCCCCAACATTTCCACCACTGGAAGATATTCAGGCTGCCATGGAACTGGTGGCGATCTGTATTCAGCTGGTCAGCCTTGAAAAAATCTTCACCTGAGTTAAGCTGAGGGCCTCACGCCAAGACGCAAAGACGCCAGGGGCTCTTTTTTATTTTTTGAATTGGAATGCTTTGCGAGCTTAGCGGCTTTGCGTGAGCAATTACCTTAAAATAAACGGGAAGATGCCGGGCAAGGAAGACCAATAAAACAAAAACCCCGCCCTGCACGAGGACGGGGTTTTTATCGAAACGAACCAATTCGCTTATCTGCTCTTGCGTTTGGATGCTTTTAGCGGGTTAATTTTTGCTTTCGCTTTATTTGTTTCGACAGTTACGTGGGTGGCCAGATTGCAATTGCCGTTTTTCCACTTAAGGGAAGGATCCGGACAGGCGCCGCAGTACCAACCCGAGGAATGCTGGGTGCCACGGTTGCAGCCGTCGCATTGTTCGACGACCTGGTGACAAATACCACCATTGTAAGAGCAGCCTTTTGAAGTCATAAAAGCGCACTCTGTGCCTTTTTTAATCGTTGCGCAATCCATTGGAATCACCCCCTTCCAGCGCTATACTGTAATTAAAAAACATTCGATCAAACTTGAGCAATATTTATGCCAGTTTAGATAATCCACAAAAAAGGTGGAATATAATGAGGTCAGGGTTGCTTGTCAATAACAATTTAAAAAAAGGTGACCCATTGGTGGTAAGTCTGTCCGATCACCAGTCTTACAACCGTTTCGGCGCCTCAAAACTTGATTAACAGCGCCTGATCGCAGCCCGAAATCACGCTTGGGGCTGAAAGTATGTGCTCATTGACTTTCTTATAAACGCCATTATTTTGGCATCAACCGGGTCATTTTGTAGATCAAATCAGTTGTAAAGCGCTAACCGGCAATAAACAACAATAGCACCGGTTTCTATAACCCATGCCTTGCGTTAAAGGTGATTATGGATTCAACATCAATACTGACTGACATACCCAAACTGGGCAAAGCCAAAATACCTTCTCCGGTTCAAAACTGTGCCAAGGGTGACACCAACAGCATCTCATTTGTTTCAGACGATGAAAGTGTGCTGATAGATGTCAGCGCGCAAAGACTGGTGCAGCAGTTCCAAAACGGGCAGACACCGTCCAGTTTTCAAAGGGCAGGTCCCCGAAGCAATATTTTTTTTGATCCCAGCAAACTGCGCTGCGCTCTGGTGACGTGCGGCGGCCTGTGCCCGGGGCTAAACGATATTATCCGCTCAATCGTTTTGGAGCTTCACTGGGGCTATGGGGTCCGCAATATCTATGGCATCCGTTATGGCCTTCAGGGGTTTATTCCGCAATTCGGGCATGATATCATCGATCTATCACCGGATGCGGTCGTCAATATTCATGAAAGGGGCGGTTCGATCCTGGGTTCTTCAAGGGGACCGCAGGATATCGCCGAAATCGTGGATTGTCTGGAACGCATGAATGTCGGTATTTTATTTATGATCGGAGGGGATGGGACGCTGATGGCCGCAACCCGGATCGCGGATAACATCCGGCAACGCAACCTGAAGATCAGCGTGGTCGGTGTCCCCAAAACCATCGATAACGATATCTATCTGGTATCCCGGTCATTTGGTTTTGAAACGGCCGTAGACGTCGCCACCCGTGCTATTATGAGCGCTCATAATGAAGCAGCAGGCTACCCAAACGGCATCGGTCTATTGAAGCTGATGGGCCGTCACTCGGGATTTATTGCGGCAACAGCCACACTGGCGCGTCAGGATGTGAATTTCGTGCTCATCCCCGAAGTCGATTTCGATCTGGATGGACCCAATGGTTTGTTAGGTGCGATAGAGAAGCGACTGGCAGATAGAGGGCACGCGGTTATTGTTGCGGCAGAAGGCGCCGGTCAAAGATTTTTTAATGACGAAAAAACCGAACGCGATGCCTCCGGCAATATTAAGCTCAAAGATATCGGCCTGTATCTTAAAGACGCCATTGTTTCATATTTTGATGCCAAAAACACTGGCATCACCATAAAATATATCGACCCCAGCTACATGATCAGAAGCTTGCCGGCCAATGCCAACGATCGTGTTTTTTGCAATTTCCTGGGCCGCAACGCCGTGCATGCCGGTATGGCCGGTAAAACAAATCTGTTAATCGGGCACTGGAACAACTTCTTTGTCCATGTGCCCATGCAGACGGTTGCCGGCAAACGCAAACAGATAAATCCTAAAGGGACGCTCTGGCGCAGCGCACTGGAGGCGACCGGACAGGGATCACTCAAAAACGATTAGCGTACTAACTCAACAAACTCCCTGCCCTTAATCCGCAGAAGGTGCAGTTGCTTTTGGGCCTCTCCATTTTCATCAAATTGCGTCGGGCCGGTGACGCCCATAAACGCATCCATGTTTAAGAGTTTATTTTTCAAATCACTTTTAAATCGAATATCGGGTTGCGCGAGCACGCTGAAAAGCATCATGGCCGAATCGTAAACCACCGCTTCGATAAAGCCAGGCTTTTCCTGATAAGTTTCTTCGAATATGCTGACAAAAGCCTGAACAACAGGTGCCGAACTCCCTGCAAAAAAGCCGTCCGGCATGATGGCGCCCTGAACATACTGGGGTGCCATTTTAATCAAGGCCTCAGAATGCCATAGATTCGTGCCGAGGAGATAGACATCTTTGACATCATAAAACGCCAGCTGCGGAATGATGAGACCTGCTGTTTTAGGAAAATCCGGTATAAAAACGGCATCAAAATCAACAATTGCTTTCGGTTCTTCATTGTCCGCAGCACGCTCGCTTTGTGGATCATCGGTATTGTCGCGATTCAACGCTTGCTCCCGATCGCTTTGACCACCGGCCTCCACAACGCTCAAATGTGCAGCTTCTTTCAAATCCTCAGGAATATCATAGTAAAGTCCCACCAGCTTTTTAATGGGTTCGGCGAAATCCGTATGCTGCGGATCGTAGGATTCGACGCCGACGATTTTTCCGCCGTGCGCAATTAACTCATCCCAAAACAGATTCATAAACGTGATACCATACGTTTCATCCGGGTAAAGAATGGCAAACCGATTCAAGCCCAGCGAAGAAGTGGCGTAATCAACGATGTTATTTACCTGCATTTGCGGTGTAATAAAATTCCGAAAGACATGATCCCCGATAGACGTGATATTGTCCTTTTGGGTTAAGGTCATGATGGGAATCTTATTTGCCTGGGCTTCAACGGCAGCAATCTCAGCAGTGATAATCGGACCGACGATGGCAGCCACTTGCTCATCAATCAATTCTTGCATGGCCTCACGTGTCTGTTCAGGGTCCCCGCCGGAATCTTTAATGAGGATATTCATCTGAGGGCCGCTGGTTTGAGTGCTAAACTGATCAAGCGCGAGTTCAATGCCCTTTAAGGCCTGAAAACCGATTTTCTGGTAAGGCCCGCTGAGCGGCAGCAGACAGCCAAGCGTGTATCGATTAAACAGGGCGCTTTGTTTGATCTGTTGGATCAGATCTTCAGCCACAGGCGCATTTTCATGCGCGGGATGTTGATCCAAAAAATTATCCAAAGCTATGAGCGCATCATCATATTGGTCGACCATGGCGTAATTCAAGCCCAGCTGAAACATGAGGTCCCCCCGGGGTATACTACGATCCCCGCTTTCCAGCAGTCGGGTAATTTGTTCTGAATCCAACTGGGCAATTGCTGCCTTGATTTTCTGGTCGATCGCTTCCTGCTCCAGCTCTGTGGCAACATGCGAGGCTTCGCCATAGTATTGGAAGGCCTCCATGGGCGAACCCAGTGCCAGGTAAGCGTCACCCACCAGGGCATAGGTACTGAAAATATGGGTTGTCGACTCGATACTCCACAAAACCTCAGGCGCCTGCTCTATAACCGCCCGATAATCTTCCTGCAGGTAAAACGTTGACAAAACCTCTACCTGGGCGTCGGGTTTAAAGGGACTCTGGGGGTATTCTGAAATCACACGCCGATAGGCGCGACGCGCTTGAACATAATTTCCCAAAGTCGAATTGATCTTGCCGATTTTCATCAAAGCAGCAGGCGCTAGGGGCCTGTCCGGATACTGGTTCACATAGGCCTCATAAGCCTCCAATGACGCAGGATAGTCTTCAGCCTCAAACAGGGTCTCGCCCTCCACAAAAAGCTCGTCTTCAGCACCCACTGGCACCGGACCGGTCGAGACAGGTGGTTTTTGCACACAGGCGCCAATCGCCCACAGAAAAAACAAAAGAATAATGATACGGTTTGTCTTCATAGAACCTAACTGGATCCTTATGGTTGAAATGGTATCAAACAATTCCAAACGAGATGATCGATGTCGGGATTTCAGGTATCCGTTTTCAGAAAACAGATGAGGGAGAACAGAAAACAGAAGACTGTTAGGGTGCTTCATCTTTCATTTTTTTTCATCTGTCATCTGTCTTCTGACCTCTGTCTTCTGCCTTCTGACCTCTGTCTTCTGGCCCCAAGAAATAATATAAAATAAATCCTTGTTTCGTAAATGCCTTAGGATCATCACACTAGTCTGCATCTCGATACCTGCGCTGAATCGCGCGCAGAAAATCCAGGCTGCTAAAAAAAATTTCAACGAGTTCCGGATCAAAATGTTTTTTGGATTCACTTTCGATGGTGTCAAGGACTTTGGATTCGTCCCAGGCGTCCTTGTAAACGCGTGCAGATGAAAGCGCATCGTAGACATCGGCCAGGGCCACAATTCTGCCGTATAGCGGGATCTGTTCGCCTTGTTTACCCATCGGTCGACCGCCCGACTGCGCATAACCCTTTTTGGCCTTGCCGGATTGGACGTCCACATGTCCGGGATAACCGTTTCCGTCCCAGCGTTCATGATGGTTCAGGGCAACCTGAGCGGCGGCTTCATCAAAATCCGACTGGCGGTCTGAGAACAACCGGGCACCCAGAACCGTATGCTGTTTCATCGTCGTAAATTCCGATTCGTCAAGGCGACCGGGCTTTTTGAGAATCAGATCCGAAATGGCAATTTTGCCAACATCATGCAGCATGGCTGCCATTCTCAGGATATCCCGGCCCTGATCAACCTCCCTTTGGTTTAAATTCCGCCTCCTGGCCCAGCGTTCGTAAAGCTCAACCGCATAACCGCCGACGCGATTGACATGCGCACCGGTTTCTTTGGGATCCCGCATCTCTGCCATTTGTATCATGCGCAATAAAATAGCCCGGGTCATTTGAGCCCGTTCCAGCGCAACCGCCGCAATACTGGCAAAATGAAGCATCATGCGCTCATCATCTTGCGAGAAAGCAATCACCTTTTGACTCGCATCCTCGGCGTTAATTATTTGTAGAATACCGATAACGTCATCATGATGGTTTTTCAGAGGGATCGTCAGCACCGACTGGGTTTTATAGTGTGTTTTTTTATCGAATTCCTTGCTGAAATGAAAAGGGCAGCTGAGGTCTATTGAATAAACGTCAGTCAAATTTAGGTGTTTGCCCGCAGCCGCCACATAGCCGGCAATGCTTTCCTTGTTTATGGGTATGCGAAACGTGGAATAGATGAGTTTCTCTCCCTCAGATAGCCGTTGTTGCAGGGTGTTGTTTTGGGTATAGGTGAAATGAAGCATATCTTTTTCACGGATATAAATGGAGCCAGCATCCGCGTTGACGAAACGCCGGGCCTCGGTAAGAATATGTTCCATCACGATATCCAGGTCCTGCACCCGGCTGAGTTCAATACCCAGGTTGGCCAAGGCATCCAATTTTTCCTTTTCATTGAGCACGGCAAGTCCTTTCTGGGACAGGTTATGCACTTAAAGGGGTAAAAAAGTAAACTGATTTTTTAAAGTATACGCTTTTTTGGTCGAAATTAAAAATAGAAGGGTCCCGCAAACACAAAATTTTTACCGGACCATACCGTGATTCGAAAGCTGATGGCCGGGCGACTGGGGATTCAAGCGACCGATCCTTCATTTGATAATTTGCAATCAAGAGCCGCATGTGATAAATTTTTAGTATAGAACCATATATTCGCAGGCTCCATATCGATAGGGAGAATTTATTTATGAACTACATCAAATATTTAATATTAATTGGTTTTTTATTGTTTTCGGTAAATGCCTCGGCCGAATTTTACAAGTATGTGGACGAAAACGGTAACGTAAGGTTCACCGATGATATTAACGAGGTGCCCGAAGCGCAACGCAGCAAGATTCAAAGTTATATAGAATCGCAAAGCAAAGAAGTCCCCGAGCAAAAGGAAGCGCTGGAAAATCAGGCCGAAACGGAAGAAACGGCGCCTTCCGAGCAGCAGGCAAATTTCCCGGATTTATTGGAAGATGAGCAAGAAAGCCTTGAAGATGCCAGAAACCGGCTGGATCAGATAAAAACGGAAATTGACCAGGAATATGAGGCCCTGAAGGGAGAAAAGGAGCAGCTGGCCGAAGAAAAAAAACAGGCTAAAACCCGGGAGCAAATAATCGAGTACAACAAGAAAGTCGATGACCTCAACAAACGCGCAGAAGCCTATGTCAAAAAAGGAAAAGAATATGAAACCGGGGTCGATGCTTATAATGAGCGCATCATGAAAAAAAATAAAGAAAAAGAAGAACAAACCCAGTAAGAGCCTAAACTAACAACCGGCCTGGTTTGCTGGCTGAGCATAGCCGGCCGAATCATATTCGGCCCGGATTCGCATTATCCAATAATCCTAAGCACTCTTATATCACCGCCATTAATCGGCGGTTCCATCTATTCCGTCCGCCGATCTGCAACACCTGAATATTGCCAACCTCAGGAAATCGTTTTCCACACAGTTTATACCGCTTTTCATAATAATGTTCCGAATGACGGAATTGGGGTATAAGTGGTTGTAGAAAAAACCGTTGGAGTAACGGAACGTTTTTTTGACAACCACTATAAAGCCGATCTCCACCCTTCCTTAAAATTGGTCGGAATAAAAAATATTATTGGGCATTTAAGTGATTTTTTTCTTGACAGCCGCTAGCATTTATCCTTATTCTTTGCTACCAGCCCATCCATAAAATAAAGGGAACATTCAATGGCCGTTAAAATATTTATCAGGCGTAAAATTCCTGACGATCGGACCAATGATTTGTTACCTCTTTTCAGACGTTTACGAAATTTAGCGACCAACCAACCCGGATATATATCCGGTGAAACCTTAAAAAGCGTCGATGATTCCGGCGAATATCTGGTGATCAGTACCTGGCAGGCTATCGACAACTGGCGGGAATGGGTCGTTTCGCGCGACAGAATCGAAATTCAAAATGAAATCGATGCCAGGCTGAACGAAGAGTCCATTTACGAGATCTATCAATATGGTTAAAGCCTAATTTATTAGGCTATATCAGCAAAATAGCAGAAGACCGATGGATGTTTCAACTAATACGAATCTGATACCTTACAACCAGCGTCAGTATCCGGTTCAGCCTTATACCCCGGAAAAGACGGCTGTGATGACGAGGTCCGTCTGGGATTCCATCGAGCACCACAACCGGTCCAAGCAACCGCATGAGGTCGATGCCATCCATTTGCGCTATTGCGGTAATCGTTACGATACCACCCAATGTTTGCATTACGCCGACGATTATCAGGTGGGAAGACGGATCGACCTGTATGCCTAGCGCTGCCAGACAGCGCCAAACTCTCCGTATGAAGATCTCCCACAAAAAAGCCAGCCAGATTTTAA
>Ga0265306_10000423_pt1 | contig 19954 bp, 10 predicted proteins | sample Helome_3_FD_192493 | JGI IMG/M metagenome (GOLD analysis project Ga0265306, IMG submission 192493) | Marine sediment microbial communities from subtidal zone of North Sea - Hel_20160420 (Illumina Assembly) | ecosystem: Environmental > Aquatic > Marine > Subtidal zone > Sediment ... | reverse complement strand
CACGGCGAGTACTCGCTGGCAGATGGCCCGGGCGGGCTCGACTGGGATGCCGACTTTTCCTGGCAGCGTATCGACGACGATCGCAGGTCAACCGATCTCGGCTCGACCGAACAGCGACGCGAGGAAAATCGCAGCGATCTTTACGGCGTTACCCTGAGCGGGTCGCGCACGACAGAAAACGGTTCGTGGATCATAGGCGCCGAGTACTATTACGACGACGTGTCGAGCAGTCGATCTGAAGTCGACCTGCTTACGGGAACGGTGCAGCCACGGCAATCCCGCTTTCCTGACGGCTCGGAAGTCAGGCAGGCAGCTCTCTATGGCAACGTGCAGCAATTCGTCGCCGACCGCCACAACCTGGTCGCGGGATTACGCGTCAGCTATGACGATATTTCACTGGCCGCGACGGCCGTCTCGGAAGAGGCCGATATCGACGACGTCGACGTTAGCGGCGATCTTGGTTACGTCTTTGAAGCGACTGAGCAATGGCAAGTCGTCGCGAACCTCGGCCTTGGCTACCGGGCGCCAAACGTGTTCGACCTGGGCACGCTCGGCAACCGGCCGGGTAATCGCTTCAACATCCCGAACACGTCGCTCGATTCCGAGCGCGTGACGCAGCTCGACATCGGAGTTCGGCATCGCGGCGACCGCGCCAGCCTCGACGTAATGCTGTATGCACTGCAGTACGACGACCGCATCACCTCGGTCGGCACGGGCGACACGACACCGGATGGCCGCGATGTCGTTCAAGCCGTCAACGCAGCCGAATCGACGATACGCGGTGTCGAGGCAGGTATCGATTACGAGCTGAGCGACCATCTCGATCTGCGCGGCGTGCTCAACTACACCTGGGGCGAGCAGGAAATCCAGGGCGGCGACGATGAACCGGCCGATCGCATTCCGCCGTTGAACGGCAGCGTTATGCTCACCTATGACACTGGTGGGAATTATCGCCTACAAAGCTGGATTCGATTTGCCGATGAGCAGGACCGACTGAGCGCCAGGGATGTCCGGGACAGCCGCATCGATCCCGAAGGCACCGACGGATGGATAGTGCTCGGCGCACGCCTCAATTGGCAGCCCGATGAGAACTGGCTACTGTCGCTGGGACTCGACAACGTGTTCGACGAGCGCTATCGCGTGCACGGCTCGGGACTCGATGCGCCGGGCCGGAATTTGTCCGTCAGCGTGCGTCGCAGCTGGTAATTACCGTTAGGCCAGCCTCGGCCTCTCGGTACGCTCGTGTAACGGAATCAGCCGGCGCCGCGGGTCTCGCCTGTTTTCTTTGTTCGCAGCATTGAAGTTGGCTCCCGGATCGTCGGGCGCAAGCTGCGCGCCCCCGGATTGGGACAACAGTAAAACGATCAGCGCGACAGCGCCGGCGAGAATTAGGCCTTCGGGCGAATTCTTCATGCCAAACCCCTGACTTGTTATTTTTCTAGCGGACTATTCTTGTGTTTTTCTTGCTCGTCCAGGACCAAGTATAGACCAGGAAGCTTTGGTAGTTTCTATCTTATATATCAGGGGTTTATGTAAAGTCGGGCGGCACGTAGAAAAACTCTGTTTCATCATTCAGAACTTCGAGCCTTGTTTACCTTCCGTTCGGTCGATCGCCTCGATTCCGCGGGGTCGCAACCTGTGCTTTGACGTGCGTCGCAGCTGGTAATCATCGCCCAGCAAAACCACCTCGGATTGCTGTTTCTGCATGCTAGACTTCGTCCAATAATCCCGGGGCGATATAACAAGTGTTGACGAAGTTCATCAGGGAATTACGGCGCCGCGAAGTCTTTCGTAGTGCAGGTCTCTACGTTGGAATCTGTTGGATGCTCGTCGAGGGCGCCAGCATCGTGCTGCCGACGTTCGGCGCACCTGACTGGATGCTGCAGGCGCTTCTTATTGCGGTGTTGGTAGGTTTCCCCGTGATGTTGGTGCTGGCCTGGGTCTACGACTTCACGGACCAGGGCATCGTTGTGCAGGCCGAGGCAACGGACACGATTGTCATGCCGTTCGGCGATCGCAAGGGCGACTTCATCGTCATCGGTGTGCTAGCCGTTGCCCTGATTTTTTCTGTGTATCTGCACGTCACGGGCGGCCCCGAAATCGTCGAAGAAATGAAACCCGTCTCGGTGCTCATTGCCGATTTCGACAACCAGACCGGCGATCCTCTGTTCGATGGCTCGCTCGAACAGGCGCTGCAAATCGGCCTTGAAGGGGCGTCGTTCATCGCCGCGTTCAATCGCCCGGCCGCACATGCGCAAATTAGCAAACTGCGCCCGGAAAATGAGCATCTCGACGAGGAGGGTGCGCGCCTGATCGCTGTGCGTGAGGGCATCGAGCTGGTGCTGAGTGGCTCGGTCAAAGAGGACAGGGGTCGCTATGAATTCATCGTTCTCGCAGTCGATCCCGATTCCGGTGAGCGGATCATCGAGGCCAGCGAGGAGGCGTCCGAAAAGGCGGGAGCGCTCGGTAGCATTGTTAAAATTGCGGACGTAATTCGCGAGGAGCTCGGTGATACTTCGTTTGAAGAAGAGTCTTTGCGAGGAACAGAAACTTTTACAGCGTCATCACTCGAAGCGGCCAAGGCTTACACGGAAGCCCAGCAATTGGCATACCGCAGCGAGAACGAAGCGGCAACGGAGCTTTACAAGCAGGCTATCGAGCACGACCCCGATTTCGGCCGGGCGTACTCGGGCTGGGCGCTCGCAGCATTCAATCTCGGGCGGGATTCGGAAGCCGAGGAGTTGTGGCAAAAAGCGGTCGAGCTCATGGATACGATGACCGATCGCGAGCGCTATCGTACGCTCGGCCTGTACTACATGGCCGTTAGCCGAAACTATCCGAAGGCCATAGAAAGCTATGAATCGCTCGTCCAGAACTATCCTGCAGATGGTGCGGGCCATAACAATCTCGGCATTGCGTACTTCGCAACACTCAATTTCGGGCGTGCGCTCGAAGAAGGTCGTCGAACACTCGAAATTTACCCGAACAATCTCGTCTACCAGCACAATTTCGCACTCTATGCGATGTACGCTGGCGAGTTCCTTCTCGCGGAAGAGCGAGGCCGCGAAGTCGTAAAGGCTGACGCGAGCCGCTACTACTCATTGCTACCTGTGGCAATTGCCGAGATGTCACGCGGCAATATTGAAGGCGCTGTTGGCGTTTACCAGGAAATGGCAGCGGTGGGCGATTCTGGCGCTTCGCTCGCGAATCTCGGTTTGGCCGATATCGAGCTCTATCGTGGCCGGTTTGCCGACGCGGCCGAGCTGCTGCAACAGGGCATCGACGCCGATATCGCGGCGGGCAATTCACGTTCGGCGGCAACCAAGTACGTTGCGCTTGCCGAAGCCCACGCCGGTCTGGGTGACGCGCAATCGTCGGCACAGGCGCTTGCCGACGCGCTGGCGATTCGCAAGGGCCTCGCCCGGCAGGTACCGGCCGCGCTGATCTATCTCGAGCATGGCCAGGTCGATCAGGCTAGGGCGATCGGTGAGGAACTGTCACAGCAGGTGCAGTCACAACGGCGGGCTTACGGCACGATGATCCTGGGCGTCATCGACACGCGTGAGGAGCGATATGCCGACGCCATCGACAAGCTGACCGCCGCGATCGGATTCTCCGACCACTGGCTGATACGCTTCTACCTCGCCCGCGCGTACCTGGCCGCAGGCGCTGCCGTCGAGGCAATGGACGAGTTCGAGCAGCTCAGGTACCGAAGCGGCGAAGCAGCGGCGCTATTCCTCGATGATCTTCCGACCTGGCGTTACCAGGGGACGCTGCCCTATTGGCAGGGCCGTGCGCATGATGCAATGGGGCGGTTCACTGCTGCCCGGGCAAGTTACGAATCGTTCATTGAGCTACGGGCCGAAGACGATCCGCTGGCGGTCGATGCGCGCCAGCGGATCGGCTCACCGTCAACTAACGGACAGTGACCGGCCGCGGCGTGATTAGCAGCATATCACCGGTCAGCTCACTTTCGACGCTCGGGCAGTAATCGCCCGGGTCCAGTGGGCCGCCACCGTCTTCCAGCGCTTTGTCAGTCTGCCAGTTGTATTCCCAGCTATAGTCGCCCTTGAATCGGAACCCGCTCGAGCCAGGATCGCCGGCCTCGTCGAGCACAACAATCGTCGGATCGCCGCAGTCGACAATGCGCAACATTTGCATGTCACCGGAGGAATCGATGTTGTTGCCGAACTCATCCTGCCAGGCCCAGGTGAGTTGATTACTGCTGCCGCCCCTGACGTTGTACTTGTTTGCGAAGATGCCGATGCCGCCGGCGTAGCCGACCTTGACCGTAAAGACCGTAGCCGCGCTCGAATTCCCCGACGCGTCGCTGGCCGTGCAGCTGACCTCGGTTTCGCCGGCGCCGAACAGGCTACCCGACGGTGGGTTGCATGTGTAAGTGGGGTTCGGGTCGACGGTATCGATGACGCTGATCGCGCCCGAGTAATCGACGGACGCACCGCCGGATCCCCCGATTACTGCCGGGAACGGATCGGGTGATACCGTCAGCACCGGTGCTGTCGTGTCCTGAACGATAACCTCGAACGCTGCCTCAGCCGTGTTGCCACTCGAGTCCGTCGCCGTGCAGACGACAGCCGTCGTACCGAGCGGGAACACGGATCCGGATGCCGGTGTGCAGTCGATCGTTGCTCCCGCGGCAGACAGGTCGGTGGCCGTCGGCGGAGTGTAGATGACCGTTGCACCCGCGTCGGAGGCCGCCTCGATCGTTATTGTGCCCGGCACGTCGCTGATTGTCGGCGCGGCTGTGTCAACTACGGTAACGATGCGTGTCACCGTTACGATGTTGCCGGCCGCATCGGACGCGCTGTAGGTCAACGGGTAAGTATCCGGCGTGCCGGTATCAACAGTGCCGCTCACGGTTACCGCCACGGGGCCGTCGACATTGTCCGTCGCTGTCGCGCCGGCTTCCGTGTACGTCTCGCCGACTTCGAGCGACAGCGGGTTACTGCCGTTGATTACCAGGACCGGAGCCGTGTTATCGGTGACGGTAACACTGAACGTCTGCTCAGCCTCGTTGCCGGCCGCATCCGTTGCTGTGCAGGTGACGGGCGTCGTGCCCACACCGAAGGCAGAGCCCGAGGGCGGGTCACAGCTCATGAGCGGTGACTGCCCGGAATTGTCTGTAGCCGTCGGCGTACTGAATGAAACCATCGCCGTGCCATCCGCGCCTGCGTTCACGGTGATGTCGCCCTGTGTCGAGGTGAATTCCGGCGCTGTTATATCGAGCACTGTCAGTGGGTACGTCTTATTCTCGACAGGGTCTGTGTTGCCCGATGCATCCGTGATCGTGCATGTAACGGTGTACTCACCGATTGGAATCGACCCACTGGGCAGTCCTGTGTCCGTTTCGCAGCTGATCACCGGGTTCGGGTCTACGCCCCACTGGTCTGCACCTTCAAGACCCGCTTCGAGATCGACGATCGCGGTACCATCATCATCGCTTCCGTTTGCGGACTTTTCGGTGATCTCGTTCGTGAAAAACGGCGCGAGCTCGTCTTTGACCAGGAAACTCAGACCGATTGACGCGCTGTTGCCAAGCTCGTCTTTCGCGGTACAGGTTATTGGCGACTCGCCTACCGGGGCTGACAATCCGCCATCGCTGGGGTCTGTACATATCGGGACGAGTTGATCGTCAACACAACTAACGACGATCGCCGCGGGGTCTGACTCGTTGTCCTCCACGGTCAACAAGCCAGCCACGTATGCCGGATCCACACATGCGCCACCCGCCGCATTGGCTTCGAACCCACCATCAGGAATGGTATCGCCTTCACCGGGCGGGGGAACGAAAGTGGGCGGTTCCGAGTCGCGCTCAATAAATATGCGCTCGCGATTGTCCTCAAGTTGCGCCTCGCACGTGTAAAACTCGAACTCGTCCTCGCCCGGTTGGGGTCCGACTTCGCCGTTCAACTCTCTGCAATTTGCTGCCTGCGAAGATGCCGTAAAACCGCTGACCCGCACTGGTGCCAATTCCGCCGGCGTGCCGAACAAGCGGTAGGTGACGAAGCCCAGCTCACCGGGCGCCAGAATCAGGCTGGCTTCGCCGGCGAACGGATCGGTTATGGAGGCGTCGTCGAGAATGTCATCGGGCTGATTGATCGTAGTGATCACTTGGTCACGGGCCTCGCCCCGTAGCGCGCAGTCGCGCGACGTGGCTGTAACGTACTGCTTCCAGACGATCAGCTGAGAAACCGGATCCCCACCGGCCGTGCTGTCGAAGTTCGCGACGGTCTGATCGACGTTGTACGCCGTTGTAACGTTGCCGTCATTGCGAATGACGGTCGTCATGTCGGTGTAAGTAATGCCACCCGTGTAGGCAGTATTCTCGAGGATCGGATTCTCGAGGATCGGGTTTTCAAGGATCGGGTTTTCAAGGATCGGATTTTCGAGTATCGGGTTTTCAAGGATCGGGTTTTCGAGTATCGGGTTTTCGTAACCGAGGTTTTCGAGTATCGGGTTTTCAAGTATCGGATTCTCGAGTATCGGATTCTCGAGTATCGGGTTTTCGAGGATCGGGTTTTCGAGGATCGGGTTCTCGAGTATCGGGTTCTCGAGTATCGGATTGTGCAACTCAGTCAGTGAGACATCGCAGTCCGCCGGGTTCGCCTGGCACTGCTGTGCGAGGTAATCCGGCTGTTGCAATGTGCCCGAGGTTCCACCACCGCCGAGGGTGATGCTGCCGAGCAAATCGCACGCGGTCGTAAACCCGATGGTAGGGATGGTGGGGTTGCCAAACTCGTCGTCTGCGTTGGTTGCCAAGGCACAAGAGCCTTCGTAGATTTGCACTTCGACGCTGGCGTCGATATCAGGCGACACCATGAATATTGTGCGCGCGACGGCAGAATTACGCTCGATTTCGACGTCTTCGATCAGCTCTGAAAGCGGCGGCGCCGAAGCAAAAGGCGGCACAGACTCAACTTGTCGAAACGACGCCCGATTGGCCTCGAAGATCTCCCCTGGCTGGTTTGCGATGTAAAGCCTGTACGGCTTGGGTGGCGCGATTGCCGGTGGTTCTGGTGCCGGCTCGGTCGTCACGTCCCTGGCAATGAAAGGGATAGCTCGCAATATGCCCGACAATGGTCGGGATTCCACGGGTGACGATAAGCGCAAGCGGTCGCGAACTACGGAGCCGTAAATATTCGCATCACGGGTTCGATCCTGTTCCGGTACACACGGTGGTGCAGGATCGACATAGACGTCCTCAATCCCCTCCGTGCTGCGGCGCTCGCTTTCGGCGCCGGGCGGTACAGTCGCCGCATCGGCAACCAATACTTTCTCGTCGGCTTCCTCCGGGCCAAAGTTGGTGGTAGCTGCCTGTTCTTCTTGCTCTGGCGCAGGGAGATTATCCGGTGGCGAAAATTGGCTTTGATTACCGAAACCATCGAAATAGACGTCGCCACGCACGTCGCGATTGTCGGCGTAGGCGATGAAGAAATTGGTCAGGTTGGGCGCGTTCGGCACCGCCGACTGGTTTTCCTGCCAGCCAGTGCCGTTTTCACGGAACTCCTGGGCCGTGACAGCGATATAGTCGCCGATGAAGGCCAGGAAGCCAGACGCGTACATCTTGGCGTTGGCAAACGACGCTTCGATTTCGAACGGTTGCGTGAATGCCGGAGGCCCTTGAGTCGTAGGATTGTTGTCGCCCGAGTTTACAGCCGTTCGGAACTGACTAACGCGAACGGCTGGAGATATCTCCACGTTGTTTCCGACGGATGTCACGCGCGCCGTGTAGACATCGACCTTGCGGTTGATGCGCGTGTTGCCTTCCGGAATGTAGTCGGCCACGAAAGGCACATCTGATTCAAAAAGGAAGTTCTCGCGGCGCGTGTCATACCACGCGATCTGTACTTTGCCGCGAGCGCCGAATGCCGCGGGCATGAACTGTGCACCGGGCGCGGCTTCCGGGCTGGAATCCACGGCCATCGGCTGGTTGGGAAACCAGCTATTCCCATTCGACGTGTACTGCATGAAGACCTTGGGCGTGCCGGTCACACAGCCGCCAACACGTTCAGTGAAAAACGCGTAGATCTTGTTGCCGTCGTTCGCAAGCCACGGGAAATCGTTCGTCCTGAACGTTGACAGCGGTCGATCAGGCAGTGTCTCAGTTGCACTGGGCTGGTCAAAACGGCAGATCTCGGTGAGCAGCTTTGGCTTTGTCCAGCTATTGCCGCCGTTGGTTGTCGTGGCGTAGTAGATGGCATCCATGTCGTTGGTGTCCTGCACCTGGCGCCACATCGCCATCGTCATGTTGCCGAGTGAGGTCATCGTGATGCCCGACACGAGGTTTTGCGACTCGGTCAGTTTTTTCGTCTGGTTGTTCCAGGTCTGGCCGAGGTCAAAGGATCGCTTAACCAGCAACTTGACGCTCTGGCTACCGGTAAACACGGCATAGGCTGCGTACAAGGTACCCCCTGGAAATGTGCGCGTTACCGTGCCGAGTTCCGGATTCTCCATTTCGAACGTCAGCGTCACGGGTGGCTGCGGGTCGTCTTCGGGGATTCTGAAATGGAATTCGGGCTTGTCAATGAAACGACCTTCGGTGCCTTCATCGACGATCGTCGAAAACAGCGCGGGTTCGTTGTAGTCGCCGTCTTCCTGGTTGTTTTCAAGCCAGTGCTGCACGGCTATGACGCCGGAATCCTGATCCCGGAAGCCACCGATGAAGCCATGAATCGTCATTCCGGGTATTGCGATCGCGCGCGGATCGGCAGCAAACTTCGTGCCGATTGGTTCCGGGTGCGTAGGATGTCCCGGCGTGATTCGGCTACGCCAGGTGTCGCCGGCATCGCAGCTCTCGGACATGCCGATCCAGGCGTCCTGATGCTCGAAAATGTCTACGGTGCGGTAGTCGTTGTAGAAACAGATGATGCAGTCACCGTCGCCCGGGCGCATTGCGCAGGCGGGTTCATTCTGTTGCTTCAGGCCAAAGTCGCGTATGTCGGCTGGGTCGGTCGTTGGGCCTACGATATTGACGTCCGGGCGCGGATCACCGGGCGTGACTTGTGCAAAAGCGAATTGAGTACACGCAAGGATACCCAGCACGATTGCGCCGACCATGAATTGACGTACGGCTGAACTCTGCATTCCAAACCCCTGACTTATAATATTTTTGCGGACTTTTGTAGTTTTTCTTATGTCCGTCTTGGACTCATTATAGACTAGGAAGCGTTGCAAATTTGTTTCTATTTTCTCAAGGACTTATGTCAACTTATCGTGGGCCGAAGAACTGCCCCATTTCGTCGTTGAGATTTTCGATATGCGAGCTCTGCTGATCTTCCATTCGGTCGATGGCTTCGATGTTTCGGTCATCGATCGTTTTGGTGTCTGCGGTCAGCACGGTGGGTGTGATTAGCACAACGGTTTCGGTGTTTGTCGAGGTGTAATCGCGGTTCGAAAACAGCCGGCCGACGCCCGGAATCCGGCCGAGCACGGGGACTCCGCTCTTGCTTTCTTCGATGCTGTGCTTGATGAGACCACCGACGAAGATCGTCTGGCCGTCCGGCACGATCATACGAGTCGTAACTTCGGTGGTGGCCTGAGACGGAATACCGGTCAGCGGGTTGATGATGCCCGTGCTGACCTCCGGGTGGACGTCCATCATCACCTGTCCCGACGCGTCGACCGCGGGCGTAACGCGCAGGATGACACCCGACTCGAGGAATTCGATGCTTTCGGTCGTCACCTGGTTGATCGTCGTGGTCACGCTGTAGCCGCGTCGATCACCCACAATGACAGAAGATTCCTGGTCTTCGACCGCGAGCAGCTTCGGGGAGGATAGTGTGCGAATACGGCCCTGGGAGGTCAGGGCATCGAGTGCCGCCGTGATGTTGTCGTTCGCGAAGCTGAAAAACAGGCCCGGGCTTGCGGGGTTCGATAGCCCCTTCACGCCGAATTCGCCGTCGCCGTCCTGGGCGCTGAAGAACTTGGTCCAGTCGAGGCCGTACGAGTCGTCATCCGTCAGCGTGACTTCGAGGATCTTCGCTTCGATCAGGATCTGCGTGGGTTTCTTGTCGATCTCCCGCACGAGCGCGGCGGTTCGACGGAGGAAGCCGGGCGTATCCTCGACGAGGAAGATGTTTCTCTCGGTGAACAACGTTATCTCCCCGTACTCGGAAAGATAGGGTTCAAGCAATGCCTGCATCTCGTCGACTTTTACGTACTGCAGCTCGAAACTCCTCACCTCGGTCAGCGAGTCCGGCTCATACTTGCCGGCTTCGTCGCGATCGACGATGAAGTAATTGCCCTCGTAGTGCTCAACGGCCATTCCGGCCGCATTCGCTATCGCGCGAACAGCATCCGGGAGCAGCATGTCATAGAGGCTGAAAGACACCTCCTCGTTCGAGTTTGACGATACGAAAATATTGACGCGTTGCTCTCGCGAGATCATGTCCATGACGTCAGCGAGGTCGGCTTCCTTCATCGTCATGCTGATGCGCTGCTCGACTTGCTGCGCGAACGAGATGGCCGGCACCAGCAGGGCGGCCAGCAGCAGGCAACGCAACTTGCAGGCGATCGTCGGTTTCAGGGTTTTACTCATCGTCTTCATCCAAATAGGGTTTGACGTACACGGTCGTGTTTTTGCCATTGCGCCTGAAGATTGCGTACCGTTCATGAATCGCAACGAGTACGTGACCCTGGACCTCGTCGCCGGGCCTCAGGATGCGCCCATCGACGTTTGCGAGCTTGTTGACCGTGCTGATCATCGTTGCTTGCAGCTCGAGAGGCGAACTCACGGGCTCATCCGTCCTCAAGGAAACACGGTCGTCGATAATGATGTCCGACGGCGGCCGCGAGAACGGGTTGTTGCGTAGCGCTGGAGGGCCGTCCTGCGCCGAGGCGGTCAGCGGCCACGCTGATGCCAACAAGGCGCATGTCAGTATCGGAAATCTCATTCGTCCGCCCTGTAAGAAGCGAGGCTGACTTCGGCGAGCAGCCTCGGGTGATCGTCAATCGAGTCGCGTCGGCTCATCGAGTATTCCTTGACGACGACAAAGCCGAGCTCGTTCTTGGCATCCCAGAGCCAGCGGTAAATATTCTCGTACTCACCGATGAGCTCGATGTTGAACAGCGTTTCGCGAAATATGCGGACCTGTTGACCGGATTGGGGCGCCACGCTCACGAGTTCAACCTCGTTGCGCCATGAGATCTTCTGCAGGCGGCCGATGACGTAGGACTCGATCTGCTTGAAAGGCAGGTTGGATATGTCTCCGTGCAGGCGAAACTTGAGATCCTCGATCCGTGCGTGGCGCTCCTGTAGGTGCTGCTCGAGGTTCGGAGCGTTATCCTTCGCCTCCTCGAGGACAGAAACCTGCTGCGACAGGGCGCGATACGCCTTTATCTTCGGCACCAGCGCTGCCGTGATGGCGAGCGATGTAATCACGAGTCCTACGCCGAGCAACAGCATGTGTAGCTCGCGCGCATCGAGTTTTTCGAGCAGCGCGTTCACGAGTTCACCTCGATGGCGCTGTTGAGGACGATCGTCAGTTCGAACTTGACGACACGACCGTTCGCGTAATCGATCAGCGTCGTCTTCTGCACGCTGACATCCCTGATGCTTTCTTGTTCGAACAATGCGCGCACGAATGTTGACAGCGCCTGGTGATCGCGGGCCTGGCCGTTGACGGTCATGTGCGTCTCAACCTGCCACTCGGTACTATCGTTGTAACTGCCGTCCTCGAGCACAATCAGGAAGTAGCCGGTTTCGACGTCCCGTGTTTCGCCGTCAACGACCACGCCAGCCCTGCGAAAGCGCCAGTCGATGAACCACAGGTCGTTGTTGCTCAGTGACCGATCGATAATCTTGAAGATGTCTTCAACCGCTGCGCCGGCGCGTAGTCCCCGGAGCAGCGACCAGCGGCGTTCGTATTCGGTCTGCTGCTCGCGGAGCTGTTCGAGCTGCACCTGTTGCTGTTCGGTAATAGCGCTCTGCGATTGCAGGTCTCGCACGGTTTGCATCGCGCTTTTCGACAACTGGGCAAGCGCGCCGCTGGAAGCCAGCACAATGACGTTCAGAACCGCAAACGCGATGATGTACTGACGAAACATCCATCGCTGCTTCAGCCAGTTTCGGTAGTCCTGCGGAATGAGATCGAGTTCAGCCATGGTCTTTCATCCCGCGAAGTGCGAGGCCCGTCGCCACCGCAATCTCTGGCGCTGAGTGGCCGGCAGCCCTGGCCTCGTCCTCCGCGCTCGAAGGAAATACTGAAAGCGGATCGGGGATCTTCGCGACCTTCGATCCCGTCAGGCTGCTGAGCAACTGGTCGGAGCCCGGCCAGCGCGCAATACTGCCAAGCAGATAGACCTGTTGAACGCCTCGACCTCGCGTCTCGGACGCTGCGTAGAGAAACGCCCTTTTCACTTCCTCGACGAGCTTCATGAACTGCGGTTTCAGGATTTCCGATAGTGTGTTGAACAGACCGCTTTCATCGATAGCATCAGAAACCGGATCACTGTTGCTGCCTGGATGCACGCCCGTCCGCGAGACGAGGTGCCTTGCCGTATGCTCGGGCATGTCGAGCGTTTCGCATATGTGCTGGATAAGGCTCTGTTCGCCGACCGCAACTTCCTGGTCGAACAGCAGGTCGTCACCGGAGATCAGCGTCAGGTAGCTCGCTTGCCGGCCGGAATTAATGACGAGGATGTTGCCGGAGTCGTTCTCCTCCGAGATAGCGCCGGCAAGGCGGGCGATCGCAAGGGGCCCGATTTCGAGGGCCTGCACGTCGAGGCCGGCCTTGCGAGCAAGCTCGAGGTAATTGACGACCGGTTCGCGTTCGGCGACTGCCACGAGTGCGAGTTTCTCGTCGTTCTTGGAGCGGCCTCTAACGGGCATGTAGTCGAGCACGTAGTTATTGAGGTCGCCATCGAGACGGTCTTTCATGACACGCAGGATCGCGGCAGCTTCCTTCTTCTTCGGTCCGGCGTGCTTGTAGTTGATTGAGACCGTGCGGAACATACCGGAGGGCATGGCGAGCACGGCCTTGTTGCCCTGGAAGCGGTCTGCGGCCAGGCTGCGCTTGACGATCGAGCGAAACTGGTGCGCTTGCTCGAGCAGCTCATGGCGTGATCCCTTGATGTCGAGCGACGCTCGGGCACGCACGACCGGGTGCTGGTTGCCCGACGCCTCCAGTTGCACGAGATGGATGGCCTCAAGTGCCACGTCGAGGCCGATGGGGCCGACGCGCACGGCGCTGGAACGACGAAAATTCGTCGCCGACAACGCGTTGCTCAGGATGTTTGCTACAGCCAAGGGTTCGCCTCACCGTAAATTGACAGCTATCCCTAATAACAGCGGCAGAAACGGCTAAATCTTTAATATCTGAGGGAAAAGGGGACATTCTGCTTTTTCTACGAAAAAGCAGAATGTCCCCTTAACCGGGTGGTCGCCCAAGCTTGCGAATACTGGCTTCAAGCCCCAGTAATTTGGCCGTTTCTTCGGTCCACGCCCGGTCGCCAAACGGAGCGTTTCGTTGGCCGCATCGGCGTAATGTATCGAGCTCGGCCGGGCTTTGGGGCTCGTCCACAAATTGCAGCCAGTTTCGAGGTAGTGAAATCGGCGCCCGGACAATCATTGATTGTCGCTGCGCAGACGCTGATCCGGAGATGCTGGACCAATTCCAGTCCGCGGCACTGCAAACCATGTTCGCACGAACAGGATTTCGCTCGACATATCGCATGACTGCCAGAAGGTGCGAATCCTGCTGAATCGGAAACGCTTTGAAGCGACCTTGCCAAATACGACCGGAGGTACCACGGAGCCGATGATGGCGGCGCACATGGCTCGTGAGCAGCCACTGCATCCAGCGACTGATATCGCCGTCGCCAAATGGCCAAAGTACAAGGTGAAAATGATTCGGCATCAGGCAATAGGACAGTATGCGCATCGGTATGCGATCGCACGCCTTGGTCATCAGCTGAATGAAAGAGCGGTAGTCCTGGGAGTCGTGATAGACCGTGGATCGGGCATTGCCACGATTGATCACGTGGTAGCAGATTCCACCTTTCGATGCTCGGGCTGTTCTCGGCATGAAATGATCATGACCGGGTGCGGCTTTGGGGACATTCTGCTTTTGTGTTCTAACTGTTCAAAAAAAAGCAGAATGTCCCCATTCTAGGGCTGGAAGTGATTCGGCATCAGGCAATAGCCGAGAATTCGCATACGTATTCGCTCGCAGGCCTTTAGCATCAGGCAAACAAACGAATCGTAGTCCTCCCTCGAATGATAAACTGTCGCTCGCGCATTCCCACGATTGATAGCGTGATAACAGATGCCACCTTTCGATGCACGTGCGGTTCTTGGCATCAATACAGGGTGCGGTCTCGGTGCCCCGGTTGCACGCCAGGAAACTCGTCGCTTTGAAGAAAAAGCAGAATGTCCCCATTTAGGGGGTGCATGCGATCTCGACGTTGTCGAACCAGACCATGTTGCTGTTGCTCATGCCGCTGTTCGGCGTGCGGAAGCGGATGCGGGTGTTGGTACTGAGCTGACCAGCATCCAGCGGATAGCTGGTGTTCGTATACGAGCTGTCGGTTGCCGTGCCGGTAAAACGCGCCAGCTCTGCCCAGTTCGTGCCGCCATCGTAGGAGACCTCGACGGCGACGTAGTCGCCAGTGCCACTCAGGTTTTGGCGACGATAGTCGAAACTCAGCGTTGCGCTCGTGCCGCTGCTCAGCTCGGCCTCACGCCACACGGTCTGGCCGTCATCGCGCACCAGCAGCTGGTAGTTGCCGATGTCATTTGCAATCCGGATGTCTCCCCCTGAGGGGCTTGTCGACTCGCCCGTCTCCTGCCAGTTCGTCGCCCAGTTCGCGGTACCACCGCCGTAATTCACCGCGTCGAAAGTGTCGCCGAAAGGACCGTTGCAACTACCACCGCCACCGCCACCACCGCCGCCGCCACCTTCCGCGGCAAGTGCTGCAATTTCCGGTAAATCGAGGATGCGATCATAAATCCGCACGTCATCGAGGATGCCGTCAAAGGTCCTTCGCGTTGAACCTACCGTGCGGTCCCCGATGTTGAGAACGATACCTGCGTCGGAGCCGGGTGTGCCCGATGGGGTATACCACTCGGTCACCGTCTGAGGAACACCGTTAATGAACAGCGCTGGATCATTGGCGTCGGAGCTGTCGTCATAGACGACAGCCACGTGCTGCCAGGAATCAAGGTCGATAGAGCCCGCCGGAGTATGCCAGTTTCCAAATGCCCCGGAGAACCCTCGCTGGACCATCAGCGACTGGTTTCCACCGTACAACGTGAACAACCAGCCGTTTGTGTTGTTGTTCCACTTGTCGACAACCCGACCGGAATCGTTTGCTCCCCATCCCCGCGGGTAAATCCAGGCTGTTACTGTCCCGCCGCCGTTGAAGATATCATCCAGTGTCGCCGGCGCACCCACGTTGATGATGTCGTCGACCCCGTCGAAGTCGAGGCCGCCGTCGACCTGGCCGGTCGTCCACGCTGGCCCGTATTGCAGCGTGCCGTCGTTGCCGCCGATGGAATCCACCGCCGTGAAGTCGCTGGTCTCATCGAGCTTCCAGTGCGCGATGCGGCCGCCGGCTCCGTCGGCAGCCCATTCGATGGCACGCCGCATGAGCGTTTTTCCGTCATCCGTGATCTGCGTATCATCGGCATTGCCCAATGGCAAATGTACTCTACGTGCCGGCGCCGGGTTTCCATCGTAACGTAACCCGCCGGATTCCAGTGCCGCCAGAGCCGGCGTCCCCGACACTTCCGCGATATTCTGCAGGCCGGGTGCCAACGTCCCTCCGGGGACTGGCATTGAGAGGGCGCTGTCAAAAACCGTAACCGCGGCGCCAGCATTTGGCTCGGTGATATAGTGACCGGCGTCAGTTGCAGTGAAAATATCCGAGCTAATGGTGGTGCTGGTGCTGCTCGAGAATCCGAAGTTATCGAGCTTGCCATAAAATTCGTTGACGATTGGTATCGTTGAGCCCGTTAGTTTATCGGCGAGTGCGCCGCCACCGATAGAGCTGCTTACAAAAGCCACATCATTTGCGGCTGTCGCTGAATCGAAGTTCGCTTGAGAGTCGCTGTCATCTAACAACGTCACCGCGTAACACCAGGATTCGAACAGGGTCTGGCGGTCGACTTCATTACTCGTCGGGCTAACGTCGTCACTCACGACGAACAACAGGGGGACGAATTTGCCGCAACCCGCACCCGCACCCCACTCAATAGCGCGCCGCATGATGGTCTTGCCATCGGCGTTCAGCGCATTGATGTCGAAACTTCCTTGTGCCCACGGTACCTGCACGCGGCGTCCGGCGGCGAAACCGCCACCCCAGAGCTCGGCGTCGGCCTCGAGAAACGCCAGTCCTGGCGGGAAAGAACTCCCGGATGCCTCCGTTCCAGCCAGGATCTGAAGGCCAGGCGCATACAATCCGGTGACAGTCCAGATTTCTGGCACATAAGAATACAGTTGCAGCGTGCCGAGACTGAAGCCGGACGTCACGTAGTGAGTGTTGTCGAATATGTCAATGGACTGTGAATTTCTCTTCAGGAACGACGGTTGAGCAATCCCAAGTTCATCGACAAGTCCCATGTCCTCACTCAGGACGCCGATGGTCGCGGCCGTGAGCTTCGTACCGACTGCCGTCGAAGAGCCGGATCCCGCAATGTAGGCGACATCGACGTCCGCGAGGGCTGCGTCGAACTCCGCCTGAAGCGCATGATCGCTGATCAGGGTGACCTCGTACCCCCAGGACTCGATCAGCGATTTCCTGTCGGTCTCGCTGGTCAACGGACTACCGGCATCGCCGACGACCAGCAGGACATTCTTGCCCTTATCGCCACCGACCCCGATCGCCCATTCGATGGCCCGCTGCGCAATGAGAAGACCGTTGCTGTTGAGCCGCTCCCAGTTGACGTTGGAGTCCACCTGGCGACCAAATGGCAGCATCACGCGTCGCCCAGCGACCGTGCCTCCGCTCTCGGCCTGCATCCCCGCGTCGAGCAAGACCAGGCTTCCCGCACCGCCCCAGTCGGCCAGTGTCTGCAGGTTCGGAGATACGTTTCCGGACACGGTCAGGCCTTCCATGTCGGCGGTGTAGATGTCGAGTGGCCCACCCGGAAACACGCTCGTGATGTAATGTGACGTGTCGGAGACGTTGATCGCTTTTCCGAGAACGGGGGTCGCGAAAAACTGCGCCATGCCCAGCTCGTCGTTCATGCGGCCTTCGTCGCTGACCACGCCGATGGGCGCATCGGAAAGTTTCGTGCTGAGCGAAGCTTCCTGCGACGGCTCGGAAATGTAGGCGACATCGTTCGCGGCAACGCCGGCATCGTAGTCCGCCTGGCTCGCATCGTCATCGATGATGTTGACCGTGTATCCCCAGGACTCGAGGATGGCTTTCTTCTGGCTGTCGTAGTACCACATGTTCGTAGCGTTACGAACCACCATCAGGATGTTGCCGCTGCCGCGCGGCGCCATACAGGCATTGCCACATTCACAGGCGTAGCTGATGGTCAGTTTCGGACGCAGCGCAGGATCGGCTTCCTCCCGGGAAGCGAACTTGGCTTTATCGAGGCCGTTGGCTCCTTGTAGCAGGAGGCCATAGTTGGGCTCCCCGGCCATCCACTTCTGGACCAGGCCCGAGATATCCCAAGAGACCCAGGTATCCGTGGAACTGATCGTCGTTTCATCGGCCACGGCGGGGCTGAAATCGCCGCCTGCGTTGGCCCAGGTGCCGGTGCCGTCATAAGTACCCCAGGTGGCGCCATCTGCCGTGCCGCCACCCGCTTTTGTCCCTTCCACGAAACTGCGTGTCAGCTCGTGGGCGGTTGCGGTGCCGGGAACGCTCAAGCTGAGCAGTCGCATTTCGAGGATTGCGGATACAACCCTGGCGCCTGCCGGGATTCCTCCAAGATCGAAGCGCAGCACGGGGCGTTGTGTAAACCCCGGGTCTGCGTTTATCTGTATGTAGTCGGAGCCGCCATAGTTGCGCTCGTAGAACGAGTCAAGCATCGCGTCGGCGCCCGGGTCCGTCCCGAGCTGCAGCATCGTGGTGCTGGGTGGTTGATAGGCGCTGGCCAGCCGGTCTTTCGCGTCTCGTAGCACACCGTTATCGAGCTTGGCTTTGGCCTTGATCGTTACGGGTGATGCTTGTCCACTGCCGATGACCACTTCGAGCCGAGGTGGGTTGGTACCGTCTTCTCGCGCCGTGTATTCAGTGTGAATACCCTCAGCCTGAGTATCGAAAAGGATCCCGTAATTGGGCCGCCCGTTGACCCACGATTGCACGACCCCGGCCAGGTTGATCGCAACCCAGACATCGCCCGCGTCCTGCGCCGGGAGCATGGCGATTCTCGCGCCCCGGTGCCTGCCGGCAAACGATTCCCATGTAACGCCTGTTTCTGTCCAGTCCGCCGTGATTTCGTGGACGTTTATCGGCCCCTGGGGGTGAGTCTTGCCGGCTTTCAGGTGGAACCATGCAATTGCTGAGCTGATCTGCGCCTTGGCCGCGATTGAGGAGATATCGAAACGGGTCAAAACCTGCTCGGTACCGGCGGCCTCATTCCTGACGTGGTTCCCGGCCGTAGTGCCGTTGTTTCGAGTAACGTCATCACTTCGAATCCAGGCGTCCTGGTCGGCGGAGACGGTCACAAGGGTGCCCGCTGCTGCCCCCGTCATGCTTGCGTTGTACGTATCAGCCCCGAGTGCGGTGTCCGGTATCGTGACATCGCCTATGCATGCATTGTTCTGTGCCCTCCAGAGTGCGTGCTGCATGCCCGCGGCAGCGACATATTCGGCGCGAGAAGATTCGAGCTCCTTGCTCGAGGTATTGGCGCTGATGGCCGAATCGTGCGACAACAATACGGCGATTGACGCAATCATGAACAGCGTCACGACCACAGTGACGAGCAGGTAGCCGCCCTGGTTGCGACGACTATTCATAGCGAACCACCCACTCGGACGCTTGCGCCCAGGCTGACAACGGCGCCGGCCTGACCCGTCAATTCGAGTTCGATGAGTACGAGGTGCGCAGAGCCTGTCGAGGAATCGGCTTTCTCGAAACGTAAACGAGTGACATTGTTCGCGATCGCGGAGGCTACGACATCGCGACCGTCGTTGGGACCATCGGGACTGCTGTTGCCGTCCTCGTTCCACGGCACTGGCATGCGTTCCATGAGCGAGTCGCCGTCGAGGTAGAAGACGACGGGGTCATAAGGATCTTCGAAGCCGCTACCGCCCTGCTCGTCGTCGTCGGTATCATCGCTGGTGCCATCGACCGTGCCGTTACCGTCGTCGTCGACGCCGCAAACGCCGGGGCAACCGTCGCCGTTGTTGTCCGAAGGAGGATCTTCGGAGAAGGACCCGTCGCCGTCGTTGTCGATGTAGCCAAGGGGATCTTCGTTGTAGGTGCCGTCTTCGTCGTCGTCCCAGTACCAAGAGGGATTCTCGTCAACCGAGCCGTCGCCATCATCGTCGATGAACATGATTCCCGGAAGGAAGTCATGATGGATATCGTTGGGCAGGTCTTCGTCGATCCGGCCGTCACGATCGTCGTCGGCGTCAGGAAAGCCGTCGGCGTCGAGGTCCACGTATTCCGGCAGCGTGACGGCAAGCACCGCCGTGGCGAACGTGCTGCTGCCGATCGGCGGAGACGCCGGAATGGTCTGCTCGCGGATGTGCTCCGGCCAGTTGGTGTTCGGATTGTCGTTGCCTGGCAGAAGCAGCTGCCGCGAATGGCCAACTGTCCTGACCATCCGCTCAAGCGCGAATGACGCGTCTCGCTGCAGCCTGTTCCGCTCCTCGACGAGTTCGTCGGTCCCGAGCGCATTGCTGACGATACCGCTGGTTGCAGCCAGCAGCAGCGAAGCGAGAGTGATCGCGACCAGCAGCTCGGTTAACGTGAATGCGGATTGTCGGGTCTTGCCGAACATCCTCAAAAACCCTCTGCCCTGACCGTCTGCAGC